>Ga0105046_10000659_pt1 | contig 49850 bp, 35 predicted proteins | sample MAT03_FD_78385 | JGI IMG/M metagenome (GOLD analysis project Ga0105046, IMG submission 78385) | Freshwater microbial communities from Lake Fryxell liftoff mats and glacier meltwater in Antarctica - MAT-03 (megahit assembly) | ecosystem: Environmental > Aquatic > Freshwater > Ice > Liftoff... | reverse complement strand
TTGCAATCATGATCGAACGTAAGGGTTGATCGGTTGCAGGGTCGATGATCTGAATCCGAGGCGTCACGACGACCGGCACGACGACCGGCACGACGACCGGCACTGGCGATGGCTGGGCCACTTCGGCAACAACCACAGGTGGTGGCGGCGGTGGCGGTACGACGATCTCAGGTTCCGGCTCGGGTTCGTTCGAGGGCCGATCTAACGCCACACGTATTCCGATTCCGGCAAAGATGTTTTGCTGATGCCACGACGCGCCCGTTTGCAATGGCGTGAACGAGTAGACGTAGCGGACCTCCGGCGATAACCGCAAGGCATGCGAGATGGGAAGATCCAAACCGATCATCGCATTCGCACCAATGAGGAACGAGGCTGCGTTCGGAACCGCTTGCTCAGGATAAAACGTTGTGTCGCGCAGATCACTTCCGAACGTGATGTTGTTGGGCGAGACGATGCGCGCTGCACTCGACCACGTTGCAGAACGTTGCAACGCAGCACTCGCACCAATCGAGAAACGCAACACACCAACAGTGTATTCCGGACCGATATCAAGTGCGAATTGTGTTGCCGTGTAGGTGAGCGTGTGCTCACGTTGTAAGGTGACAACGTCTCCACTTTCGTTGCGCACTGGCGGACCAGCTACCATCTCCGTCATCGTTACATTCACGGGCGACATGCGCAGTGCAACCGCTAGACCTAGTTGCTCCGAAGCTCGCCACGACAGCGTTGCGGCCCCATACCACCCTCCGCCCGTGCCACCACTGTAGGGCGGACATGCAGGATCGGTCAAGCACGTAAGATTCGATGCCGGTTGTATAGTGCGCGCATACCCACCCGCCACGCCAATGAGTAGCGGCGGATAGTCCTGCGATCGTGCAGGCACACATGAAAGAACGACAAAGGCGGCAAGGAGGAATACCTTCACTTCACCACCGAGAACTGTTGCATGTACACGGTGTTGCGAAGCCATAGTCGAATAACATGAGAGCCGGAGTTGAATGGACGGATGACCATGCGATGAATACCTTCGTCCAGTGGACCGTTGAAGAGATCCTCCGATCTTCCAACAACGTCTACGAGTTCAATGCGAACGCTCGCAGGAGCAGCACATCCAAACTCGAGAACGGCATCTTCCATAACTGGTTGCGGCGAGAGCATACGAATGCCGTCGGCGATACCACTCACGTTCACAGTGCTGAGTTCGCAGCCATATCGCAACATCTCGATCTCGCGCGTTGTTGTGTCGGTGGTTGGGATCACACAAATGGAATTGCTGGTGATCGATAGAACCTGAACGGAGGGTCGCAAGGTGCGACCAATGAGTGTGGTAAACGTGAGCGATCCAAGTACATCTGCTGTTGCCGCCCTACAGTCCGTGATGATGAGCATGACCATGCCGGGAACATTCTCTGGCCGCATCACCACAGAACCACACGACGACGTGACCGTTGAAAGTTCTAAAGCAGTGTATTCATGCCGAAGACGCACAACAAGTGTGTCGGATCGTAAGAGTTGCGTAAGTGAACTCGCAGCATCTGCATGCATGCCGATGGTCACGCGGTCTCCGGTGCGCACCGGTTGCGAGGGCGGAGGATCTGTTGTAACAACAACGCTCTTCGTGGTAACGTCGATCACAACGGCAACACTGTCTTGCCAACCACACTGATCTACAAAATGAACCATACCGGTGAGTCGACCTCGTTGCGTGCCCACAACGCACAACACACGCACGTCCCGTTGGTTTGCGTTTAAGACCAACTGTGGTGGGTCTATGCTAAAGCCTGTGCCACTAACGGATACACCGATGGTACGATCTAAAGCTACCCCGTTTCGAATAGCAATGAGCGTTACTACATCAGGAATTGTATCTCCGCAGACTGTTGTGTCGCTCATGGTGGCAAGAGTGTAGGAGGGCGGCGGGGCCTGCTCTACCGTGATGCTGTTCTTGCCTGTGCACGAACTCTTACGCACTGTTACGGTGTACACACCTGCCGTGGTGACGGTGATGGTAGTTGTTGTGTCTCCGGTATTCCATAGAATACCGTCGTAGTCTGTTGGAATGGAAAGTGTTGCGGACTGACCCGGACAGAGTTGCTGTGGACCTGTGTAGGCGATGTTAGGTGGAGCAACGCTGCCGGGAGCAATGGTGATGCTGCCGATAGCCGCACAGCCGCTTGCACCCGAAGCTTCGACGCTAAAGGTGCCCGGACCTGTGACGACGATGCGCCGTGTTGTGTCGCCAGTATTCCATTTGTAGCGCAGACCAGAAACCGTGCCCGTGACTGCGAGTGTGAGCGTGTCGTTCTCGCACATCACCGTCTGACCGCTCTCGCTGACGACCGTGATCGAAGGATTCTGACTGATGGTCACGACAACATTTGCCGAATCATAGCAACGTGCATCGTTCCCAACGCGAAGCTTGAATGTGCCTGCAGTAACAACCTTGATCGCCTGCGTTGTGTCGCCGGTTGACCACAAGTAGGATGCATAGCCAGGTCCAGCATCGAGCGTCGTTGTATCGCCATCGCACATGCTCACCGATGCAGGCAATGAAATTGCTGGCGGACCGCTTTGCGTGATCGTGATTGCTGTATCCGAGACGCAAGCAGTAATGCCTTCGCCGATAGTGGTGGTGACGTTGTACGCACCGCCACTTCGCACAACCAAGCTATCGGCCGTGCCTCGTACAACCACGCCGTCTTTCTTCCACACATACATTGCACCCGGCGGTGCAGCGCGCAAGACAATGGAATCGCCAATGCAGAATGCTTGCAGTCCGGTAGATGTTGTGATTTTCGCACGTGCATCCGTGATCACGTGCACGAAGAACTCTGCGGTGTCTGTGCATCCATTCGCACTTCTAACAACAACGCTATACGGTCCGGCAGTGTTCACCACTACCTGACGCGCGCTGCTGAACGACGGACCTGTTGCGTTCGATGTTGAATACCAATTATAACCCGCAAATCCAGCATCGGCTGTGAACGTGGCATTCTGTGTAGGATCGCACAAGGCAATGGCCTTACCGTCCTCCGCACTCGCTTTCGGACGTGGAAGAACAGAGATCGCCACAGGCTTGGTAGAAAGTTCGCAACCTGTTCCTTGCAGCAACTTCACGCTTACCGATCCGGCCTTCGAAACCGTGTCGATGCGCGACTTCTTCCCATCGCTCCACAGATACGATGTGAATCCAGGCGGTGCCGTAAGGATCACGGTACTTCCGTCGCAGAACGTTGTTGGTCCACTCACAGAAATAGAATTATTGATGGGACGCACGTCTACAGGTTGGGATGCAAACTGACGGATGCGCACCCAATCCACGCTCAACTCCCCGCCGCCTTGCCCAAACTTCGAAAAGCCTACCTTATGCCACGTCCACTTATCCGTTGGTCCGGCATTCATGCTATTCGTGCGAGTGCCATCAGTGAGCGAGGTGCGAACCAGTTGAATGTTGTCGTTGCCGTTGATAGACATCGTGTACAACACACTCTCGTTTCCATTCCATTGATAGTTGAAATTCGAGAGGAATGTGGACTGTGCAGAGCCGGTGCCGAACCGACGGATTAAGTCGCCATCGGGTGAGCCACTTGGAAATGTTCTGCGAGTATCGTGCTGCACACCATAGTGTCGGGTTGGACCAACGTTATCTGCAAAAAACATAATCGTTCCGCCACGCTCGAGTGCGTTAGATCGAACCACGCATTCCACCACACCTCGGTTATTCAGCGATGCAAAGTCGGACTTGGTTTGGATATACGTGTTGCCTCCGTAGGGCACATCTTCTGCGGCAGGGTTCAACCAGCCGGCCGAGGTTGTCGACCCCGCCGTGCGCTCCCATTTGGCAAGTGAGGCGTCAGAAAAATCGTCGAAAAAATCGAAGACCAACTGGGGATTCGAGACGGGCGTTGCAGCCGTATTTCCGGAGTGCATGGCTATCGCAATCGAGTCACGCGCTGGGACGGCAGACAGTACTTTCACCCAAACGACCATTTCCGAGGTGTTCTGACCGCTCTCAACAAAGAGCGGGTACTGGGTGCCAAAGGTGCAGTCCGTAAACCGGATATCTGATCCGTCCGCCTTTGCAAGTCCCTTTGTAACCAAAGACTTATGGTCTACCTGCACCTTTACCTGATACCCCGTGAGCGGAACGATATTCCGCAGATTCACCACCTGGAAATACTCAACATGGGCATAGCCCGCAAGCTGGGCTACGGCGCTTGAAACGCAGCAGATCAGGGACAGGGTAAGGGTAACGGCGGCAAGAACCTTCTTCATGAATGGGAAAATACCGAGTATCTTACAGACTATGGCATCTACCTTTTCCTTCGACTTCGTAAGTGAGATCGATCTTCAGGAGGCTGATAACGCAGTGAATCAGTCCAAGAAGGAGATCGATCACCGTTACGACCTTCGCGGCTCGAACTGTGATATGGAGTTCGAACGTAGTCTGCAACGAATCACGATCAAGGCTGATGGCGAGCATTTTATCAATGCCGCCCGCGACATTCTCATTCAAAAGATGATCAAGCGTGGCATCTCCGTCCAAGCGTTGGACGAAGACAAGCCCGAAATGCTTGGTGGCGTCCACGTACGCCAATACATCAAGCTTCGGAGCGGGATCGAGAAAGAGCAGGCCAAGAAAATCACAGCGCTCATAAAAGACTCCAAGATCAAGGTCACCACCCAGATCATGGACGAGAAAGTGCGCGTAACAGGCAAAGACAAGGACGCACTACAGGAAGTGATTACCCTTGTTCGGGGTGCAGAGCTGGACTTCCCGATCCAGACCGAGAATTTCCGTTAGTTTTGCCTCCTGGTAATGATCAACTCCGGAGACTACGTGGACATTTTTCAGAAGTGTATTGAATTCACCCGTGCCGACGAAGTAAAGGCATCGGGGCTGTATCCCTACTTCCGCCCGATCGAAGAAAACGAAGGACCGGTGGTTCGTATGGAAGGTCGTGACGTGATCATGGCCGGCTCGAATAACTACCTCGGAATGACGGCCGATCCGCGCGTGCGTCAAGCATCCGTTGATGCCATTGCACAGTATGGCACTGGCTGCTCCGGATCGCGCTACCTAACAGGCACGATTAGCCTTCACATAGAACTTGAAAAGCGCCTTGCCGCCTTCCTTGGCTACGAAGATTGCTTACTGTTCTCCACTGGCTATCAAACAGCACTTGGTGTGATTAGCGGCATGGTGTCCAAGGGCGACTACGTGATCTCCGATAAGGAGAACCACGCCTGCATCATTAATGGATGTATGCTTGCCAAGGGTGGATTTGCAGAGTTTGTGCGCTATAAGCACAACGACATGGAAGATCTCGACCGAGTGCTTGCACGCATTCCGGCGGATGCTGGCAAGTTCATTGTTACCGACGGTGTGTTTAGTGTGAGCGGCGAACTCGCAGACTTGCCAAACATGACTCGCGTTGCAAAGAAGCATGGTGCAAGGATCATGGTGGATGATGCGCACTCTACAGGTGTTGTAGGTCCGGGTGGACGTGGTACAGCAGCGCACTTTGGATTGGTGGGCGACGTAGATCTCACGATGGGGACATTCTCGAAATCCTTTGGTTCTCTTGGTGGCTTCGTTGCCGGTCCGGAACGCGTGATCAACTATTTGAAGCACCACTCACCTGCACTGATCTTCAGTGCTTCTCCAACACCTGCTAGTGTTGCTGCCGCACTCAAGGCACTCGAGATCCTTGAACAAGAACCGCAACGCATTACAAAGCTTCTGCGCAATGCCGACAAAATGCGCAAGGGCTTCCACGACATGGGCTATGAAGTAATCGACAGCAACACGGGCATTGTACCAGTGGTGTTGGGAGATGTCGAGATAACGATGATCATGTGGCGCAAGCTCTATGATGCAGGCGTATTCGTAAATGCCTTTGTGCCGCCGGGAGTACCTCCAACGCTGTCCATGTTGCGTACGAGTTACATGTCTTCGCACGAAGACGAGCATCTTGATGCCATCCTCTCCATATTCAAGAGCGTTGGCGTAGAACTCGGCCTAATCAAGGTCTGATCTAGGAACACATGCAAATACATGCATTTGAACGAGGCCTGCGTGATCGCGTGGCCATCGTGACGGGAGCTGCTATCGGCAATGGACGCGCATTCTGCGAACGTCTTGCCGAAGAGGGAGCGCGTTTGGTGATTGCCGATGTTGTAGAGGCACGCGAGACGGAAGATGCCGTGCGTGCCATTGGTGGCGATGTGTTGAGCATCCAGGCGGACATGACGAAGCCCGACGACGTGGAACGATTGGTAGCTGCGGCGATGGAGCGCTTCGGTAGGATAGACATCCTCGTGCATAACGTTGGCCATTACTCCGAAGAACCATTTGAACTTCTCACGTTCGAAGAGTGGAAACACACACTCGACCTAACGTTGAACTCTCTCTTCTTGACCATTCGTGGTGTATTGCCACACATGAAGAAGGCGGGATTTGGTCGCATCATTACGTTCTCGTCCGATACCGTGTGGCTGGGTACACCATACCTCACCCATTACGTAACGGCGAAGATGGGTGTGATCGGACTAACACGTTCGCTTGCGAGCGAAGTGGGCCGGTACAACATCACCATCAACACCATTACCGTTGGCCTAACCGCTACACAACGAACGAATGCTGGAAGCAACGTCTCTTCGATTCTTGAACACATCCTTCCAACACAGGCAGTGCATCGTGCCGACGAGCCCGAAGACATTGCTAATGTTGTAGCCTTTCTTGCCTTACCAGCGTCAGGCATCATTACTGGTCAAACCATCAACGTTGATGGTGGAGTTGCTCGACATTGATCCTATTAGGAGTCGACTATGTCCCTTCGTTCCTTCCTCCTTCTCCTCCTTACCATTGCCTTTGTGAACATTGTTCGCGCTGGCGATACCGTTGTGGTGAAGACACTCACGTTTAACGACATCACCAAGCGAAGCGGAACGTATTTGTTCCCGCCAAAGCAGTCGTATGAAAAGGTGTTGATGTACTACACGTTGAAGTGTGATCCGCGCACCACGCAAGACAGGTTTCCTTGCGGTGAGTGGGACTACTTGACCTACAATACGGTCACCGATTCCACGGGCGAATACGATTCAACCCTGCAGCTCTCGCCAAACTTTCGCGTGCGCAATACAACGCCTCCAACGTTTGGATATACGACGAGTCCGGTGACGTCGAAGATGCGCTACTACGAACGCTTTTGGAGGCGGACGAGCGTATCTATTGAGCGCACCGATACCGTGTATAAGAATCGCGTGGGAACGAACACGACGCTCTTCAACACATCGCCGCAGCGGACGCAGTTCATCTATCCAGCCGCAGACCTCACGACGGCCGGTGTGAAGGCCGGTCCGATTTTGGCACTTCGTATGATTTCAAAGAAGACCTCAGGCCTCATGAAGAGACTGACGATTCGCATGAAGCAAACAACCTTAAAAGATTATCGCGATGGCAGAATGGAGCGCGACGGATTCACAACAGTGTATTCGAGAGGAACAGCTCTTACCGATGTAAACCCTGAATTCACGCTCACGACGCCTTTCTCGTGGGATGGCACATCGAATCTTGTGATCGACGTGAGTTGTGAAGGTGGTACTCCCGATGGAAGAGTAGAGACAACAGCAAATCTTGCGTATAGCAGTCTGCAGATCATTGGAACCGAGCGCGCCTATGCCTTCACTGCAGGTGATATGATGACGCTTCCAATAGAAGTTGGCAATTCAATTTCCGATGAAGTGACTGTTGCGTTTTGGACCTACGGAGAGCCCCAGAAACTCCCCGCAGCCATCAATGCGTTTGAGGCATACGACGATAAGGGACGACGAGTGATGAACGCGCACTTGCCTTGGGATCAGGGCAGAGTGTACTGGGATTGCGGCATCGATCCCGTGAGCGGTTCGTTTGATCGCATCGAGCAGGATGCACAAGCGTTTCAGTACAAAGGACAGTGGAATCACTGGGCCTTTGTGAAGAATTCCAAAACAGGCATCATGCAAATGTTCTTGAACGGCTCTCTGTTCTTTAGTGGAAATGGAAAGTCAATGTCGATGCGTGGCATCACAAAGTTCGTGATGGGAAGCGGCGGGTCGGGTTCCTACGAAGGCATGCTCGACGATATTCAAGTCTGGAACAAGGCTCTCGATTCCACGACGATCAAGGCCTACATGTACAAGTCCGTCGATGCCGCACATCCGAATATTGCAAATCTGCAGGCGTACTATCGGTGCTCGGAGGCAAGTGGACTCACGGCAGCGGACGCATCTGGAAAAGAACACCATGCGACGCTGTTTGGAGTACCAACACGTCCAACGATTCCGGCATCTGACTTGCGCAACGATCCTATTCCGAGTGATGAAGGCCGTTTGAATGTTGTTTTCGTGCGAGGTACGGCTACGCAGACATTGGATTCAACGGCAGTTGATGTGAACATTCCCACCAAGCAACTGTCGCTTGTGTTGTTCAAGAATCCATGTCAACGAAGGATCTATCGTCCGTCAGAGCCCAACCAACCCACAACACCAACCGATACATTGCTTGTCTATGAAGCTGGTGTGTATTCGTACACAATAGACCAGTACGGAAAAAGGGTCGACAGTGTGATGGTCACGGCCGAAACAACGCTAACGCGTGTGAACAGAGAGTTCTTCTCGCCAGTGGTTACGTGGGAGATCGGTAGGTACATCACTCCCTATGGTATCAATCTCGATCTGGGTCCGAACGGTTTCCGTTGGGTGTACGACGTCACAGACTTCGCTCCTATCCTTCGCAACAACGTCACACTCAGTGCGGGAAATCAGCAAGAGTTGATCGACCTGACGTTTGTCTTTATCAAGGGAACGCCTCCGCGCAACGTGAAGCAGTTAGATCAGATTGTCGATCTGAACAGTGTGAATTATTCGGACGTGGTTATGGGAACGTCTCTGCCGGCAGTTGATGTTGTTGCACATCCTGATGCACGCTCATTCCGCGTTAAGACCACAACGAGTGGACATGCCTTTAGCAATCCAACGAATTGTGCGGAATTCTGTCCACGCTTCCACTGGCTCAAGGTTGATGGCACCGAAAAAAGTAGGTGGTTGCTCTGGAAAGAGTGCGCCATGAATCCTGTGTATCCGCAAGGTGGAACGTGGCTCATCGATCGCACTGGATGGTGTCCGGGCGCTCCTGTTGATTTCTACGATCACGACATCACATCATCAGTAACACCTGGTAGGTCTGTGAGCATCGACTATGGTATCGATGCCGACACTGCCAATGGCGCTTATGGCAATTGGGTGGTGAGTTCGCAATTCATTTCCTATGGTCCGGCAAACTTTGCACTCGACGCGGGATTGGTGGACGTGATCTCGCCAAACAATTGGGAATTCTACTCACGCATGAATCCCATTTGTGGACAGCCGGTCGTTGTCCTTCGCAACACCGGTTCTGCCGTATTGAAGTCCGTCACCTTCACGTATGGCCTCACGGATGACACGCAAAGCACCTACACATGGAACGGTGATCTTGCCTTCATGGATCAAGACACTGTTGCCTTGCCGCCACCGAATTGGGGAAGTGGTGATGGTGCGAAGAAATTTCAAGTACAGATAAGCAAGCCGAATGGCGGCACGGATGGATACGAGCCGAACAACATAATCACGACGAACATTGTGTTGCCGCCGGTGTGGTTCCCTGACGTCACCATTGCATTGAAAACGAACAACTTTGCTCCAGAGCAATATGTGTGGAAGCTACGTCGACTGGACAACGACTCCGTTATTGGCTCTGGAGAGAATCTCGAAAGCAACAAGACGTTCGAGAACAAGTACACGCTCGCTAACGGATGCTATGAGTATGAGTTGGTGAACAAGGCAGACTATGGACTGGACTTCTGGTTCTTGCGCGGTCAGCTTGGAACAGGTTCACTTGTAATCAGGAACGGATCGAATGCACTTTCGTTCAACCCCGACTTCGGTCACCGGGCTTGGATCCAATTCCGCATTGCACCGAAGCCTTCCGTTGGCGTCAGTGCAGACACCGTGCGTTTCGGACCTGTTGCACCGGGCGCTTTCCAAGAACGCATGGTGAAGGTGTATCCGAAGGGCAGCATTCCGCTTCGTGTGAAGTCTATTACGTGCTTCCAACTCAAGGGACATTTCACAACGTCCGGTATCGTGCCTGACACGGCCGGTGGCGTAGTCTTGCAGCCGGGTGACACGATGTACGTTACCGTGAAGTTCTTGCGTTCTGACGAAGGCACAAGCAGTGGCACCTTACGCATCGAAACGAATGATGAGCGCACGGCAAATGTGATTGTACGTCTCATTGGTGTTGCATCTACAGCAAGTAGTGTGGCAGAGGCAGAGTTGGCACTTGCAGACCAAGTAGATCTTGGCGTGCTACCGAATCCGGTGGTACACATGAGTGAAGCTGTCGTTGTTGTGCACTCTGGTGCCATTGCAAACACGCATGTTGTTGTACGCGACGTGTTGGGTCGCGTTGTGGCGACGCTCTTCGACGGCACCCTGCCCGAAGGTGAACAACGCTTCGTCGTACCGGCAACACTCACGGCAGGCCTGTACTTCTTGTCGTTGGAGTCCGACCGTTTTCGCACGTCGGTTCCATTCACCGTGGTCCAATAGCACAATGATGATTCCCGACAAAGCAAGACGCCTTCTTCGGCCCGTGCCGGAGGAGGCGATCTTTCATGGGACCGATCCCGAAGACCCGCGATTTGGCAATCTGCTTACGCCTATCGACGAGATCCCCACGTCGGCATCCATCGTAGCCGTGATCATTGGTATTCCACAACACATTGGCGTAGAGCGTAACGGCGGCAGACCTGGCGCAGAGGATGCTCCTCGTGTAATTCGTTCGGCCTACACGAAGCTTGCCACGTCGGCGGTTGAGCATGCGATCAGGAGTGATCAACTCGTCCTCTGCGATGCCGGAGATATCGACACAACAGGAAAAACACTCGAGCAGATTCATGATGAACAGCACGACGTGGTATCAAGTCTGCTCCACGCAGGGTGCATTCCCATTCTTCTTGGTGGTGGCCACGACACGGCATGGCCAACGATCCGAGCGATGAACTATGTGGGCGAACCGTTCGGCGTGATCAACATTGATGCACATGCGGACGTACGTTCGCTTCTGGATGACGTTCGCTCACACAGTGGCTCACCATTCCGACAGATGCTCACAGAGCCAACCACCTTTCTTGCCCCTGCCTCCTTCATTGAATTTGGGCTTCAGCAGTCGAGTGTATCGCGTGCTCACCTTGATTACATCGCGCAACACGGCATGCACACGTTCATGCTCGATCACATTCGAGAGCGCGGCATGCACACGGCGTGGGGCGACGCGCTGATGCTTGCAACGCAAACAGCACGGAAGCTGTATGTTTCATTAGATATGGACGCCGTCGCATCTGCCTATGCGCCTGGCGTAAGTGCGCCATCAGCAGCAGGATTCACGCCCGAGGAAGTGTTGCATTGCGTTCGTGCGGCTGCTGCGCATCATGCGCTCTGCGCATTCGATATCGTAGAAGTAAATCCGCGATACGATGTTGATGGACGTACTGGAAAACTAGCAGGTCTTGTAATTGCAGAAGTTATTGCCGGACTTGCAGACCGACTCTAGGGCGGATGAGTTTGTACGCTGCGTAGGCGGTCATCGGCGCAACCAACACGTCTACCGTGTAATGCACGTGTTGCAACAGCATAAAACACCCCATCATCGATGCAAGAACGATAAAAAGGATCTGCAGACGACGTTGTGGCATCACGCATGCCAGCAGCGTGAGAATCGATGTATGACCGCTGAAGAACAAATCTCGAGATAGGGCCTCGTGAGCGCCCGTTACAGATTGCACCAGTGGATCGACGAGCGGTATCATACCGAGTGGCGGTTCGAGTGGTACCACCCACATACACAGCATGCGGATGATCACAAGGGCAACATATGCACGAAGCGCTAGGATCAAGCGCAGAGGGTCACGCATGAGCACCACAACAGCCACGACCAGCGATCCGTAGATAATCACAAAGATCGGCCATGTGAGGTCGTAGGCTGGGAAGGCGGCAAGGAGCGGGTCGGCAAGGACAACGCCCGACCGACGTTCCACCATTCCGAGAAAGATCGAATACCCATACAACGTGAAAGCCACGGCAATGATCGTTGTCGCAAGCAGGCGCAAACCGGTTCTCTCACCAAGAACCTCTCTCCATGTTGTCATATGTTCATCCCTTCCGATCAGTGGCATGCCTCAAGTTCGTAATTTTGTTGCTCACCGTAATCCTTGGATGATATCAATGGCAATCGCAGAACAGAATAAGATCATTTTCTCAATGGTCGGCGTTAGTAAGGTCTACAAGCCGAACAAAACCGTGCTGAAGGACATCTATCTGTCGTTCTTTTACGGCGCAAAGATCGGCGTCCTCGGATTGAATGGCGCGGGTAAATCCTCGCTGTTGAAGATCATCGCTGGTCTGGATGAAGAATACCTCGGACAAATCACGAAGAACAAGGATGTGACTTTTGGCTACTTGCCACAGGAACCACACCTCGATCCAGACAAGACCGTAAAAGAGATCGTTGAAGAGGGCGCAACGGAATCGGTGAACCTGCTGAAGGAATACAATGCGATCAGCGAGCAGTTCGCAGATCCGGATGCAGACTTCGATGCCCTGCTCGAAAAACAAGCAAAACTGCAAGACAAAATCGAGCATCTGGGCGCATGGGATATTGATAGCAAACTCGAGTTTGCGATGGATGCACTTCGGTGTCCACCATCGGATACACTGATTGGTGTAACGTCTGGCGGAGAAAAGCGCCGCGTTGCATTGTGCCGATTGTTGCTCCAAAAACCAGACGTGCTTTTGCTTGATGAGCCAACGAATCACCTTGACGCTGAAAGCGTTTCATGGTTGGAACAGCACCTCGCGAAGTATGAAGGAACCGTGATTGCTGTTACGCACGACAGGTACTTCCTAGACAACGTTGCTGGATGGATCCTTGAATTGGACAATGGCGCCGGCATTCCATTCGAAGGCAACTACACAAAATGGCTCGAGTTGAAATCTGCGCGAATGGCGCAAGAAGAGAAAACAGAAAGCAAGCGTCAGAAGGCTTTGAAGGAAGAGTTGGAATGGGTTCGGAAGGATCCGAAGGGACGTCACGCAAAAAGCAAGGCGCGTATCAGTGCCTATGAGAAACTCTTCAACGAAGACACCGTGAAGCGCAGCGAGGAAATGGAGATCTTCATCCCTGCGGGTCCGCGACTGGGTGACGTCGTCATCGATGCGAAGCACGTCAGCAAGGCATTTGGCGACAGGATCTTGTATGAAGATCTATCGTTCTCGTTGCCCCCCGGTGGTATTATTGGAATCATCGGACCTAACGGTGCTGGAAAGACCACGCTCTTCAAAATGATTACGGGCGAACTTGAATCCGATGCTGGCGAGTTCATTGTTGGTGACACTGTCAAGCTTGGCTATATCGATCAGAACCGGCCGCTCGATGCCAAGAAGAGTATTTGGCAGGAGATCTCTGATGGAAGCGACGTGATCATGCTTGGGAACCGCGAAATGCAGTCGCGAGCATATGTGGCCCGCTTCAACTTCAATGGTAGCGATCAACAAAAGCTAGTATCGCAGCTATCTGGCGGAGAGCGCAATCGTGTGCACTTGGCCAAGATGCTCAAGGAAGGCGCAAACGTTTTGCTTCTCGATGAGCCTACGAACGATCTCGATGTGAACACTCTCCGCGCATTGGAAGAAGCTCTTCAGGAGTTTGCGGGATGCGCCGTGGTCATTAGTCACGATCGGTGGTTCTTGGATCGTATTGCGACGAACATTCTGGCTTTTGAAGGCGAGTCGAATGTGATATGGTTCGATGGCAACTATTCGCAATATGAAGAGGATAGAAAACGTCGATTGGGCATTGACGCTGAGCGCCCACACCGCCTCACGTACAGAAAACTGACACGTTAACAAGTTGAAATTGGGAGAAGTGACCATGCATTCGATGTTGCGCACCGTTCTTGTACTCGCCATGGTTTCCGTAGCTGTTTCCGTTGCACGGCAAATGCCGCCTACGTTGAGTAGGCAAATTCCAACAAAGACCCCACAAGGTCAGACGGTAAAAGTGTTGTCTGAAACGCAGAGATACAACTTTACAAAGCTCACGCGTACGATTCCATTGCCGTGGAATGAGTTGCAAATGCCTGCATCAAAAGTGCCGGATGGTATCAAACTCGTCGGTAGTTTCGCATGTCCATCTGCAGTAGCCGAAAAGTTCTTCAAGGAAACGGCGAAGGCGGATGGAGCCATCGGTACACCATCACGTACGGCATTTCAAACGTTCAAAGGTGGCACGTCCGAGGGCATCATCTTGTACATGGAATGGGATAAGGTTCTTCCGGCCGATGCACGCGTACGCATCTGTAGGTTCATCTACAAGACAAATGAGAAGCCAGAGAATATCGACAAGACCGAAGAATTTCTGGTGAACGATCACACAGTGATCATGTGGTGTTTCCGTAATCCGGATGCAAAAGTGAAAATGGCGCATCAGCGACAGACATTCGAATTAATTTCGCGTGTTGCCACCGAGATGCAGAAAAACAAAAAGTAGAATTGGAGTACGACAATGGCTATGATGTTGCTTGCTCAGTTTAATTCTGAGATCGAAGCGCAACTCGTTGAATCACAGCTCCGTGATGCGGGCATTGACTATCATGTGCTACATGATGATGCCGGTGGCGCACTGCCTTCTCTTACGGCATCGAACGGCGTAAAGGTAATGGTCTTCGAAGATGATCTCGCAGAGGCCCGCGAGATCTTGGAGGCACGAGCCATGGATGATGACCCGTTGCCTCCAGATGTCTTGAATGCTAATCTCGATGTGATCGACGACGACGACGATTTGTAACGTCGTTGTCGTTCGCCATCATTCGAACTGCTTGTAGTTGTTGTTGAACAACTCGACAAGATGCTGCGCTTGCTTGTCGTATGCAGGTTTGTCTGCCCACGTGTTGCGTGGATTGAGGACTTCGGCCGGGACGTCCGGGCACGACGTTGGAATATCGAGTCCGAAGAATGCATCCTTCACGTATTCAACATTGTTGAGATCGCCATTCAACGCAGCGCGCAACATGGCGCGTGTGTGTTGGATCTTCATACGATGTCCAATGCCATACGGTCCGCCACTCCATCCCGTATTCACAAGCCAAACTTTCGCATCGTGCTTGTTGATCTTGTCGCGAAGCAGATTCGCATACACCTTTGGATGATGCACCATGAATGGCGCACCAAAACACGTTGAGAATGTTGCGCTCGGTTCCTTGACCCCTGCCTCCGTACCCGCCACCTTTGCTGTGTATCCGCTCAGGAAGTGGAACATAGCTTGCTCTGGTGTAAGGCGAGAGATTGGTGGCATCACGCCAAATGCATCTGCGGTCAGGAAAACAATGTTCTTTGGATGACCGCCCTTATTCCCTGGGGCAAGATTCGGAATCACATCTCTCGTGTATGAGGCACGAGTGTTCTCGGTGATGTCTTGTGATGTTAGATCGAGGACGCGAGTGTCTTCGTCCATCACAACGTTTTCGAGAATCGTCCCGAAGGTGCGAGTGAGAGCAAAGATCACTGGCTCTGCTTCGGCTGAAAGGTTGATCACTTTTGCATAGCACCCGCCTTCAAAATTGAAGACACCATCGTTGCTCCAGCCATGCTCGTCGTCGCCGATGAGTGCACGCTCGGGGTCGGAAGACAGTGTGGTCTTGCCGGTACCAGACAATCCAAAGAACAGCGCCGTGTCGCCCGTCTTACCGATGTTTGACGAGCAATGCATGCTCATCACGCCAACCTTCGGCAAGAGATAGTTCAGCACGGTAAAGATGGCCTTCTTGTTTTCGCCGGCATACTTCGTGCCACCGATCAACACGAGTTTCTGTTCAAAGCTCAAGATCACGAACACTTCAGACGCGGTGCCATCGATCTCGGGAATGGCCTTGAAGTCTGGCACGGTGATCACCGTAAAGCCAGGCACGAATCCATCAAGCTCTGCGGGAGTTGCCTCGATGAACATGTTCTTGACGAACAGTGAGTGATAGGCTTGCTCTTGCACAAAGCGAACGTTGAGCTTGTACTTCTCGTCAGATCCGGCTACAACATCGTGCATGTAGACGTCGCGGTTTTGCAAATAGGCATAGACGCGTTTCTTCAGCGCATTGAAATCTTCTTCAGTGAAAGGCTTATTCACCTTGCCCCACCACACATCGTCCTTGCTTGATGCCTCGTCAACCACGAACTTGTCGTTCGGTCGACGTCCGGTATAGGGAGCAGAGTTTACATTGAGAGCACCGTGCTCCGTGAGCATTCCCTCGTCGTTGAACAAAGCATGTTCGTACAGCTCGGCAGTGGAGAGATTGTAGAAGATCTCTCCCATGTTGGCGAGCCCTTGTTGAGCTAGTTGAAGACGTGCGTGTTCTTCGTGGGCGTTCATTGTAACGGTCTCATAATGTGACAGTGTGGAGAGCGAATATCGGGCTTTTCGACCACGTCCCCAATTAGAAAAGAATCATGGAATCAAAGCCGCACTTTCTAGAACTCCTTCGCTCTCAAGAACTTGCAGGAATTGTCGCCTCACTGACGGCTCTTTTGCGCACGCATGCGACGAGCTCCCACGCACTTGTTACCCCAAAAGGCGTGGAAGCAGTTCGCGCATTTTTATCGGAAGATCAGAGGGCATACGCTTCAACGCTTGTCGACCTTTGTGTGGGGGCGTCCAAGGCAGAACGGCTTGGGAAGGCTCAAGGGGCATGGTTGTTCACGTCGGTTGGCGCCGAGCAGTCTACCCATCCCAACATTGCGCGGATTCATGCAGAGATGTTCGAAGGATGTGAATTGGTGGTAGAGGTGTGTACCGGCTCTGGGGCAGACACACAGGCGATCGCTGCACGTGCGGGGCGGGTAGTGAGCTTCGAATCAGATGCCATCGCGGCCGCACTCGCCCAGGGAAACCTTCTTCGGGCAGGGATTGGGAACGTAGACGTGATCAACGCCGCCGTGCCTTGTGATGAATGGCAAGCTGCGATGGAGCAAGCGGACGGTCTGTGGGCCGATCCGTCTCGGCGCACACCAAATGGCAGACGCACGCGCTCGATCGCGCATCACGATCCACCACTCGCCCTACTAACAACGCACGCTCGGATTGCATCAATGCGCGCTGTGGGCATCAAGCTTGGTCCGGCAGACGTCGTGCCATCGGCACTCATGCAAGGTCTGTACCGCGATTATGTTGGCAGTGGACATGAGTGTAAGGAGCTGGTGCTTCGAAAGGGCAGCTCATTTGAAGTATCGGCAACGTTGGTGAATGGAACAGAGGTGAGGAGTATCAGAGGAATACTACAGGATCAAGAATACAGCATCCAATCTTGGGATTCAGGGTCGCCGCGTAAAGAGCACAACGCAATGCACAGCACCACACCCGTGCTCCTTGAGCCCCACGCCACCCTTATCGCCTCTGGCCTTCTTGGTGCGGTGTATCGAGAGTATGGTGTAGATCCCGTTGATCCGCAGATCGCCTATGGGATTGCACAGCACGATCCCGGTGCATCGGAATGGTGGACGCGATTTCGGATCGTTGCCGTGGATGGCGGAGTGAGCGAAAAGCGCATGCAGGTTCGCATTCGAGAGTTCGAATGGAACAAGCATACAGAGTTCAAGAAGCGTGGCTGGCCGCGCGATCCGGAGGAATTACGACGTGCACTTCGCTTTGCCGAAAGTGATCGTCACGGCGTAGTGCTTATCGTCCGTGTTGGCGGCGGACACCGCACGTATTACGCCGAACGCTTGGAGTGATCACTTTTCAAGAGGTCGCGAATTTCGCCGAGAAGAACCTCTTCTGCGGATGGACCTGCTGGCACTGGTGCTTCTGCGGGTTCGCGCATTGTATTGATGAGTCGCACAACCATGAAGATCGCACCGGCAACAATCAGGAATCGAACAACGGCATCAAGGAATTTGCCCCAGTTGATCGTTACTGCGCCTTTGCCGTCGGGACCGGCCGCTTTGAGTGTGGTGGCGATTGACGAGAAGTCTACGCCGCTCAGCACCATCCCTATCGGAGGCATGACGATATCTGTTACGAGCGACGTTACAATTGCACCAAAAGCGGCACCGATCATCACGCCCACAGCCAAATCGAGCACGTTGCCGCGCGATATAAATACCTTGAAATCGGAAAGCATGCCCATGGGCGCTCCAAGATAGAGAACAGAAGAGAACAACGTGATGCATAATACAGAATTCAATTCTAGAATTCCTTCACCGCACGTTGCACTACGAATTCTGAGTTTCTCTTCTGACTTCCTCTTTACATCCTGCTCTCGCTGCCAATTCACTCTTGAGACGTGACTTCTCGTCTGCTGTCATCGACGAGCACAGGGCACTCAACTCGGAGTGTTGGGACGACGATGCAGAATGCGTTGATGGATGGCTGCGTTGTGAAGAGTCTGCTGCCGACGACGGTGCCTTCGTCGCCTTTCTACCATACCGCACCGTAAAGACGATCACATACGCGAACGCTGTTAATCCTGCACCCTCAAGGAAATTTAAGTGGACCGTGCTTGGCGTCATTGGCCAAAGGATGGTGTTCCATAGGATCATCACGATCCATGCATTACATACCAACAGCCCGCCGATGCATACCAGGTAGATCATCGAGCGGGCTGTTCTTGTATTCAGCAGGGACATGTGGGGGGAGAGGCTAGTTCTCGTTAACCGTATCGTACAGATCCTGCAATCGCTTGCGGAGGTGCAGTACGGCGTACCGTTTGCGAGCCAACAGCGTGTTGATATTCACACCGGACTCTTCGGACATCTCTCTAAACGATACACCTTCGAATTCATTTTTGATGAAGACGTTTTTTTGTTCGATCGGCAACTCTTCGAGGCCGGCCAAAACGGCTTCCCAAATGGTCTTGCGGACGAGATCGCTCTCGGGGTTATAGGAGAAGTCTCCAAGAAAACGCTCCACGTTCTCTAGTCCTTCGCCCTTCTCGTTATTTGAGCCGATATCAGAGAAGCTGTCTGTGCGCTTTTTGCGGTACGAATCGATGATACGGTTACGTACAGACGTAAAGACCCACGAAGCGATGTTCTCGATAGGTTTATGTACGTCTTGGGAGGCGGCGAGGACGTTTGCGAATACGTCTTGGAGGATGTCTTCCGCTTCCTCTTGGGTGCGGACGCGCTGACGGATGAATCCGAGATACTTCTTCCGATCGTTGCGGAAGAGTTCTTCGATTTGCAGGGCGAGGTCCATAGAATCTCTACCTTCTGTCTGTGAAAAACGTTGTCGATAAACTCCTGCGACTGGGCTTAAACCAGTACGCCGGCGAAATTGATCGGTTCGCATGAGGCTCCTGCTACGAAATGTTGACAGAAACACACGACTTTTGACAGTGTGTATGTTAGAATGTCGTAGCAGTTATGCCATGTTGTCCGATGTTTGTTCGTAATCGACTTACAAAGAAGGTAGTGGTATTTCTATGCCAAATTTCCTCGAGTTGTGAATAGCCCGGTCGTACCCGGCATCAGCGTGACGCAAGATACCCATGAGGGGATCATAAGTCAATACGCGTGCCAATTTCTGCTCTGCAAGGTCTGTTCCGTCTGCAACGATCACCATTCCGGCGTGGAGACTGAGTCCCATGCCAACCCCGCCACCTTGGTGAAGTGACACCCATGTGGCACCTCCGATAGCGTTGAGGGCGAAATTCAAATACACCCAGTCCGCAATAGCATCAGAACCGTCTTTCATCGATTCGGTTTCACGATGTGGAGAAGCAACGCTTCCACAGTCCAGATGATCACGCCCGATCACGATCGGCGCCTGTACTTTCCCCGAACGTACCAAGTCGTTAAATAGTTTCCCGGCTAATGCACGTTCTCCATAGCCCAACCAACAAATACGGGCCGGAAGCCCTTGAAACCCGATATGAGCCTGGGCTTCGCGAATCCACATGTGTAGGTGGTCGTTGTTCGGAAACAACTCCATAAGGGCATCATCGGTTACTCGAATATCGTCTGGATTGCCCGAAAGTGCCACCCAGCGGAACGGACCTTTCCCGTCACAAAAGAGCTCACGGACGAAGGCCGGTACGAATCCGGGGAAGTCGAACGCATTGGCAACGCCGGCCTGATCGCGTGCCACGCCACGGATGTTGTTGCCATAGTCAAACGTGATGGCCCCGCGACGTTGAAACTCGAGCATGGCCTGTACATGAGCGCCAATACTTGCATAGGCCTGTTCGAGGTAGGTGGCAGGGTCTGCAAGGCGGAGCACGTCCGCATCTTCCTTCGAATACCCCGCAGGATAGTAGCCATTGAGTGGATCGTGCGCCGAGGTTTGGTCTGTGACAACGTCGGGCGTGATGCCTCTGCGGACAAGTTCAGGGAGTATCTCGGAGGCATTTCCTACAAGTCCGATCGAGATCGCTTCTTTACGATCTTGAAACTCGCGGATCACAGCAAGTGCTTCGTCGAGATTCGACATTTTTCTGTTGCAGTATCCATCGTGAATGCGTTTGTCGATGCGCGATTCGTCGATCTCGATACAGAGTGCTGCCGCGCCTGCGATCGTTGCTGCAAGCGGCTGTGCGCCACCCATTCCGCCGAGACCTGCCGTCAACAAAAATCTACCGTGAAGCGTGCCACCAAAGTGCTGTCGAGCACATTCAGCAAAGGTCTCATAGGTACCTTGTACGATTCCTTGCGTGCCGATGTAGATCCATGATCCGGCGGTCATTTGGCCGTACATCATCAAGCCAAGTTCATCGAGTCGCCTGAACTCATCCCACGTAGCCCACTTGGGAACAAGGTTGGAGTTTGCAATGATGACGCGTGGAGCCATATCGTGCGTTCTTACAACACCTACTGGCTTTCCGCTCTGCACGAGAAGTGTATCGTCGGCCTCCATCTCGCGCAGACATCGCAAAATGCCATCGAACGATTCCCAGTTCCGTGCCGCCTTCCCCAACCCTCCATAGACGATGAGCTGCTCAGGCTTTTCGGCATTCTCCGGATCGAGATTGTTTTGAATCATCCGGTAGGCTGCTTCGATCTGCCACGTCTTACAGGTGAGTGTTGTTCCACGAGGTGCGCGTACAATCCGATGGTCGATTCTTGTTGCCATGGGGTCGCCAACGAAAGGCGTTAGTGAGAGGTTCCGTTCGCAGAGGCGAGTTCGGCGTCGATCAGAGCCAATTGTTCTGGTGTGAGCTGTTTGCCTTCGAACACATTGCGAAGCATCTCCCAGGTGTAGATTCCGGTGTCGTGCCCATCCTTCCATGCGGCCTTGACTCCGTAGTTGCCAACGGGTGCGAGCTTCACAAGCTCATTCATGCCGGGAGCGAAGGTCTTCATGCCAGCGAAGACCTTTTGACCAAGGATCTCTTCGCCCGTGCAGTGGGCGCACGGACATACGTCGCGGAGGTCGCGCAGAAGGATCGACGATTCGAATCCGTCCGACCATGTGGAACTCAGGACGGCCGTGTTGCGACGTTTTAACTGTGTGGGTCTGTGCATGTCGCAAATTTCCCGATTTTTTGTGAACTCACGGCAGAAAGTCTCATGCAAATCATGATTGTGAGCTTCTTGGTTGGCCTGGTGCTCCCATAAAAGCCCTTCGGCCCTTTGTCCGTAAATTGTCAGCTTCCATTCAACACCGAACGACCCAACATGACATCGCGCTATAAGAGCTTTGTGGCCATCGAAGACCTTGAATCACGTATTGGTGAGACGGTAACACTCAATGGCTGGGTGTACGACAAGACCGAAAAGGGCAAGCTGATCTTTATCAAGCTTCGCGATGGAAGCGGAACGGTGCAGTGCGTGCTCTTTAAGCCCAATGTATCGGAAGAGATCGCAGCCGCGGCTGGTTCTTTGTCGCAAGAATCGTCCGTGTCTATCACGGGCACGATTCGCTCTGAGCAACGCTCTCCAACAGGCGTAGAACTCGACGTTACCGATGTTCGTGTGTGGCAAGTGTCTAAAGACTATCCGATCACTCCGAAGGAGCATGGTGTGGAGTTCCTGATGGAGCACCGACACTTGTGGCTTCGTAGTGCTCGCCAACACGCCATCATGCGTGTTCGAAGTGTTGTTGTGAAGGCCATCCGCGACTTCTTTGATGGAAACGGATTCCGGTTAATGGACTCTCCGATCTTTACGCCGAATGCCTGTGAAGGCACGTCGACGTTGTTCGAAACAGAGTACTTCGATTTAGGTAAGGCATACCTTACGCAATCCGGGCAGCTCTATGCAGAGGCAAGTGCCATGGCTCTAGGAAAAGTGTACACGTTTGGGCCAACCTTCCGCGCAGAAAAATCGAAGACCCGACGTCACCTTACAGAGTTCTGGATGGTAGAGCCAGAAATGGCCTACTTCGATCTGAACGACGACATGGACCTTGCCGAAGATCTCGTCGAGTACATCGTGCAGTGCGTGCTGAAGTCATGTCAGCGCGAGCTTGCAACGCTCGGTAGAGACGTTTCGAAACTCGAAGCAGTACGTCGACCCTTCTATCGAATGTCGTACACCGAAGCAGTGGAATGGTTGAATAAGAACGAGGTCAAACTCAATCGCAAACAGGCAGACGGATCGGAGATCCAGATTGACTTCCCATGGGGCGAAGATTTTGGAGCCCCGCAAGAAGAGGCCATCATGCAACAGTTCGATAAGCCGTGTATCATTCACCGCTATCCAACAGAAGTAAAGGCCTTCTACATGAAGCGCGATCCGGACAATGTGCAGACCGTGCTTGCGATGGACATGCTCGCGCCTGAAGGAGCAGGCGAAATCATCGGTGGTTCGCAGCGTGAAGATGATCACGATCAACTCCTCGAGCGCATTCTCCACGAGAACCTACCGCAAGAAGCTTTCCAATGGTATCTCGACTTGCGCAAGTTCGGATCTGTGCCGCACAGCGGCTTCGGCCTTGGTGTTGAACGCACCGTCAAGTGGATCACCGGCGCCGAACACATACGAGAAGTGATTCCATTCCCACGCATGATCTACCGCATCGTACCGTAAGGATTACGATGCGTGTGGATTGAGTGATGCGTCGTTCAGCCGTTGTTCTACGATGATCTGAAGTTCCGCGCGAAACTCTGGATAGTGTTCGATGATGTGATCGAACATCGCAGCGTCAAGGAGGTACAGGTCGCAGTAATCCGTTGCACGTACTGTTCCCATGCGACGTCGTTTTGCCAGCAGTGCCATTTCTCCAAAAAACTCACCGTCGTGCAATGCATCGATGATCTGCTCGGCTTGGTTGAGTACTTCAAGCTTGCCTTTGCTAATGAAGTACATGTTGCGGGCACTGTCTCCAAACTTGAAAATGGTCTCGCCAGGTGTAACAACAATTGGGTGTAATGCAATAGCGAGTTCTCGCTTGAGCGTATCGCTCGCATTGCGGAAGATGGGCACCTGCTCGATCACGTCGCGCTTCAAGTACAGCGACACCTCGGTGCGTAGTCCGGTTGGTAGCCTACTCAACATGGCCGTCTCATCAAGCCCCACGCCTTGTTGCCACATGTAGGTGTAGTAGTCCAGCACTCGATGTTGCATTGACGACGGCAGCCGCCGATATCGCATGAATGCCATCAACTTGTCGAGACTCGAAACGTGCTCTTGCTTGATCGGATCGAAATTATTCAGCAACCCGGCAATGTTGCCAATCAAATAACCATAGAGCACAAAGCCCATCATCATGGCGACGATGGCATAGATCATCTCGTTGTCTGTTTGAGGCGTGATGTCGCCGTACCCAACAGTGGCAAGTGTGGTTACGCTCCAATACACGGCCTTGAGATATGCATTCCCCAAGTCGTTCCCTGTCGGGACATCGCGAATCCACACCCAACCACATGCCGTGAAATGTACGATCACAACAAGGCCGTAGGCGAAGAAGGCAAGCCGAAGAAAATTGGATGTACGAAGGAGCTGCCGGCGCCACTGGTTGATAAATGCCGTTACGCGCGTGATCTTGACGAGTGTAAGAAGGTGGATCAGCGATGAGGCAGGGAAGGGAAGGATGAGGGGTAGGGCGGCAAGGACGTCTACGATGAACCATGTGCGAAGGTAGTGGCCTACTTCGCCGTTACCTTCTCTCCGTGCGCGGAGATAGTGAAAAATGGGATCAAGAACGAAGACGATCGCGAGACTTACTTGCGCGGCGAAAAGCCAATTAGTGTTCGCGATGCCAATGACAATGTCTGCCGGAATGCGGAGTGCAGCATATAGCGTCGAAACAACAATCAACAGATTCCACAACACATCTCGATGCTGGAGAAGATTTCTTCTGTACTTTCGCAGTTCTTGCATGCCGTTTCCATGATGTATGCGGCAATTTACGAGCTATGAGATAGAGACATGTCAACGAACACAGAAACGCGCCTAACAGGCGCTGAAAATGTCATTTGGGATCTTTCAGACCTTTACCCATCTGCACCAGCAACAGCTCTTCAACACGACCTCGATACGATCGTCGACCGTACGAACGCAATCCGAAGTACGTGGACGTGAACACTCGCCGATTCGACAAACGAGCAGTTTGCGACGATGATGGCGGAATTTGAGATCCTCCTAGAGATCCTAGACAGGATGGGCTCATACGCACATCTTCAGTGGTCTACGAACACCGATAATCCTGCCAGCGGCGCACTACTGCAGCTCATACGTGAAACAAGTTCTCGTGCCTGGCATTGGCTTGTGTGGGTATCGGTGGAAATGTGCTCGCTCTCCGATGAGCGCCTTGCCTCCCTTGCCAACTCACCACTACTATCACGGTTTAAGCATTGGATCGAGTCTACAGCAGAATATAAAAAGCATATCCTCTCGGAAGAGATCGAACAGGTGTTGAGTGAACGATCACTGACGTCTCGATTTGCATGGGTGCGATTGCACGATGAATTGCGGAATGCTCAGATGTTCACGATACGCGGACAGGAGTACACAGAAGCGGCCATTTTGAAGCTCTTGCACAATAGTGATCGCACTATTCGAAAAGAAGCGGCAGAAGTGTTCACTGCAAGCTTGAAGGCCGGTGCGAAAACACAGTCCTTCATCTTCAACACGGTGATGGCAGACTGTTTGATGAACGACACGATTCGCAAATATCCTACATGGGTTTCGTCGCGCAACCTTGCCAACGAAGTAGACGATGCAACAGTGCAAACACTGGTCGACAGTGTCGTTGATCGATTCGACCTCGTTGCGCGCTATTACAACCTGAAGAAGAAACTGCTTGGTGTAGATGTGATGTACGACTACGATCGGTATGCTCCGGTCTCGAAAGTGCCTTCGTTCGTGTCGTGGGAAGAGGCGCAGAAAATCGTCGTGAATGCCTATACATCGTTCCACCCAAGAGCAGGCGAGATCGCATTGATGTTCTTTGAGAAGCCATGGATCCATGCGCCGGTACAAGCGGGGAAGAATGGCGGGGCATATAGTGCGGGCACTGTTCCGTCTGCGCACCCGTATGTGTTCTTGAATTACCTTGGCACCAACCGAGATGTTCAAGTGGTGGCACACGAGCTTGGTCATGGAATCCACCAGTACCTCTCACGTCCGCATGGAATGCTAGGAGCAGACACTCCGCTCACAATTGCCGAAACAGCTTCTGTTTTTGGTGAGATGCTCGTTTTCAAATCTCTTCTCGAGAAAACGTCGACGAAGGAAGAACGGCTGAGCTTGATCATGGATAAGATCGATGATATCGTATCTACGGTCTTCCGTCAGGTATCGTTGAATCGTTTTGAAGACGCCATGCACACGGCACGTCGCACGCGAGGTGAGCTTAGCGTTGAACACCTGAACGAGATTTGGTTGGAGACGCAGACCTTTGCCTTCCGAGGTTCGGTAACGTTTACCGAAGGATATCGCTATTCTTGGTCCTACATCTCGCACTTCATACACACTCCCGGATATGTGTATGCATATGCGTTTGGAGAGCTGTTGGTACTTGCGCTGTATGAGATCTATCTCCGCGACGGTGCAGACTTCCCCGAGAAGTACATCGCGCTGTTGTCGTCTGGTGGATCGAAGCGTCCGGAAGAATTGCTTGCACCACTCGGTATCGACATCAACGACCCATCGTTCTGGAATATCGGGCTGAATGCCATTGAGCGACTTCTCGTAGAAGCAGAGTCGTTGGCGTCTTAACGACCTGGGATGTCTGCCCTATCTGCGAGCTTAAGGACGGCATCGACGTAGTCGTTGCTGTTGTTGTAATGGTAGACGGCCTTCCGCTGCTGCTCGGGAGATGGTCCCCATCCATTCGTATGCAGGTAGTTGGCAACGCTGTAGATGGCGTCGTTCAGGGTGTACAGATCGATCAGTCCGTCTCCATCACCATCGGTAGCCCATAGTACGTACGACGATGGAATGAACTGCGTCATTCCAAATGCACCAGCCCACGAACCATACAACGCGGCCACATCGAGTGTGCCGTTGCGATCAATTTTGTCCAATGCCTTGAGTTGTTCTGCGGCCCAATTCACTTTGCGATGAGCTCGCTTTGAGATCAAGCGGCGAACGCTGTCAACATGCGCCGAATCAACAACTGCTCCGGTTCGCACGACTTCTAGATTCTTTTCGATGAATTCCGGTTCGGCGCTAAGGAGGACGCTCAGATAGACACTTGGGAGATGGTGTTTTCCGAGCACGCGACCGAATTTTGATTCGATCCAAAGGATTGAAGCGATCACTTGCTTGGGCACGTTATATCGCTCCTCGCAGGCAAGGAGAAGAGAATCGTGGTCGTCGATAAATGCCCGAACACTCTTCACGGACATGTCGTTGACGTTCAAAGAGTAATTCGTTTTTTTCGCGTAGTTGGTCACATTGATCCGCACGCACTGCGAATCGAATCCCGTTTGCGGAACGGAAAGTATGCGGCGTATGAACATCGTATCCACGCCTTTGCTCAAGGCGATGGCGCCCGCACGTTGCATAGACGTGCGGGCGGTTGTGTCGATCACATCCTGTCGGCGACTCGGAGAGATGTCGTCCTGACGTCTATCGGGTACGATCGCAACCCCTGCGCCGATGCCCAGACAAAGAATCGCTTTGGTTAGCCAGATTTTCATTTTTTTTGAGCGATTGCCATAATCTCTACACCTGTGATGTCTTGATACAAACGTGCCACATGGTCACGAACACTTGGACGTGACAACTGCACTGTTCGTGCCAATACGGTATTTGCAAAATGATAGGATTTGCGTGTGAGTCGTGAATTGGGCCGTTGAGAACGCACCGCGATCACGTCAAGGCCCGCATTCTCCAACAACACTCGAATGCTGTTCTTTGTAAAGTGTACCACGTGGACGCCTGGTTGGAACCAGATCCAGTGTTGCTGTAGAAGCCGACTCCAGAACGATCCGGCATCCGGAACCCGTAGTGCGAGAGTTCCACCCGGTTGAAGTCGTGACACAAGATCTTCGATCATTGCACGCGGGTCCGGTATGTGCTCAAGCACATGCCATAAGGAGATCACATCAAAGGAGTTGTGTACGAGTTCTAGCGATGCGTGTATCGTCAGACCCATCTGCAATCCATAGGCGCGCGCCTTTGAGGCCAACTCAACACCCTCCACGGTGTACCCTGCACGCCTTGCTTCATCGAGAAAGAAGCCGTGGTCGCAGCCCACGTCAAGCCACGAAGCCGGAGCCGGTTGAACAGTTCCAATCTCGTTCAAAAGGCGATAGTACTCCGGAAGTCGAAAGATCCGGTGTCGTTCAGCAGATGAACGAGACGTCTGCGTGAGCGTGTACTCATCCTCATAATAGGCCTGTGCATTCGAACGTCGTGCCGATGGGTCCACAACAGCCGCCCCACACACGGAACAGCACAGCATCGGTGTAACACCAATGTGTTTCGCAAGAAGGGTGTCAGATGAGCAAACGGGACAGTTCATGTTCAGCGAACATACAATTCACATAATTTGTGGTATGAAAATTCTCCTGCGTATCATCCTGCTTGCCGTTGTCACCTTTAGCGCAACGGCCCAGGCACAGCTTCAAGTTCAAGACACACTCAATTTTGGCACCGTTGTTCCAAAGGGCGGACTTTCGGAAACGTCAAAGATCACGGGCACGCTTGTTCTTAAGAACATTGGAACAGACACGCTCGATGTGAAAGAAGTGCGACCCTCGTGTGGCTGCACGAGTGCACCACTCAAACAGAACATTCTACCACCAGGCGTTCAAACAGAAGTAACGGTGTCTATCAATCTCCCAACGATGAACGGTCCGTTTACGAAGTACCTCACCGTTGTCTCGAGTGATCCTTACAAATCCACACGTTCTGTGGCTCTGGTAGCCAACATACAGCGGGCCGTGCAGCTCTCGTCTTCATACATTGGGTTCAACAAGGCTACGGTAGGTCTCGAAACAGACGGGGTTGTCTCCATTACAAATATGAGCAACGAGATTTTGAACATCACGTCAGTTCAAGGTTCAGACGGCCTTCTCGTTCTTACACCGATCCCTGCCGCCATCAAGGCCAATGAGTCGCTCGAGTTGCATGTGCGATACCTACCAACCAAGGCCGGAGTGTTTAATGTTGACGTGAACATTTCCACGTCGAATGCAGACAATGCGCTCTTAGAACTCAAGGGCTATGGTATGGCAGAAGTAAAAAAGTAGACCTATCGAACTCGCTCGAACACCACAAATCCGCCTCGTTCAGATACAACACGCAACGTTGGTTCGATGCGCCACCGTGCGGCATCGTTTACCTTGCAGACGAACGTTGTGGGCTTATCTACCGGACCTCGAAGTAGCCACGGCTCCCATTCGCGATGAGGAATGCCATGCGCAGCCGCGCTGAGTGCATATGGCTTGTCTGTATAGAATAAGTGAGCATAACTCTTCATCGTTAACGGCGCTACATACACCTCCTTACCAATGCACGATGTGTAGTGGTCTATTGAAGCGCCTTGCGTGTACCGCTCGATCTTTGGTGCAACCACCGGTAGAAAACACCATATCATGATTGCCACAGATCCAAAGAGCGAGACAATTGAGGCAACCTTCTTGTCATGATGTCGCAGACTCACCGAGGCGATCATCCCTACTGGTACCACAAGAGGAATGGCAACATCCAGCCACGTCCACGCAACGTGCTGTTGCACAGAGGAGCGCAGAAACTCGTCGCGAAACGTAGGGAGAGCAAGCAGCGCATCTATATTCATTCCTGCAAGGGGAATGGCGGCAAGGACTGTTGTGATTAGCACGCAAAGAATGCCAAGCCCGATCGTGATCCATCGGGGCCATGCCACCCTTCCACCCAACCAACGATCCAGCATGATGGTTGCGAGAAATGTTAGAGGCAGATAGGTCATCGAAGAGTAGTGAACAATCTTGGTTTTCACAATGGAGAACACCACGAGCACAACGCACATGAGCACGATCATCCAGATGCGGAGATCGCGTTGCTCGGAGGTCTCGGTGCTGTCTGAAGAAAGTCCGCGCATCATGAGGAGCGATGCGGGATAACACCCGATGAAGACCACAAGCGGGTGATAGTACCACGGTTGTTCATGACCGGCATCGCCTGTGGTGAGTAATCGGATTTGATACTTCACGTTCTCGACAATGAACTGCGGTCCGTTCTGAACATAATCCACGCCATACCAAAGCGCGGTCACCGCACACGTGAGGACGGCAAGCACGAGCAGTTCTCGCCACGGAAGTCGGGTCTGCTTTCGAAGAAAAAACCACGCCACACCTGTGGTGATCACCACGAGTGCCGCACCAACAGGACCTTTCGTCATCACGGCGCATCCACTCCACAGACCGCTCCAGATTATCGCAGAACGATCTCCGTGAAGCGCGCGCAGCATGGCGAGTACACTTAGGAAGATGAAAAGATTGAACAGTGGATCGATGATTCCCGAACGTGCATAGAAATGTGGCAAGAGTGTTCCTGCGTAGACAACTGTCCACAGGATACCAAAACGACGACCATGATAGCGCTTCCCAACGGTAAACACTACGAGTAGCGTCATCGCACCAATGATGGCATTGGGGAGTCGAGCAGCAAACTCATTAATCCCAAACGCCTTCATACTCAACACCTGCAACCAGATAAACAGGGGTGGCTTTTCGTAGAAGGGCTCAAAGTCTATGCGCATGTGCAGATAGTCGCCCGTGACAATCATTTCCCGCGCATTCTCTGCAAAGTTCACTTCGTCCCAATCAAACAGATGCACAGATCCGAGGAATGGTACAAAAAGGAGCAGGGCGGCAAGGAGGATGCCGAGCTGCAGCCGTATGTCTGGAATGGTAGGTCGAATCATCCTGCGAAAATAGTCTACAGACGCCCCACTGTAACGGAATGCCCTGCCGCTGTATTTTCGCCACTAGGTTAAACCTGGAACAATGGTTGCCATCCTAAGGCCGCCTTGTTGAATGTGTTTCTCGCAGATCATGTTGTTGAGAGGATTTCGTATGGCAGCGATTGATCCGTATTCAGGTCCATGGACTCGCAGAGAGGCCTGGCATCTCATCCGCCGAACATGCTTCGGAACTATGCCAGCACAGATAGATCTGGTGGTGCAGAATGGTCTGACAAAGACCCTTGAAACCCTGTTCGCAGAACGTGCCGCCCCGCCGCCACCAGTGAACCCTACCACTGGTACAACGTACGTGACGGGAGCCCTCGATCCGGCGATCAATACTGGTCAGTACAATCTATGGACAAGGGTATGGTGGGCAGAACAAATGCTGCTCGACGGCATCTCAATCCGCGAGAAGCTCACACTGTTTTGGATGAACCACTTTGCCACTGAATTCACAACGGTACAGCAGCCGCAGTACGCGTACAGTTTGTTGAATTACCTGCGAGTAAACGGTCAGAAGAGTTTTAAGGACATGGCACGACAGGTAACACTCGAACCCGCCATGCTTCGATACTTGAACGGCAACACGAACACGGTTGGCAATGCAAACGAGAACTATGCACGTGAACTGCAAGAGCTTTTCACGATCGGGAAGGGACCCGAGATCGCAAAGGGTAACTACACTACCTACACCGAAGAGGATGTTCGAGCTGCTGCAAAGGTTCTGACCGGTTGGGTAGACAATAAACAAACAGGGAAGGTCTCGTTCGATATCCGCAGACATGATAAGACCGACAAACAGTTCTCTGCCGACTATGGTAGCGTTGTGATCAAGGGCCGCACCGATGTAAATGCAGGTCTTACCGAGTTGAATGAACTGCTCGATATGATCTACGCACAGAACGCAACGTCGCACTTCATTGTTCGAAAGCTGTATCGATTCTTTGTGAACAGCGATATCACACAAGATGTAGAAATTACCGTGATCGACCCACTGGCTGCAATGCTCCGCAGCAACAATTGGATGATCGGTCCTGTGCTGCGCAAACTCCTGGGTTCAGAGCATTTCTTCACTGCCGACGTGCATGGATCTACCTTGAAGAGTCCGGCCGACTTCCTCATTGGTTTGCTGAGATCGGTGAACACGTACACGGTCCCAACGGATCCCGCAACACGCGTGTCGTTCTTCAGGTCGATAACGGACTACATGATGGCCCTGCAGATGGATATTGGTGAACCACCGAATGTTGCCGGCTGGGAGGCTTACTATCAGACGCCGGACTTCTACAAACTCTGGCTCACAACCGTGACGCTTCCATTGCGAAACGGTGCCACAGACGCGCTTGTACTTGCACAGCGAGGAAAACAGGGCTCTATCAATACGGTTGAACTCGTGAAGACATTCAAGAATCCTTCCGATGCACATGCTCTTGTGGATGAATGCCTCGATCGATTCTTCACGGTAGACCTTACAGCGGAGAAACGTCTAAGCTTGATCGAAGATGTGCTCGTACCTGGTGGAAAGGACTATGACTGGACAACATTGTGGACGTCTTATATGGCCAATCCTTCCGACAAGACGTTGAGCCTGCTTGTGAAGCAGAAGCTCGACGGCTTCTTCAAGTTCTTCTTCCGTATGGCCGAATTCCAACTTGTGTGATCGAAAGGCACAACCATGAAACGCAGAGACTTTCTCCTTCGCTCGTCCGGTGCTCTTGCCTTGCCTCTGGTGATCAACGGGATGCCACTGAAGGCATACACAGACACAACATTACAGCAACTCTTTGGTACCGAGTCTGATAGAGTACTCGTACTCGTTCAACTTGCCGGCGGAAATGATGGGATCAACACAGTGCTGCCACTGGACGCCTACGCAGACTACATGAGCGTCCGAACAAACATTGCTATTCCCGAATCGAAAGCACTGAAGCTTACTGATGCTACCGGACTGCATCCGATTATGCCTGGTATACAGAACATGTATAAAGATGGGAAAGTGCGGGTTGTTCAGGGTGTTACCTATCCCAATCCGAATCTTTCACACTTCCGTTCAACAGATATCTGGATGACCGGCACGGATTCGAACGTTGTCAACAGCACGGGATGGCTTGGCAGATTTCTCGAGAAGACGTGGCCCGCGTATCCTACAGGATATCCAAATGCCAGTATGCCTGATCCGATCGCAATTCAGATCGCTCCTGTAGTTGCGCTTGCGCTCACGAACACGCACAACACTTCGATGGGTATTGCATTGCAAGACCCTACTACGTTCTACAATCTTGTGAACGGTACGGTGCTCGGAGACACTGATCTTCCATCCGAGCGATATGCGAAATTGAATGTGCAGTATGTGCGTGAAGTACAGTCGCAATCACTGCAGTATTCGCAAGTGATTAAGGCGGCGGCCGATAAGGCAAAGAACTTCGCAACGTATCCTACGGGGAATACACTTGCAGTACAATTGGCCATTGTTGCACGACTCATCGCCGGTGGCTTGAAGACAAAGGTCTACGTTGTGCAGCTTGGAGGATTCGACACGCACAGCGCACAAGTGGTGAGCACGGACCCAACAACTGGAAACCATGCCACACTGCTGCAGCGAGTGTCCGAAGCACTTACGGCGTTTCAAACAGATCTCGAAGAACTCAATGTTGACGATCGTGTTGTGACGATGTCGTTCAGTGAATTCGGTAGGCGCGTGCATTCCAATCTCTCAGATGGCACAGACCATGGCACGGCTGCCCCAATGTTCTTTGTAGGAACGCCCGTAATCAACGGAGTTCTTGGCGTCAATCCGAGCCTTACCGATCTGGACAATGATAATCTCAAAATGCAGTACGACTTCCGTCAGATATATGCGTCGGTACTCGAGCAGTGGTTTGGTGCGGATCCTGCAGTCCTGCGTGACGTCCTGTTCAAAGACTTCACCACGGTGCCGATCATCAAGACCAAGCCAACGGGTGTACAAGAAGTGTCTGCCGACGCCGCGTATTCTTTGGGCATTGCACATCCCAATCCTGTTCGCGAGTCTACGACGATCCCCTACACCGTACGCGCATCAAGCCGCGTGAAAGTTCAAGTGTTTGATCAGATGGGTCTGCTCGTGAGCACACTCGTTGATGACGACCTCGCACTTGGTGATTATCAGGCGACATTCACCGCAAGTGGTTTGCCAAGCGGTTCGTACACAGTACAACTGCGGGCCGGAGGAGAGCGACGTACACAAACGGTTGTCGTTACGCGCTAGCGATCTCGGTCGCCTGTGAACGCATCCAGTGTTTGATCATGAAGACGTTGTTCGTCATGGCGTCGATCTCTGCGATGAGTTTCTCGTGTTTGACTCGAGTAGCCGCCGAGGGAACTTCGAGCATTCCAACGAGCTTCGGCACGATGCGAACGAACTCTTTGAGGGTTGGCAGATAGTATGCAGACAGACTCGATGCTTTCGCAAGAAAATGTCGAAACGCATCGCATGCAAATCTTGCCTGCTCGTAGTGTTCAAGCGCCACATGACACATGATGGTGTACGTGCGAACCTGCGCTTTCCAGATGTCATCGTTCAATGCAACCTGTGCGAATGCTCTCAGCGCAGACTCATATCGTCCGGCCTGAAGATCGAGGATGGCATTGCAAAACAAGAGGACGTCGTCGCGTACATCGGCTGGTAGAGCAGACTGCGTCTGCTCCATAAAGCCACGCACCCACGCCTCGTGCCCTGTATATCCCGCCGCGCGCACAACAAAAATGAAGTCAGGATACAAGAGATTGTGTGCACCAAGATGTCCAAGCTCGATCTTCCGGAGCAACAGATCGTAGATATCATTCCAATACTCGATCTTGCTGTGAACATTTGCCATGTCGGTGCAAAAGCCACTCAGAAACAGATTGGCCATGTATCCATCGATGTAGGATAGAACCGGAACGTACTCATCATAGACCTGCTTCAATGCGCGATACGACGTTTCCGTCTGCGTCCGCATCATGTCGAGTACCGTCGTATACATGAGAATCGTCGGTTCTTCACGAAGAAATGGCAGTCCCGTGATCAACGCACGCACTTCCGACTCGCCATGGAGTACAAAACCCGCATCGTTCATTGGCTTTTCGTGGGCCATGGTGGTGTACTGCCGTAACAATCGGATTGCCGCATACCGCAAGATAGCGTCTAGTTCGCTTTGGAGAATACCACGATCGGTACGAGGTCGAACGAGCGTCAAATACAGCATCTCCTCTTCAAACAACCGAGTTCGCGTCAGCCAATACTCCTCATCGCGAACAGCGATCGTGTCCAGTTCTGCAGAGGTTTGCTCCATGTAGCGTTCGAACAATCCGTGCGCCTTTACTATTCGGAATCCTTGAGCCTTCAGCAGAAGACCCATACTCGGATTCTTCTCAAGGCGCTCTATTTGCAAGACTTGAACTGCGATCCCGTATAGGTCCGAGATTCGATTCTTATACGTGAAGTATTTGAATTCCTCGTTCGGATAGGCTTGAGCATGAATCATTTCATCGTCGATCGTACCGGATTCCATAAACGGATATGCTGCCGCAATGGCCACTGCCAATGGTTCTAGCGTTTTGTTCGTAGTAAAAAACGGCGACTTCGCGGCATCAACGAAGCGCTTGATCTGCGTCTCGGAAAAGCCTTGTAAGAGCTGAATGATCTTGGGGTCTTTCATGGTGGGCTAAAAATGCAAGATTTCCTCCTTGTATTCCACCACATATACCTCGATGTTAGGCACTGTTCAAATTGTGTGGGTGTTTCATGGTCAAGTGTTTCGTCCTCCTTTTCCTCTGTAGTTGCTCTGTGGTGTTCGCAGGGCAGCCTCGTTGGCTGCGCCTTGCCACCCTCCCAATCCCTGTGTCGGGACATGGATCCGTAATGGTCCACACGGGCGATGTGGTGGTGTGTGGAGGACATACAACTACTGGCATCCCACAAGGGCAGACCGCGATCGTCCGCGGATCAAGTGGGGCACTCGTAGCTGCATTGAACACGCTTCCAACCCCTCGCACCCACTTCGCCTTTCTTGAAGTGCGTGCTGCAGACGGAACATCACGATGCTATGCAATAGGTGGATACACAGGTTCAGGAGGCAGTTATGTCAGCAACAGCAGTGTCGACGTTCTACGCTACGTCGCAGGACAGAACAATTGGCAATGGGAACACGTTGGCGATCTCCCTATTGCCGTCGGAGATTGCAGAGCCGTTGCCGACGGACGTGGCAATATCATTGTCACTGGAGGAGTCCTTCAGCTTTCGGGTGCATTGGGCAGTGGTGCGAAACAATCTGGAAGCGCACGAATCAACATTGCAACAGGTCGGATCGACAAGCTTGGAGACGCAGTAACAGCACGTGCTGAACATGGTGCCTACCAAACGCTCGATCAAACGAATCAACCACTTGTATTGATGGCAGGGGGCGAAGTAGCAGGGCCCACAACGTCTACAGAATTGCTCGTCGGAACAGCATGGGACGCGCGAGCCAATCCACCACGTGTGTATCGAACGCAGGCCGTGGGCGTGAGCGACCGAGCGCGTATTGCTCGCGTGTTCGGCGGACGTGGTGCCACAGGAACTGTCTTGAGTTCCTGTGAATGGTACGATATCAAGAGTGGATGGCGCGCTGCACCTACCATGAGCGATGCACGAGCGTTACACGATGCAACACTTGTTGCGGGTCTTGTAGATACTGCGAGTGCCTACGTGATTGTTGGAGGAAATGGGAAGACCGGTGATCTCTCTTCATGCGAGATCTTCACTCTTCCGAGTTCCACAGATCCAACCGGAACATGGTCGCCGATGCCTTCACTTCTCGATGCCGGACGCGAGCGTCGCATTGCCATGTCGGCCAGCAATGTGCCCATCGTCTCCGGCGGAAGCGTCTCTGGTACTGTGCTCAGCGGCATAGAGATCTATGAGCCACTTCGTGCTGCAGATGTGGAGTTCAAGCAGACGGAAGTTGGTGCCGTGAGCGACAGCATGAATATCGAGATCGAAAACACATGGCTGATTCCGATCAGTATCAAGCGTGTGAGCATTGCTGGTACAGCTGAGTTCTCCGTTGGTGTAGATACTTCCGTGATCATCATACCAGCAGGCGAACGCCGCATGATCCGTTCGTGGTTCCGTCCTATCAAACCCGGAATACGAACCGCAGATGTTGTGTTGGAATGTGGAGCATTTTCAGACACCGTGCGTCTGCGCGGCGATGGAGTTGCCAGTACACTATCGGTACTTACGGATGCCATCGCTGTTGGCGATGTTGCCATCAAAACAGCTCTCCGTATTTGCACAACGATCCTTCGTAACACAGGGTCAGACACCGCTACGGTTGACTCCTTGATCATCGATCCACCAGGCTCGTATCGCGTTGTCTCGCCAATTGGTAGATCGCGCATTGCTCCCGGTGACTCACTTGTTGCCTGTATTGAATTCGCACCACAGCAGCGTGGCGTTGTTCCTGCTGTTCTTACTGCAAGTGTGGGCACGCGCAAACTTCCCATCGCAGTAACAGGTCGTGGAATTCGAACGATGGTCGTGGCAACCTCTTCCGGTAGATGCGATACGGTTGTGGCCATCAAGGGGTCGACTTTGCCCGTCTACATCACGGCATCGAACCCGGCAGACAGACCAGTAACCGTGCGCTCTGTGCAGTTTATCGGCGGCGTAGCCGGAGTGTTCAGCGTTGGCACAACTGCGTTGCCGTTTACGCTCGCACCAGGCGCATCGCAACAGGTGGAAGTCATTTTTACCATGCAGCGCGAGGCTCTTGAACGAGTGACTGTTGATCTTGTCAACGATGGCGACACGGCGGCAAGGGCAGACGTTTGCATTGTGCCGCGATCTCGAACGGTGCGATCTGTTGCAGACTCTGTGATCGTTGGCGATCTATGTCCGGGCGACTCTGTTGAACGCGATGTGGTCTTTGAAAACGCCAGCACTGTTGATACGATCACCGTCACCAACCTAGATGTGATTGGCAACGTTGGGTACAGTGTAGTACTGAACACGCAAGCCGTTCTCGCGCCTCGCGCTCAGGTGCGTGGACGTATTCTCCTTCGCGCAACTACATCCGGCGTGATCGTGGCGTCGGTGCGCGCACTTGGCTCATTTGGTACGGTTGATGTTCCGATTAGTGGACGCGTAGTGGAGTCGGTGCAGACAACGTTGCAGAACATGCAAGCGCAGGCTGGTGACGTGATCGACGTTCCCGTTACTATATCGTCTGCCACCTCGCTTCCTTCCACCTTTACGATGGTGTTGCGATACCCAAGTCAGTTGTTAGCACCCCGGACGATCACCTCTGTAACACCTGGTGTTGATGGTTCGAAAACATCGATCGTGGTTAACGGCACCAACGAAGCGGATGTTCGCATTACAACGACTACTTCGATTGCGTCGGCACAGTTCATGATGCGTTGTGATGTTCTTCGTGGAAACGACGTGCAAGGAGAGATGTGGTTCACACAGGGCGGTGTATCGCCAGTATGCGTTCTGTCGAGCACAGACACGCTTGCGGTGCGCACGGACTGCGTGAATAGCGGTGGCCTTGTACGCTCAACCTCATCTATAGCCATGATGGTTTCACCTTCACCTGTTCGAGACGTGGCAACAGTGTCACTGATCAACCTTGGTCCGACGTCATGTACGTTCGATGTGATTGATGTGCAAGGCAGCGTGGTGGCACGGCATGTGATCGAGCAGCAGCACACTACCTACGATGTACGGTCGATCGACTGTTCTCTGTTGACGAATGGCCTGTATTCTCTTGTCTTACAGCGTAACGGTGTTGCGCTTTCCATCTATCCACTTGTGGTGATCAGATGATACGACTCTTCCTTCTTTGTATGCTTGTTACTGTGCCTTGTACCGCCCAACTCTCGCACTGGCAATTCGGGATCTTTGGGGCGGGTGCATTGAACACGCATCATGGCACGATCGCCACAACGGACGGACTTGTCGAATGCGGAACATTTCAGGATGCCACCTCTCTTGGATGGATGGCGGGCAATGTTGTGCAGGCGAATATCTCTGGAGCTTGGGGTGCCTCTGCGCGACTGTTCTATCACAAGGCGGATGGGACGTTCAATGCACCAAACGACGTGCAGCCATACACGGCGATGAGCGACGGCTCACTGGTGAAGATGACAACGGAGTATGAACTTCAAACGCAGCTCGACTACATCGATGTGGATCTCTTGGCAACCTACGCCATCACACCGGTCTTTTTTGTAGGACTAGGTCCTCAAGTAGGATTGAATACTCGCGCCGGCTATGAACAAAGTGAAACGATCATCTCGCCGGCTTCGCTTGAGTTCAGAACCGGAGGAACGACTCGTGTGATCCAGTCGAGTACGTTCTCGAATGCAACAATATTCAGATTTGCAGCCACGGCAATGATTGGTGCGGTGATTCCCGTGTCGAGCCGACTAACCTTTCAGCCCGAAGTTGGATACACGCATGCCTTCACCACCGTTATCGCCGACAATGCATGGCGAGTTCACGATGTGCGCGTGGGGGCGAGTCTCCTCTACTCCTTCGACGCACCAGAGTCTACCCCTCTGCCAGTAGCCGAGCCATCAAACACCAACGTGCCGGCGGCAGCTCCACTCGCAGAGCCATCGATGGCGGTTGACCTCGAAAGCGTCTCGCGAGACGGAACGATCAAACCGTACGGCGAGGTGATCGTACAAGAAATTCGCTCACTTGATATTGTCCCTCTATTGCCCTACGTATTCTTTGAGCTGAATTCCGACGTGATTCCAACCCGCTATCGTGCGGCTGGTGCGGCGGATGCGAATCTGTATGCGGATGATGTTACTGGTGACTCGACGATCGGGATCTACCACGACCTGTTGAACATCGTAGGTGCTCGCATGACGCGGAACACCGCTTCGAGGCTCACACTTACTGGATGCAGAGAGCCGAACGATAAAGAGACAGACACTACACTGTCGGAGCGTCGTGCACGTGCCGTAAGGAACTACCTCTCGTCCATCTGGAACATTGCATCCGATCGGATCACCATCGAAGCACGCGTTCTACCTGCCGTTGCATCGAACGTGAATGTTGCCGATGGGCGCGCAGAAAACAAACGAGTTGAGATCGCTGCTACACACGAGGATATTCTCGCTCCAGTGCGCCAGCGTACTGTGCAGCGTGAGATCGATCCAGCAGTTGTTAACCTCAAGCCAACGATCGCTCATCCAGAACGCATCGCGGCGTGGTCTACAAGCGTGCGCAACAATGCTGGTTCCTCGCTCTACGCCTCGAATGGAACCGGTGTGCCATCCTCAAGCATTGCATGGTCGCCCACGGTATCAGACATTGTACGAACACTTGGAGCTGGCAACGACGCTTCGCTTCGTTTTGAGTTGACCGCCTCTACACCAGAGGGAACGCAGGTGCGGGGCGGCGGTACGGTGCCAGTTCATCGCTTTGTGCGTTCAACACGGTTCAATGGAGAGGTAGTAAGAGACTCCGTGATCGAACGTTTTGGACTCATCTACTTTGACTTCGATTCTCCACAAGTGAATGAACGTCAGAACTCCATGCTTGAACTCGTGCGAAGTCGCATTCGCACGAATTCTTCGTTGCGTGTAACGGGACTTACCGACCGTATAGGTTCGGTGTCGTACAACACGACGCTCTCGCTGCGTCGTGCAGAATCTGTGCTCGAATCAATTCGAGAGCGCATTCTGCCAGATCATGCGAGCGCCGTGGGTGCGGGTCCGATGCTCATTCACGACAACAATCTACCAGAAGGCCGATGCTACAACCGAACAGTTCTTGTAGAAGTAGCTACACCGGTAGAATAATGAAGAACCTCCTTATCCTCATCTCGCTTATCGTGTCTGTTGTTGTTCAGACTACTGCACAAACATCGCTCTCGATCAACGATGCCTTGCCACCCTACAAACTCTCGGCCTTGTTGTTAGGGAACGGACACTTTGCGATCTCCACCAAGTATCTTGGACCATCGAAGACACTTATCTATCAGGAAGACGGAACTGGCAATCGTCCTGTGAATTACACGAGCCATGTTCATGTCAAGATCGATGATGTGGTGTTCCAGTTGCCGTTCGAAACGGACACGGTCACGCAAACCGCTCCGCCGCCGAATCCGATGAAGATCCTGAATCTGTTTCGAGATACGGTGGCAGGCAGACCGCGCATCAATGCAACGCTCGAAGCTGTCATGCCGGGCACGCGCGATACAATCATCACGGTCTTCACCATGGAGCCCGTGAAGAAACCGAGTGGGGCCTTCATTCGCATGAGCACAACGATCCAAAACAGAGGACGTGTGGCGCGGCAAGTAGGCGTGCTCCAGCTCATCGACACGAAAATCGGATTGAACGATCAGGCGCCAATCGCGACAGCATTCGGATTCAGTGGTACAGAACAGATGTTCGACAAAGGTGTGGCGCAAGGCATTCCAGAATTTTGGCTAGCGTTGGAGGGAACGCCAATCGCACCTGGATTAGCGGCTAGAGGAAATCTTCGAGGCGATGGTGTGATCGAGCCAAATAGGGTGCTCTTTGGTAACTGGACAGACTTCACGGCGCAAAATGTTGCGGGGTTGTACCGAGTTGCATGGAAGGAACGTGTGGCCACCAATCTCTCGTACACAGACAGTGCAATCCTCTTGCTCTGGGACCAAAAGATTCTCGCTCCTGGTGCGCGTGAACTTCGCTCAGCAACCGAACTCGGTATCGTCGACTCGCTGACGGTTGCCTATGGCGGGGGTGGTGGTGGTGGTGGCGGGGGTGGTGGTGGTGGCGATATCGCTATTGCGGGCGGCAGTTCTTGTACGACGTTGGAAACGGTTGACGAGGTTCCGTGTGGAGACCCGCTGTATTCACCGTACTCACCAGACACCGTACAGAGTATCTACTTGGTTACGAACACAGGCAAGACAACAACGTCGAACCTTCGTCTTGTGGTAACGGGTCTGCCGTTGGGTGTGCGTGCGGTGACGCTGACAAGTGCCGTGATCCCCTCTGCGCTTGCTGTTGGTGAGACCGGAGTTGTTGTTGTGAGCGTTGCCATCGATCCCATTCTTCTTGGAGCAATACGCATCATACCAATTTCGGTGCTCGCAAACGTATCCGATACGCTTGTGCGCACTGAACTCTGTGTTGACGTTCCTGGACTTCTTGGAGAAATTCGCGCAGACCCCATTGCAACACCACCGGTATGTCCGGGCACAGCCGATACGATTGATGTGCCTGTCCAACTCAAAGGTGTTCGGTGTTTGCCAATCGTGGACGTTCGTGTGTTGAGTGGACCGCCGGGTGTGTTCTCGATTGTGACGCCATGGCCAACCGTGGTGCCGGCGAACGGACGCGCCATCGTGCGTGTACGATATGCGCCGGCTACGCAAGGCACAGATGTTGCAACCATTCGTGTAGCAGTGCGCGATAGTGAGAACGTTACTGGTCAAGGACCTCGAGCGGTAGATGTAGCAGACACGGTTACGGTAACGGGAACAGGGAAGAATGCAGAGTTCTTCTTTGCCTCTACCACAGACACACTCGACCTCGGTACGGTGTGCGTGAACGACACGCTCACTGGTCCGTGGAACATTCAAAACGTTGGTGGATGCTCAATAACTGTTGACGCGGCTACAGTAAGCGGACCCAATGCCGTTCGATTCTTTATCGATCGGACGTTTGCAACGCCTCTTTCAATCGCACGAGCAAAGCGTTCATCGGTTCCGATAGGATTCACTTCTGCAACACCTGGAGTGTTCACCGCCTACGTTATTGTCACGAGCATTGCAGAGCCAAAGGTAGACACGCTTGTAATTCGAGCAACGGCACAGATACCCGCATATGCACCAACGGTCGGCGAGATCGTGTTCGACACCACCTGCCCGGCTGCACTTGCAAGTACGGCGCTGGTGATCGAGAATCCATCCGCCTGTCCTGTAGAGATCGATACCATCACATCAGACGTTGGTGAGTTCACCGTGTCGCCACCGGGTCCGTTCGTGATTCCGGCAAAGAGTCGCGTAAGCATTCAGGTGCGTGCGACGAGCGCCGTGAATGGCGTCTTCGTCGGAACGCTTACCATGCGCTCGGTTGTTGCCGGAGATTCTACGCGAACGATGCGCATTGTTGTTGGCACACGAGTGCTCGATGCGGTGCCAATCGTCGACGTAGGGGACGTTCGCGTTGGAGCGACCGGCACCACAACCATTCGGCTCACGAATTCTGGTACGCTGCCGATTGCTGTGAGCGGCGTTCGTGTTGTTGGATTGAACGCATCGGAGTTCGTTGCAACGTCGCTAACGGCACTTCCAACGATGCTCGCCCCAACGCAAGGAATTGATGTACAGGTTACTGCATCACCTGCTGATGTAGAGCAGCGTCGTGCTTCACTGCAGATAACTTCTTCGCCAACATGCAGTGTGACAACGATTCCCGAGCTACGCGCCCGGGGTATTCAGGCAGTCTTGGATATCGTAACAGCAACTGTTGATGCAGGCGAGCAGTGCATTGGAAGAAACGTAGACACAACACTTGTTATCCGCAACCTGGGTAACACCCCATTGCAGATCTCGTCAATGAACAGCTCTGACGGCCTCGTAACTCTTGGCGGCGCTACTCCGCTTCGTGTTGATAGTGGCGCTGTTGTGCGAATCCCAATCCGTATTGCGCCATCCACAACTGGTCCTCGTGCGTCTGTGATCTCGTTCACTCACGATGGTGTTTGGTTCGCCAAAAACGACACCACCATTAACGTCACAACAACAGCGCTGCTGTGCGTAGATATTTCACTGGACACAATGCAAGCCATGGTGGGTGAGCGTAGAAGCATACCCGTGCACATCTCACCATCGCAACCAACAACGATCACTTCGTCGGATGTAGCTCGACTCCTCAACGCAACATCGGGAATGGTACACTTCACTATTTCGCACGATGCGTCTCAGATACGAATGACGAACACCGTGAACAGGGGTGGTATGCTCCAGCCCGCATCAACACAAGCTGTGGCGGGCATGTATGCGGTAGATGTTACGTCACGAGCACCGTACCGCGACACAACACTGTTCTGTTCGCTAGAGGCAGACGTGTTGCTCGGCCCATCGATTCGCACGCCCCTTATTCTTCGCGTTGATTCACTCGGCTCACCATACGTACGCGTCCAGCAACACGACGGACTATTACTGTCGCTCTACTGTGCTTATGATGCACGACAGGTGCAACAGTCAACTCGACCTCGAATCTGGCAGATCGACAATGACAATGTAGGCGTTGTGATCCCAGAGGCAACGGTAGTGACAATCGATGCGTTCACCGTCAATGGAAGTCTCCTTACCATTGCAACATCTACGCCGGTTGCTGCAGGTATCCATCGGTTCCGCGTTGCACATGATTCCAGAAGTGCAGGTCTGATGCTTCTTCGCCTTCAAACTGCAACAAGCGGCATTGATACGGCTCCATTCCTCGTTCTTCCATCGTTGCAGGCACCTGTGCAACGTTGATCATGCATCCGTTTCATCGCGCCTCGTGTAACTCGGTGAATGTTCTGTGTGTCCTCTCAGGAAGAACCTTGGAGGATGCCATGTCTGCAACCGTATCGGTTTCTCGACTTTCCGCTAATCACCGGCCCACTACTATTGGCCTGATCACGGCCTGTAGCCTTGCCGCCTTACTGATCCTTCTTGCTGTGGCCTTCGAGCGTACCATCGTACGTGTGCGGCCATTCGTAATTGCGGCGGTGCAGTCGAACTTCGACCTTCAGAAGGCCTATGCACCTTCAACCTTGATGGAAGGGCGGCAGGGCAGAGCGGTACATGCAACAACCGACGTCTCGCAAGCAACTCGTATCGTGATATCTGAGACAACGCCTGTACATGATCATGTTGGTACGATTGATGGTACGCACCCCGATGGGGCAATCGTTCCAACGTCACACGGCACGGCCACAGTGCAACCGGCAGATCGACCTGTAGAGCGTACCGAGGTTGTTGTTGACGAAGAGTTTACTCCTGTTGAGCGCGAGCCGACGTATGAGGCTGACGACCTATATCGCCTCATTCACTATCCGGAACAAGCACGTCGGTTAGGACTAGAGGGAACGGTAATCGTGAAGGCACTTGTAATGCCAAATGGTACCGTAGAGCGAAGCAGCATTTATGAAAGTGATAATGTGCTCTTCAATGGCGAAGCGCTGCACGGCGTTCAAGGAATACGATTCACACCTGCACAACAGAACGATCGCGCAGTTGCTTGTTGGATCTACATACCAGTGAAGTTCAGGCTACGATAGTAACCGGGTCAGGATTGAGCTTTCCGAGGTGCACGCTTTGGATCTGCAAGTTCGTACCGAGGCTCTGCACCTTGTTCAACAGTTTCTGTGGTAACGATGCAACGGCGGACGTTGCGTTCATCGGGAAGCTTATACATGATCGGATTCATCAGCTCTTCAAGAACGCCTCTGAGTGCGCGAGCGCCTGTGCGACGTGCTCTTGCACGTTGCACGATTCCGAGAAGGGCACCAGGTTCGAAGTCTAGTTGAATGCCCTCGAGAAGAAGAAGCTTCTGATACTGCTTGACCAGTGCATTCTTCGGACTTGTAAGAATGTCGAGCAAGGCTTCGTCGCTCAACGGATTGAGCGCCGTAACGACTGGGAGACGTCCGATGAATTCGGGAATAAATCCAAACTTCATCAGGTCATCTGGCTCAACGTGGACGAGCATTGCGCTGGTCTCTTCGATCGTTGCCTCTACTGGTGCTGTAAAGCCCATGGTAGATGTGCGCTTGCGCCGAGCGATGATTTTGTCGAGTCCATCGAACGCACCACCACAGATAAACAAGATGTTGCGAGTGTTGACGTAGATCAGCGGCTGCTCTGGGTGTTTACGACCGCCCTTTGGAGGAATGCCGGCGATAGTACCTTCGAGGATCTTCAGCAAACCTTGTTGAACACCTTCACCTGATACATCGCGTGTGATACTTGCGGAGTCGCTCTTCCGTGTGATCTTATCGATCTCGTCTACGTAAATGATGCCACGTTCTGCGCGCTCAACGTTGTAGTCGGCGTTCTGAAGCAGGTTCACGATGATCGACTCTACGTCGTCGCCCACATAGCCGGCTTCCGTGAGGGTGGTGGCGTCGGCAATAGCGAACGGCACGTCAAGGATACGCGCGAGTGTTTGTGCGAGCAGCGTCTTACCGGTACCGGTGGGACCAAGAAGCAGGATATTGCTTTTTTCGATTTCGACGTCGTCGAACGGACTGACCATGTTCTCGGCCTGAATGCGCTTATAGTGGTTGTACACCGCTACAGACAATACTTCTTTGGCTTTGTCTTGTCCAATAACGTAAGCGTCCAGCTGCTTCTTGATCTCAGAAGGTTTCGGCAGCTGCTTCATATCCGTGCGCATTGCCACGGCAGGTTGGTTCTTGCGAAGGATTTCTACAGAGTTCTGTACGCAGATGTCGCAGATGTACACACCCTTCCCAGCAATCAAGCTGGTAACCTCACGTGAGCTGCGTCCGCAGAACGAACAATGCAGTTCTTCGGGATGTCCCGTTTGTTCAGTCGTATTCATAAGCGTCCCTCCTTCGTACCAAACCCCTGATTACTTCGCGTCGACCGGTGGCTTCTCGAGGATCTTATCGATCAGACCGTAGTTGAGTGCTTCGGTTGGCGACATGTAGTTGTCGCGGTCCGCATCCTTCTTGATCGTCTCGATGTCCTTGCCTGTGTGCAAGCTGATGATATCGTACAACATATCTCGCGTACGGATCATTTCGCGTGTGTAGATCTCAATGTCGGAAGCCTGTCCCTGTGTTCCGCCCAACGGCTGGTGCATCATGATGCGCGAATGCGGAAGTGCAAATCGCTTACCCTTGGCACCAGCACATAGCAACACTTGTGCCATCGATGCGGCCATTCCAACGCAGATCGTCGAAATGTCGGGTTTCACGAATTGCATCGTGTCGTAGATGGCCATGCCAGCCGACACACTTCCACCAGGCGAATTCACATACACGTGAATATCCTTGTTCGGTTCCTCACTCTGCAGGAACAACAACTGGGCGATCGTCAGGCTCGCCACATAGTCGTCGATCGGCGTGCCGATAAAGATGATGCGTTCTTTGAGGAGGCGCGAATAGATGTCGTATGCGCGCTCACCGCGACTCGTTTGTTCAACGACCATCGGAACGAGTTGGTTGACCATGATGCTTTCGCTCAATTCGTTAGAGAACAGATTCTTCAGAGTCGACTGTGACGTCGTTGACAATGGCATAGTCTACGAGGGTGCGAACCGTCTTCTCCGCCAAGATCTGGTCTTGAAGGCTGCGGTTCTGACGCATGATCAAGCGCAGTTGATCTTCAGAGACTCCATACTTCACGGCCGCTCGTGCGATGTCTTCGTCCATCACTTCGAGTTCTTCTGCGCGCGCGATGCGATCGCGGATAAGCTCCCACCGTGCAATGCGTTCTGCAGAAGGGCGAAGTTGGGGCTCGAGATCGTGCGCCGTCATCTTCTCGATGTCTGGCACGTTTTTGTTGCGCTCCTTGAACTCATCTGCAAGCTGATGAATAACTGCATGGATTACGCTTTCAGGCACATCGAACGAGTGACCTTGGACGAGTTGCTCGATGAGTTGGTTCTCAACAGACTCGCGCGCAGCGTCTTCGTAGTAGTGCTTGAGTTGATGCTCTATGTCTGCGCGTAGATCTTCCGACGTTGTGAACTTCCCGTCCGTGATCTGCTCTACAAATTCATTCGTGAACGGAGCAGGGACCACTTGTTGAATGTCCGTCACTTGTACACGGTATTGCGGCGGAATGGCGTTCTCGTCTTGTGTTTCTGCAACATAGTTGAACGTATCGCCCACATGCTGATGCATGAGGGAGTTACGAAGGTGCATGTCTACTTGATCGTCATCCAAGAACACCCTTGCCTCCTTTGCCTCCTTGCCAAGAATGGGCATAGACGACTCGGAGTCTAATTCGTTCAGACTGATGGTTGCCACGAACATGTTGTCGATAATCTCATCTGCGGGCTCGAATGTTGCAGCGCGCAGGGTGATGCGTGAGATCTCGTTATCAACATCCGACTCCGTGACGGTGCGAACAGGCCGGTTTACGACGAGTTCGCGATACTGTCCAAGCTCAAACTCGGGAAGGATCTCATACTGGATTGTGAAGGCAACCGACCCTTGATCCTTTTGCACATCTGTTAACGATGGCTGACCCACAACATTTGCCTTTTCTTCGGCAACAAAGGAGCGGAATTCTGCATCCGCGATGTCATCCAATGCCTCGTTTTCGATCGACCGACCGAACTGTTGTTTGACGATTGCAAGAGGTACCTTGCCTTTACGAAATCCCTTGATCTCGATGTTGGCTTGCGCGGCCGTATAGGCCTTGTCGAAGTGCGGGCGCAGGTCACTGTCTGAGAGGGTTATGCGTACCTCGCGACGGCATCCGTCCAAGGTTGTCTGCGTACGTTCCACGTTCTCTCCGATTGAGCGTTCTATAATGAAACCGGCCCCCAAAGGGCCGGTGTTGTGCGGAAGGAGAGACTCGAACTCTCACGGAATTACCCGCCAGATCCTAAGTCTGGTGCGTCTGCCATTTCGCCACTTCCGCGCTGTAAGCCTTGCAAAATACCACAAAGGATGGCATCACCTGCTTCTTAGGCGAGACGAGTGCCGTTCGGCAAGGGAAGGTCTGGGGAGGCAAGGACGACGGTTCCGTCGGCTTGGCAAAAGCCGGTCACGAGAATCTCTGACATCCACTGTCCGATCTTCTTAGGCGGAAAGTTCGTGACACAGAGCACCTGTTTTCCTATAAGTCCTTCTAATGTATAGAGATGCGTGATCTGAGCGCTGCTCTGACGCACCACTCCATCGCCAACGTCCACCCATAGCTTATAGGCGGGCTTCCGTGCCTCGGGAAAATCCTCGGCGCGAACAATGGTGCCAACGCAAAGGTGCACCGATTCGAAATCTTCCCATGTGATCATAGGGTGGAACTTCCCGAAGTTTGCTGAATGATGCAAACGCTCATTGTGATAGGTGGTGGGGTGGCAGGGATCTCGGCGGCAATGCATGCCGCCAAATCCGGCGCGCGCGTCGTCTTGGTAGAAGAGCGACCGTATCTGGGCGGACGTGCGAGATCGTTCGTCGACAGAACAACGGGCGACGTGATCGACAACGGTCAGCATCTGATGATGGGCTGCTACACGAGTTTCTTGGAGATGTCTCATGAACTTGGCGCCGCAGACTTCTTCATCAAACAGCGTGCCCTACGTGTTCGATTCGTTGATGTGGACGGAACCTCAGACCTTCTCGACGCGGGACTCCTTCCCGGCAAGTACGGCGTGGCGCTTGGTATTCTTCGGTTGCGAAAAATCCCACTTCGGGATCGTCTCTCTGCTCTACGCTTTGCCATGAGCCTGCAAATGGGACGGGTAGCGTCGAGCGGATGTACGTGTATGGAAATGCTTACACGAGAGCGACAGTCTCCGTTGATGATCGAACGGTTTTGGGAACCCATCGTACTGGCCACGTTGAATGCGCAGCTCGAAGAGGCAGATGCGGGGCTCCTTGTGACGGTTCTCGGCATGGCGTTCTTTGGTGACGCGGATGCGTCGAAGTTGTATCTGCCAAGTCGCGGCCTTTCCGTGTTCACCGACCCGCTCCCAGAGTGGCTCTCCGCCCGAGGTGGCACAGTCCTCCTCAGTACGTCGGTGGACGCACTCCATTGGAATGGTGAACGGGTAACCTCTGTGACGCTCTCTACGGGCGAGGTGCTAGACGTAGACAATGTTGTGTGCGCCATCCCACCGCGGCCTCTTCAGCGCTTGCTTGAAGCATCGCCCGGCATATCGTACCGTCCTCCACAGCTTGCGTTTTCGCCCATCGTGTCTGTGTATCTCTGGTACGACAAGCAATGGATGACGGACGCCTTCGCGGCCATGCTTGGAGTGAACATCCAATGGGTATTCAACCGTAGGGCCATTACCAAGGCAGACGCAGCAGTAGTAGACGCATATCCGGGTCATGTTGCGCTCACCGTAAGTGCAGGGGACCACATGGTGGACCTGCCTTCAGAGGACATTGTGGCGCTCTGTGAACGCGAGCTCCGTGCCGCATTTGCGTCGATGTCCGGCGCAACGCTTCTCCATTCACGCGTCATCAAGGAGCGTCAGGCCACCCTCCTCGCAACTCCAGCGTCGAATGCCGATCGGCCATCACACGTAAGGATAGGCAACATCACCCTCGCCGGCGACTGGACCCAAACCGGCCTTCCAGCTACGCTAGAGGGAGCCGCAAGGTCAGGCTACGACGCTGCCGGGAAGCGAGTGAGAAGTGAGAAGTGAGAAGTGAGAAGTGAGAAGTGAGAAGTGAGAAGTGAGAAGTGAGAAGTGAGAAGTGAGAAGTGAGAAGTGAGAAGTGAGAAGT
>Ga0105046_10000658_pt1 | contig 49850 bp, 44 predicted proteins | sample MAT03_FD_78385 | JGI IMG/M metagenome (GOLD analysis project Ga0105046, IMG submission 78385) | Freshwater microbial communities from Lake Fryxell liftoff mats and glacier meltwater in Antarctica - MAT-03 (megahit assembly) | ecosystem: Environmental > Aquatic > Freshwater > Ice > Liftoff... | reverse complement strand
TCGAACAGCTTGTCCAGCACTCCGGCCTTGGCCCAGCGGTTCATGCGGGTGTAGATCCTATGCCACGTGCCAAAACGTTTAGGCAGGGTTCGCCACTTACAATCGTTCTCCACGACATACAAAATCGCGTTGATCACGGCCAGGTTACTGTGCGAGACATTGCCGCGCTGACGCGCCAAGTACTTCTCGATGCGAGCGAACTGGGCAGCGCTGATCTCCATACCGCCATCATATCAAATAGTGTTAACAGGCCATAAATCCGAGCTGCTCTCGGGCGCGCCAATCCGGAATCGGGCGGTTCCGCCATAACCTGCGCGAATGCCTCCGCGCACAGAAATGCGTTGCGAGGTCGCCGCGCCGGGCGTAACTTTTTGTTAGCCGAGCGCGTTCCGAAAAGACCACCCGCCTACGTCACCGACGAGTCCAAGAGTTAGGAGAGATTCCACATGCGTATCCAGCGAAAGCATGACTCGGTGCGAATCTTTTTGCTGCTGCCTCTGTTGAGCTTCCCAACCCTGGCGTACGCTCAGTTGGAAGAAGTGGTGGTCACGGCTCAGAAGCGCCAGCAGCTGCTCGAGGATGTACCGATCTCGATGACCGTTATTTCTGCTGATCGCCTCGGCAGTCTGGCCATCGGCAGTTTTGAGGAGTTAGCGCTGCAGATACCGAATCTGCGCATCAACGATACACCGGCCAACAACCAGATCTTCATCCGCGGTATCGGCACCAGCGGCAACGTGCTCGCGTTCGAGCAGTCCGTCGCTCTGTTCGTCGACGACATCTACGGAGGCCGTAACCGACAGTACCACCAGCCCTTCCTGGACATCGAACGCATCGAAGTGCTGCGCGGACCGCAGGGCGCATTGTTCGGGCGAAACACAAGCGCAGGCGCGGTGAGCGTGACCACGGCACAGCCGAAGAGCACCACGGAGCGCTGGATCGAGGGCGAGTACGAGGGCCAGTTCGAGAGCTATTCCGTCACGGCTGGCCTTTCAGGTCCGCTGAGTGACCGCTTTCGCGGCCGCGTCGTCGCCAAACTCGGTGAGCTGAATGGTCACGTGCGCAATACCGCGTTGAATCGCGATGAGCCCAGTCGCGACGATGTAATCGTGCGCGCAACCGGAGTCTTCGAGCCGAACGACCGCCTGAGGGTCACCGCCAAGGTTCAGTACAGCGAAAGCGAGATTATCGGTGCGGCATTCGAGTTCGTTCCGTTTCCGCAGAGACCGGACTACATAGTCAACACCAATGATGCACTCGCGCCGATTGTAGATGACTCGACCACGTATAATGGCGTGCTGCGATTTGATTACGAGATCGGCGCGCACACGCTGACCGCGATCACGGGCTACTCCGCCTATGATTACCAGAACGCATTTAACATTCAGTGGCGTGCGCCGCCCAGACTAGTGACGGTCGGGGAAGAGGATTTCGCGCAAGTTTCGCAGGAACTGCGTCTCGCGTCCGAAGCGGGAGGGCGTCTCGAGTACATGCTCGGCGCATACTTCGACCGGCACGACATGGAGCTCTTTCGCAATTCGCTGATCGATGTGCGCGGCATCGGAGTACCGAACAACGAGTCGCAGCGCTTCTTCGATCAGGTTACCGACACCCTCTCGCTCTTCGGACAGGGAACACTGAAGCTGACGGAGACATTGAAGATCAATGCGGGCCTGCGTTGGTCGTCGATCGAGAAGGACGTTTCTCTCGAGCGCTTCACGATCATCAATAACACGACACTTGTTCCGGGAACTCCGCTGCAAGGAAACCGCGACGAGAGCGGTCTTGACCCATCGCTTTCGTTGCAGTGGGACGTCACACCCGACATCATGGTGTACACGAGCTATGCGCAGGGTTCCAAGAGTGGCGGGTTCAATGGCGCGAGTGGAGCCGCAACGGCTCAGGACTATGAGTTCGAGGACGAGGAGTCCGAGGCCTTTGAGATCGGCACGAAGATCGTGGTGCCTTCGATCAATGCATTCATTGGGCTGAGCGTTTTCCGCACCGACTACACGGATCTGCAACGCTCGACTCTCGATATCAACCAGGCGATATTCATCACCGGCAATGCCGCCGAAGCCCGTAGCGAGGGTGTCGAGATCGAGGCGAACTGGCAACCGCTACCCGCGCTGCGAACCTCGGCGTCCCTCGCTTATCTGGAAGCGCGTTACACGAGCTATCCGAACGGTCCGTGCGTCTTCCCCAATGATTCAATACCCAACTGTTCGCAGGAGCTTGCGGGTGTACAGCTTGCAAACGCGCCTTCCTGGTCGGGCAATGTCAATCTCGATGTCGATCAGCCGGTGGGCAATCGCCTGAGGCTTCAGGCCGGCCTAAATGCCAGCTTTCAGGACGACGTGTTCTACCAGGATGCAATAAACCCACTGGAACGGCAGACCGCGTTCTGGAAGATCAATATTCGCGCCGGGCTGGCAGATTCCGAACGCCGCTGGTCTGTTTCTCTGGTCGTCAAGAACGTCTTCGACGAGCGCACTTCGTCGCTGATCGGCAAGACCTTCCCGGTCGGCATAGCGCCCAATGACCGCATCCATTTCGTCGATCCACCCCGCACCTATACGCTGCAGGGTCGTTTCAATTTCTGAGCTCATCCATCAGCGGGAGAAAACCATGCGTAGCACCCAGCGGCGCTCGCTTTTGCAGGCATTCGGCCTCGGCGGCCTTTTCGGCGCACCCGCGATGATGGCCGCGACACAGCCGGCGTCAGCGTCACCGCGTCGCGAAACGCTAGTGATCGACGTCGCCATCCTCGGGCACACGAATTACAGCAATCGAGACGGCGCAGCGAACCGAGTGCTAGGCCCGGATGGCTGGAGACAGAGCGATCTGCGCGGCACAAATTACTATTTCGAGGGCCTCGTCTACGCGGGCGGTACGATTCCGGACCCCGCTGCAGGCGACGTGAATGCAGTGGTCTGGAATTTCGCCAAACCACCGATCGGCAGTTACTTCAATCGTGGCTGGATCATGATCAACAACAAGACGGATCCGCCTTACGAGCGGCGTGAGCACCCGCATCTGCTTTCGCATGCGGACTGCTATCTGGGTGGCGTCGTCGGCCCCGACAACCTGAGCCCGACCGATATGTTGCAGACCACCGGCACCGAACACGGCGAGCCACCCCGAGATACCGTTCGGCGCGCCGTGACAGGCGGCACAGGCCGCTTCGCCAGCGTTCGAGGTGAAGTCATCCAGACGAGTCTTGGGCGCAACACCTTGCCCCTTCGTGGTATGCCGGTCCCGAGACCCGAGCCACCCTTGTCGCCCAACTACAGACTGACCTTCAACCTCTGGTTGTGGGACTGAAGGACGCCCGAGAGCGAAGCTGCTGGGTGAGCAAGTGACCGGTCACACAGTTGACCGTGTGCAGGTCGTCATAGCTCGGCACCGACCGGCTCGCCGGTCGGTGCATTGAGCCGCGGTGAATTGGCCCGCAGCGGCAGGGTTCGGGTGGTCGAATTCGGGCTGCCGGGATTGCCACCTCGCCGGCCGCTAGTCTCGGATTGTTGCCGCGCGTGGCTAAGCCCACGTCTTTGGGCCTGCGTACAGGGGTATCCGAGCGCCCGCCCGGCTTATGCTTTGGCGGCAGTAAGGGGCTGGTCATCGCGGAGGCCCCACTCAGGATAGTCGCTCAGGCGCGTGAGCATGAAGCAACACAACAACAGCACCGCAATAAAGGCGATCTGCGCACCCTGGTAGCTGCCCGTCGTATCGTAAACGACCCCCATGATGATTGGACCCGCAGCGGTACCCACCGAGAAGGCCGCGAAGATGAAGCCATAGATCTGGCTGTAAGCACGGATACCGAAGTAGCGTCCGACGAAGTAGGCCACGATATCGATCTCCGCGCCAAGGGCAAGGCCGATGCTGATGGCAGCCACATAGACGAGCACTCCGGTGCCGTCACCGAGGAAGATCCCCAGCCCAATGATTGGCAGTGTCATGAAGACCAGCGCCACGTGCGGTCCGAAAAACCGGTCCAGGCACAACCCGGCGATGATGCGCCCCACCATCAGGGAGACACCGAGCAAGCCGGCCGTCATCGCCGCGGTTTGCGCAGAAATCCCGGAGTCGATGAGCATGGGAACCATGTGCAGCGTCGTGCCGTTCAAACTCACCCCGGCAAGCAGGAAGACGACGATGAGTACCCAGAAGTTCGTTGTACGCCGGGCCTCTGCCGCACCCAGTCCATAGTTCGCCGGCATGGCCTGCAGCTGGCGGTCGTGGCCGTACGGCTGCACGCCCAGGTCACGCGGTGCGTTGACCAAGAACAGCGCGACCAGCGGAAAGCTCAGGGTAACGCCAATCGCCGCCAACCCAACATAGGCCATCCGCCAGCCGAACTGCTCGATCAGGGTATTCGCGAGTACCGGCGCAAAGCTGGCACCCAGACCCACGCCAAGCAGACTCAAGCACAGCGCCAATCCCCGGCGCTCCGTGAACCATTCTGTGATCACTTTGCAGTAGGTAATCGGCGATGTCCCTGCTCCCGTTGTGGTCAGCAAGGCAAACATCAAATACAGATGCCAGATGCTGGGCGTCAGGAAATACATCGACGCAAAGACGATGTTGAAGCCCACGATGGACGCCAAAACGATGCGCTTGGGGCCGATCCGATCACTCCAGTAACCCGCCAGCGGCTGCATGATGAGCGTCGCACAGACAGCCGCGATCAGCGCCGCGGAAATCGCGGTGCGCGACCAACCAAACTCCTGCTGCAGCGGCGCCAGGAATACGCCGAAGGTGAAGAACACTAGTGCCGAGACGCTGGTCATGTGGCCGATGCCGGCAACGACCACGTTGATCCAGCCGTAAAACACTCGCGACGTTCCGCCTGATCTGGTCACATCAATCTCTCTTCGGTTCTGGAGTTGCTGATTCCGCCGAGCCTCAATCCTCAGCGACATGCTTGATGGCGGAGCGGTCTGACCTTCCGATTCCCTGGCTGGAGGCTGCAATGATCGGCCTCGGTCAGCCGACTCTTGGGTACCAATCCGACCATCGACTCAAACTGTGAGAACAGTGTCCAGCGATCCGGCACTTTGGATCGATCCCTGCCATTTGATCGGGCCCTACAAGTCTCCAGGCGACGCCACCCGATTGAGCATCCATACTGCCAGTGGCGCGATTGACCAACCAATGACATCTTGGATGCAGGCCATACCCCGCGGGGTCGGTACCGTGCAGTATCGCGAGGGGCCTATATTCGTTGGCGGCATCGTCAGCAAATATAGCGTGACTCCGACGGACATGCTCGTCCTGGTCGGCCCACAGCACGACACCGCGCAGGTCGAACCTCGCTTCCTCAGCGCCGTGATCGACAGTACGGGGCGCTTTGATAGCGCGCGCGAACGTAGGGGCTTGGCGAGAAGCAGATCAGGCTCTGGCTCTGGCTATGGCTATGGCTATGGCAATCTCGCCTCTAGTTGATACTACTCAAGCCTGCGAGATTTACTCCCAAGCTAGGAATTTTCGGCCACATGCTTGCCAGCCGTCCAGCCAGACTTGCCGATTTTCTGGCTTGCGGCCTCCATAGGAAGGGACTCAAGCGTCGTCGCCATCGTGTCATTCCAGCGGTTCAGAAATCCGAACATGGCGATAACACCAACGATCTCTACGATCTGCGCGTCGCTGAAGTGCTGCCTGAGATCCGCGAAATGCTCCGCCTCCACGGCGTTGGGAACCTGCGCACCATCCCGGGCCAGGCGTAGCGCGGCCTTCTCGGCGGGCGAGAAACCTGCTTCGAACTCGAAACGCCACACACGCTCAAGTGCCTCAGGTGAACTGCCTGAGAATGCAGCAAACGTCGCCATATGACCTTGACAGTATCGGCAGCCGGCCGCAGTGCTGGCTACAAGCGCCACAAGGCGCTTCAGTCCCGCGTCGACACTGCCCGTATTCATGACGGCGTGGCCCAGCTGCATATAGCCGCGCAGGATCGGCGGGTGATGGGCCATGGTCAGCAGACTGTTGGGTACGAATCCGGCCATTGATTCGAACTGTACGAACAGTTCCTCGAGATCCGGCACTTCGGATCGATCCCTGGGCTTTATATGGGCCATACGAGTCTCCACGCAATATCACCGGACTGGACATCAATACTGCCAGCGGCGCGATTGGCAAACAAATTACGTCTTGGGTACGGGTCATAACCCACAGGGTCACCGGCGCCCGGCGTTTGGTCGTTCCAGCATGCCTTTGGTGGCTCGGGAACGGCATGAGTATCTGGTAAAGGCGCACCGCGCTCGCGGATATCAAGTCCTTTGAAACCCTCTCGTTTTTCGGGGTCGCTTGGAAATTAGAGCGCTATCGGAATAAGCTTGAGACACTCCAACTCAATCTGCACCCCCACGATCCGATGGCCATCGGCGCTATTGATCCAACAGCGTGCCTGGACTGCCCTCTAGGTCGCAGCGACGCCTTGAGCAGCGCATCACTGCGAGGTATGAGCTGCGCATATGAAGTGATGAGGCACACCGGGACGTACTGTGGAAGTCTGCAAGTCAGTCGCGCGTCAAGCTGCCGGGCACCGAAGATCCCGCACGTCGCGAAAGACAATGGGGGAGAAATCACGATGATCGGGCGCGGAACCTTGGTTCCAGTTGCGGTGGCGTTGCTTGCTGCAACTCCGGGGCTGTTCGCTTCTGCCGCATTGGCTTAATCGGCAACGGCTTGCGGCGGGGAGAATGCTGTGCTCGACGAGGTCATCGTCACGGCGCAGAAGCGCACTGAAAGCGCTTTAGTTGTACCGATTTCGATATCGGTCGCGCAGGGTGAAAAGTCGGTCGCGCTCGGCATCTCCAACTTCGCCGACATGCAGAAGCTGGTGCCAAACTTCACAATCACGCCGACACCCGCAAACGGCTACGTGTTCGTGCGCGGCATCGGCACACAGGGTAATGTGCTGTCGTTCGAATCGTCGGTTGCGCTGTTTGTCGACGGCATTTACGGCGGCCGCAACCGCCAGTTCCAGGACATCTTCCTCGACGTCGCACGTGTCGAGGTTCTGCGCGGCCCGCAGGGGGCGCTGTTCGGCCGCAATACCAGCGCGGGCGCGGTTAGTGTCACGACCGCCAGGCCAACGCGCGAGTTCGAGGCGCGCGTGCAGGGTGACTACGAAGCGGAATTCGGCACATGGAGTTTGACTGGCTCGATCTCCGGTCCGGTCTCCGACCGACCGCACCTGCGCTTTGCGGGCAAGTATCTCGATGACCCCGGGTTCATCCGCAACACGCTGCTCAACCGCGACGAACCGCAGCGCCGAGCAGCGATCGGACGTTTGTCTGCGACCTGGCAACCTACAGACTGGATCGACACCTTCGCGCGGCTTGAATACGGTGATGCACGAACCATCGGCATGCCCTTCGAGTTTGTGACGAATCGCGGTGAACCGGTCTTTGTTAGGAGCACCGACGACGGCGTGGCGCCGGAACGCGACGACTCGGACTCGCTGGCGGCCTTCGCGCAAGAGAATACTTCGAGCCTGATCTTCGAGACCTTTCCGTTCGGCATCAAGACTCAAAACGATCGCGTGCACGTACCCGACCGGCCACGAACCGTGACGCTGCAGATGCGCTACCGCTGCGACTGAAGCCCGCAACCGCACTCACTAATCAGAAGGGGAGAGTTCCATGTCCAAGACTAATAGTCTGCGCCGCCGTTTCCTGACGTCACTCGGACTCGGCGCCGGAGCTCTTGCTGCAAGCCGTGCAGCCATCGCCGCTGATCCTCAAACCCCGCTGGTGCTCGAATATGACGTAGCCGTGCTCGGTCACACCAACTACGACAATGAGGACGGGGCCTGGAATCGCGACCCCGATTACTCCGGGAGAAACACCGATCCAAAAAAGTTTCGCGAGGCTTTCGGTCGCAGCGATCTACGCGGCAGCATGTACTACCATGAGGGCGTGATCTATCCAGGCGGCACCATCCCGGACCCGAAGTCGCCGATGGACGTGAACTGGAATTTCGAGAAGCAACCCGTGGGTACTTTCTTCGACCGCGGCTGGGTCGTGATCAACAATCGCGCGGACTCGCCCTATGTCCGTCGACCGAATCCTCACCTGCTGTCGCATACGGATTACTACCTCGGCGGCATAGTGTCCGATGAGGACCTGACGCCGACGGATATGATTGCGACGGTCGGCCTGCAGCACAACAATGGGAATGTCGGGACTTTCACCCGAGCGGTCCTCGGAGGCACGGGACGATACGCGAACGTGCGCGGCCAGTTGATTCAAACGCATCTCGGCAACAACAGCTCGAAACTCCAGGGCCTGTTCCTTCCGGATGGGGTGCAACCACCCTCGCCCAACTTCCGGCTGCGCTTCGAGCTGTACGTCTGAGCCGCTGCGGCGGGTATGGCCGCGAACCTTACCAGGATCTGGCGTGGCTTGATCCACGCGGTGCGTGTACTTCTCGGCTCCGCCTACGCATTCTTCGGCGCCAACTTTTACCTGCACCTGATCGACATGGGCGCGGCACGCAACCCACATTTCGTGACGATGATGACTGACAGTGGCTACTTACACCTCGTGAAGGGCGCTCAGTTACTCGGTGGCCTGCTGCTGCTGACAGCGGTCACAGTGAGTATCATCGCGTTTCACCTGACGATGTATCGCGCCGAGTACGACGTGGCGATCGCATTTGGTGCCTGCAACCTGCTGCTGCCTTGGGCCTATCGACATGAGTTCGTGCCGTTGCTGCGGCTTCGCGCCCGCCCATCCTGACTTCAACCCAAGATCCGGAGAACACCATGACCTCGACTCCCCGTAGACGCCTCGTACAGATGTTTGGTTTAGGCGGCGCTGCCGCACTGTTGGGCGCCGGCAGAACACAGGCTGCCGATGCCAACGGCGCAGCGGTCGCCGCTGCGAGCGGTGCGGCCGCAGCCGATACGCTTTTTCCAGTTCGCCGCGAGCTCAACGGTCTGGTGCGACTGACCGTCGACATGGCCGTACTGGGTCACACTGACGCGCCGGATCCGTCGGGTCGTATCGGTGATCCGCGTTCGCAGGAATACTTCCGCATCGACTCGCGCGGCGACAGCTACTACGTCGAAGGGTTTCTCTATCCGGGTGGCACTCTTCCTGCGCCAACCAAGCCGACCCCATTGTCGGTTTTCAGAAACGCGCCGCCGAAGCTCAACAACGAGATCGTCTGGGACTTCAAGGCTGCGCGGCCGGCCGGTCACTGGCTCAATCGTGGCTGGGTGCTGATCAACGGCAATCCTGAGCCCTATCGCGACCCAGCCGGCACCGAGCTCGAAGGCGCCAGACGCGAGCCGCATCTGTTGTCCGAGCATACGTTCGTGCTCGGCATGTTCGGCGCCAAGACGCTCGCACCTGAAACGCTGATCACGAGCGGCGTCGAAAATGGCAACGACCCCGACGATGAAACCATCGTCCGCGCGGTCATCGGCGGCACGGGGCGCTTTCGGCATGCTTCGGGTCAGGTCGTGCAGAGTCGCGTCGGCCGCAATACATCGATCCTGCGCAGCTTCTCGAACCTCGGCAACGTCGCCTCCCCGAACTTCCGGTTCGAGTTCGAACTGCGGCTCGCTTGAGGTTCCGGCTCAACTCGGGACTGGCCGCGCTGCTGGGTTTATCTGTGTGGCTGGGTCTGTGCGGGCCGGCCGCATCAAGCAGCTGGCGATACTTCAAGGGGCGCTGCTCATCGATGGCCGTGGCCGGGTGCTGATGCCGAGCCTCATCGATACTCACGTGCACCTTGCGATCGCGATGCCGCCGCCGTTGCTCGCCAGCGCCGAAGCCGGCTACGTGCACGCCCTGGCACTGGAGAACGCTCGACGCATGCTGCTGCGCGGCTTCACCTTGGTACGCGACATGGGCGGGCCAACACTGGGACTACAGCCCGCAATCGATGACGGCATCGCGATCGGCTCGCGCACCCATTCCTCTGGCGCGGCGCTGACCGTAACGGGCGGCCACGGCGATTTCCGCAGTGCACTCCAGCCGCCGCGTGCACTCGGACGGAGGGTGCATGAACTCGAAAGCGGCGGCTGGTCGGTGGCGGTCGACGGCCTACCCGCCGTGCTCGCGGCGGCCCGCGAGCAACTGCGTCGCGGCGCAAATCAGGTCAAGGTGATGGCCGGCGGCGGCGGCGTAATCGAGCCAGGCGCGCTTGCTGACGTGCTGCTGATCGATGGCGATCCGCTGGCCAACCTCAGCCTGGTGGCCGAGCCGCAACGCGGCCTCGCCGTAATCGTCAAGAACGGTCAGGTCGTGCGCTAGGGAAGCTCTGCAGCAGATAGGAACCGTCCTCACGGTCGCGCCGACCCTTGGGCATTTCCGCGTTGTCGTCGAACCAGGTATCGCCAATCGGCAGCCAGCGCCCCCAATCGAGCAATTCGGTCTGATAGATGATCCGCCAATCGCCATCGCGGCGCTCCAGCCGACTGAGGTAGCGCGCGCCAACCAGCAGCTGCACATTGCCGGTCGGTGTCGGAATCACGTGGTTGGCCTGCACGTAGGCTTCGGCAGTGAGCGTCGCACCATCAACCCTGGCCAGTACGTTGCCAACCAGATGATGGGTGTCGCGCATCGAACCCTGAAATCCCATCGCGATTTCGAGAAAGCCGCCAATCGCTCCCTTGTAGAATACTCCGTAGTCGACCTCCGCGTCCGGCCAGAACTGGGCGGCGAGCAGCTCTCGGTCCAGCCGATCCATAGCGCGGCACACGGCATAGAACCGCTGCCGCACCGCTTCGTGCGCGATCAGTACGTCAAGCTGGCTGCGTAGCGCCAGTTCCGATTCGCCGGGCATTGCTGGACCTCCCCACAATGCCACTACGGTAAACGCGGATTGCGTCGGCCGCAAACGGTTCGCGGCTGCATCACATCACCGATGGCTATGTCTGCGGCCCCGCGTTTCACTTGAGGCAACAACGCAGTCGGTCTAGCGTTCTGTGATCACGAGCAGGAACACGAACGATGAGCGCAGCCACTCCCGGAGGAAACGTTTCAGCTCACGTCGACAGCTTTGCGCGCGAGCACCTGCCGCCGCCGGAAGCCTGGCCCGTGATGCGCTTCGAACTACCGGAGCTGCAGTACCCCGCTCGTCTGAACGCCTGCACTGCGCTGCTCGACCACAGAATCGAGGCAGGGGACGGTGAACGCGTCGCGCTGCGCACCGACGCCGTGGACTGGACCTATAACCAGCTGCAGTCTGCTGTCGATCGGATTGCCCAGGTTCTGGTGAACGAACTGGGCGTTGTTCCAGGGAACCGGGTACTGCTTCGAGCGCCGAACAACCCGATGCTCGCGGCCGCATGGCTGGCCGTGCTCAAAGCCGGTGCCATTGCCGTAGCCACCATGCCGATGCTGCGCTCCCATGAGCTGCAGCAGGTGGCACGCAAGGCGCGCATCGAGCACGCGCTCTGCGATGCGCGTCTGGTCGCGGAACTCCGGAATGCCGCCGAGGCGACCGGTCTACTGAAGCAGATTCTGACGTTCAACGACGGCGCGCTCGAAGCGGCCATGGCGCGCCACGATGCGCCGTTTCGCGCCGTCGATACTGCGCAGGATGACGTCTGCCTGCTCGCGTTCACGTCGGGTACCACCGGCGAGCCGAAAGCGACCATGCATTTTCATCGCGACGTGCTGGCAATGGCCGACGTGGTCGGACGGCATCTGCTGCAGACCGCACCCGACGACATTTATGCCGGCAGTCCGCCGCTTGGCTTTACGTTCGGACTGGGTGCGCTGCTGGTGTTTCCGCTACGTTTTGGCGCTTCAGCCGTGTTGCTCGAGCAGCCCTCTCCAGAGTCGCTGTTGGGCGCCGTCGAGCGCCATGGCGTCACCTGCCTGTTCACGGCGCCGACGATGTATCGCAGCCTGTTGCCGCTGCGCGATCGATTCGATCTCGGCTCACTGCAGCGTGCGGTGTCTGCCGGCGAGGCCCTGCCGAAAGCGACGTCGGACGCCTGGTTCGATGCGACCGGCCTCCGGCTGATCGATGGCATCGGCGCCACCGAGCTGATCCACATCTTCATTTCTTCGCGGCCGGAGCAGGTTCGCCCCGGAGCGACCGGCAAACCGCTGCCGGGATACGAGGCCTGCGTGCTGGGAGCCGACGATCTGCCGCTGCCACCCGGCAACAGTGGACGGCTGGCGGTCCGTGGTCCGACCGGGTGCCGCTACCTCGACGATCCTCGCCAACACGATTACGTCGTCAATGGCTGGAACGTGACCGGCGACCGCTATCGCGTCGACGAGGACGGCTACTTTTGGTTCGAGGCCCGTGCCGATGACATGATCGTGTCATCTGGCTACAACATCGCGGGACCCGAAGTGGAGAACGCGCTGAGTGCGCACCCAGCCGTGCGCGAAGTCGCGGTAGTCGGTGCGCCTGACCGTGAGCGTGGCCAAGTCGTCAAGGCCTACGTCGTGCCCTCAACGGGTGTGCAGGCCGGGCCAGCACTGGTGCAAGAATTGCAGGATTTCGTCAAAGCCCGGATCGCGCCGTACAAGTACCCGCGCTCCATCGAGTTCCTCGAACAGCTGCCGAAAACGGCGACGGGCAAGGTTCAGCGATACTCGCTGCGCCGCCGCGCCGAGGAACAGGGCTCTGCCTGAATACTTGCTCACGGCAGTTCGCTACGCGCACTATGCGTAGGCAAATCCCTTTCGCTGCGGAGTTTCAAGATGCATGTCACGGCCATCGTGCTGATCAAGGCCCTTTCCGATCAGGTTTCCACGCTTGCCATGGCCCTGGTCGAGATTGATGGCGTCGCCGAGGTCTTCTCGGTTGCCGGCCATTACGATCTGGTGGCGATCGTGCGCACCTCCGACAACGACCGCCTCGCCGCCGTCGTTTCGGATGGCATCCGCAAGCTGCCCGGTATCGCGGGCACCGAAACGCTGATCGCGTTTCGCGCGTACTCGCGCGGCGAACTGGAGACGGCCTACTCGCTGGGACTGTCCTGAGCCAAGGGCTTGGTGCTGATCGCGGCTGCCCAACGCTTTGCGGTGATTGCGTCGGCGACCGACAGCCCCGTCACGCCATGCACTCGCTGCTCATCGGCGTTTGCCTGGGCGGGTTCGCGCGGATGCTAAACGGTCGTGAGACAGCTTGCCAAACTGGAGGGCTGAATCCGCGAGCCCCTCCCATGAACGTTGCTCATGGCAGGACCCCGCAATTTCGGGCAAAGATGCAGGGCATGCGTAAAAGATTCCTAGTGGTCGGCGCGACCGGCACTCTCTGTATGCCCGTCGACGGAATGGTGCAGGCTTGAAGCGGTCCAAGCTGGCATCGCGGCTGCTGCACGCCCGACGGCACGGGCCGACCATCGATGAGGTTCCTGCCGAAGTAAGACCGACCAGCATCGCAGCCGCTTACGCAATCGCCGACGAAGTCGTACACGCGCTGTTGCCTTCAATGGGCTCCGTCGCTGGCTATAAGGTCGGCGCCACTTCGGCTGCGGGTCAAAATGCACTGGGCCTGCAGGAACCGTTTTTCGGGCGCACTTTTACCTCGAGGATCCTGCGTAGTCGGGCGCGCTGGCGCGACGGCCGAACCGGAGACACGGTCGAGGCCGAGGTCGGCGTGTCGCTGGCTCGAGCGCTGCCGCATCGCGCGGCCCCCTGGTCCGCAAGCGAAGTGCGCAGCGCTATCCACAGATTTCTTCCGTTGCTTGAAGTCAACCGCCCGTCCTATACGCGCCCCTTCGAGGTCGGAGGTCACTGCCTGATCGCCGACAACGGCGTGACCCAGGCGCTCGTACGCGGCGTGCGCGGCGTCGCGCCGGGTCGACGCAGCTTTGCCCGCGAGCGCGTCGTCCTGACAATCAACGGCCGCGAGGTGGCCCGCGGCTGTGCGGATGTGGTGCTGGGAGACCCGTTGCGCGCAGTCGTCTGGCTCGCCAACGAACTCAACAAGCGCGGCGCCGGACTGAGCGCCGGAGACGTGGTTGCGACGGGTGCGATGACACCGCCGATTCCGATCGCCGAGGACGACAACGTGGTAGCGCGATACTCGTCGCTCGGCTCGGTCGCGCTGCGTGTGGGTCCGCAGGCGGTCGCCGCAGTTATGACGCGCGGGGAAAAAAGAATTTGGCGGCGCCCGGACAGCCGTCGAGAATGAGACCTTCAAGCAAGGGGTACCGTCATGCTGGTCGACCGGGTCGAACACAAGTGGATCGAAACCTTCGTCCACGCCTTCCGTCTGTGCAAGGTTGAGGCCGGCGAAGTCGTCGCGATCCTCTCTGAAACGCAATCTCGTCAGATCAATGTGCAGCTCGCCGAACTCGCGCTGCAACGCCTTGGTGCCCGGCCGTTCCACATCGTGATTCCCACGCCTCCACTCGAGGCGCCCGTGCCAGTGCGCTCGACCGGTTCGTCGCATGCAATCCAGGGCATCGAACCGGTCATGGCCGCGCTACTGGGCGTCAAGTTCGTTGCTGACTGCACCGTTGAAGGCATTATGCATGCGCCGGAAACGCCACGCCTGCTCGGCGCCGGGGTGCGCGCGATGTATATCAGCAACGAGCACCCGGAGGTGCTCGAGCGCCTGAAAACAGATGAGGCCCTGTGGCCCAAGATTCAGGCCGGCCGCGAACGCATGATGAAGGCCTCCAGTATGCGCGTGACTTCGGCCGCCGGCACCGACCTGGAAATAACCCTGAGCGGCGCGCGCGTTGGCGGCAATTTCGGCGCCAGCTTCGCACCCGGGCAGCTGTCCAGCTGGCCCGGCGGTATCTGCAGCTGCTTCCCGCCACTCAATAGCACGCGCGGTGTGCTGGTGCTCGATGTCGGCGACGTCAATCTCACCTTCAAACGCTACCTCGAGTCGCAGGTTCGCCTGGTCGTCGAGGACGACTTCGTCGTCGACGTGCAGGGCAGCGGCCTCGACGCCGAACTGATGCGCAGCTACTTTGCCGCTTGGGGCGATCGCAATGCATACGGTGTCTCCCATGTCGGCTGGGGAATGAATCCTGGCGCTCGCTGGGACGCGCTGGTGATGTATGACAAGGGCGAGATCAACGGGACCGAGTTGCGCGCGTTTGCGGGCAACTTCCTCTATTCAACCGGCGGCAATCCGTTCGCGAATCGCCACACGCTCGGACACTTCGATCTTCCCGTGCGCAACTGCACGATCGAACTCGACGGCGAGACCGTGGTCCGCGAGGGTGCGCTGCAGGGCGAGCTCGCATGAAGGCAGCCATCGCACCGTTGACACACCGAATGGTTCGCGTCGGCCCATCGCCTGCCATCGCACTGGAGGTCGCCGGGCGCGGACCGCTGGTGCTGTTCCTGCACGGCATTGGCGGCCATCGCAGTACCTGGGATGCGCAACTCGAAGCGGTGTCGACCGCGTTCACCGCAGCCGCCTGGGACGCCCGCGGTTACGGCGACAGCGACGACTACCCTGGCGCGCTGGAATTTGCGGATTTTTCCGACGATCTACTGCGAGTGCTTGAGCATTTCGAGGCACGGACCGCCCACCTGGTTGGCCAGTCGATGGGCGGCCGGATTGCGCTCGACTTTTACCGCCGCTACCCCGAACGGGTCGCAACCCTGACGCTGGTCGACACCAGCGCGGGCTCTGCACGGGTTGCCAGCGCCGAGGAAGTCGAGAAATTCTTGCGCTTGCGCAAGCAGCCGCTGCTCGACGGTCGGACGCCGCGCGACATTGCGCCCTCGGTTGCCGACACCCTGATCGGCCCCGACACCAGCGCCGCAGTACGCCAGCGCGTGATCGATAGTCTCAGCGAGCTGCACGTCGATTCCTACCTCAAGACACTCGACACGGTGACTCGCTACACCCGCGTGCCCGATTTCGCCTCGATCACGGTGCCGACGCTGGTCGTAGTCGGAGAACACGACCGCATCGCCACACCGGAATACGCGCGCGAGATGGCAGCGCGCATCCCGGGCGCACGCTTGGTCGAACTGGCCGGCGGTTCGCACGTCAGCAACATGGATCGTCCCGAGGATTTCAACCGCGCACTGCTCGCGTTTCTGCACGAGCACACCGGGCAAAGTTGAGTGCTGCCAGAGTCCCAACGTTGCGTTCTGCTGCGTTCCTATCCGCAAGGCCCGCCCCGGGCATCTGATTTCGAACTGGTGAAGCGCCCGCTCGCTGCGCTGACTGAAGGTCAGGTGCTGGTGAGAACGCTGTTCCTTTCGCTCGACCCGGCGCCGCGCCTGCGTATGTCAGCGACGAGCCGTGACGTGCCGCCACTGCCGCTCGGCTCGATTGTGGTCGGTCGCGGCGTTGGCAAAGTCATCGCGTCGCGTCATCCGGACTGGCACGAGGGTCAGGTAGTTGCCGGCGAGTTGGGCTGGCAGGAATACGCAGCCGCCGATCCCGCCGCAATGCGTCCGATCGACGCTGCGCTCGGCCCGATACAGACGGCGCTCGGAATTTTGGGTCCATCCGGCATCGCGGCCTGGTGCCTGGTGCGCGTCGCCGCGCCACCGGCTCCCGGCCAGACCGTCGTGGTGGCTGCCGCAGTCGGCGCGGTCGGTTCGATCGCAGTGCAGCTTGCCCGCCACGCTGGCGCGCGGGTTGTTGCGCTGGTCGCGAGCGCCGCACAGGCGCGCTTCGCTCAGCAGAATCTCGGCGCCGAAACAGTCGTTGACTGCTCTGCAACGGACTTCAGCGCGGCGCTCGACACGGCGCTGCCCGCCGGTGCCGACGTGTTCCTGGATTCGGTCGGCGGCACCGTGCACGAGGCTGTTGTCGAACGGATTGCCGTGCATGGCCGCATCATAGGCTTCGGCTATATTTCAGCCTATAACGCACCCGATGGATCACCGCGTGAATATGGCCGCATGTTCCGGCTCATACACCGGCGCGCGACTTTGAGCGGGTTCCTGGTGGCAGATCACGTCGCACGCTTCCCGGAGGCGCTACGAGAACTATCGGAACTGCTTGGCAGTGGCGTACTGCACAATCACGAACAGATCATCGATGGCTTGGAGCGTGCGCCTGACGCGTTCGCTGGCCTGTTCACCGGCGATCCGGTTGGCAAGCAGCTGCTGCGCGTGCATGCAGACTGAAGGAGAGCGACTCATGAAGGCTATGATGCTTGAGCGATATGGCGACGGATTTGACGGGCTGGCCCTGCATGAGGTGCCGGAACCGGAAATGGGACCGTTTGACGTGCTGGTGGATGTGCACGCGGCGGGCTTCAACCCGTTCGAATGCAAGCTACGCAAAGGCTGGCTGCAGCGCTTCTATCCGTTCCCGCTACCGCATGTGCTTGGCAACGACTTGGCCGGGGTCGTCGCCGCCCGCGGCGAGGCGGTGTTCGATCTCCAGGTCGGCGACAGCGTGTACGGGATGCAGGATACGATGCGCTGGGGCAGCTATGCCGAGCGCATCGTGATGCGCGCAGATACCCTGCGCCGGATGCCCGCGAACCTGAGCTTCGTGGAGGCCGCGTCGCTGCCGATGATCTACGAAACGGCGTGGATGGGATTGGTGGACCTGGCCCGAATACGACCAGGCGAACGGCTCCTGGTGCACGGCGGCGCCGGCGGCGTCGGCCACGCCGCGGTGCAACTCGGCCGTGCACTGGGTGCGACGGTCGCCACGACTTGCAGCCCCGACGCACTCGACTTCGTCCGTGAAGCCGGCGCGCATGTTGCGATCGACCGGCACGCAGTGGACTTCTCCCGATTGCTGTCGGGAATGGATGTGGTGTTCGATCCGATTGGTGGCCAGACCAATCTCGATTCGTACCGCACGATGTCGCGTGGTGGCCGCATCTGCGTGGTGTTGCGCGAGGATCCGCTCGAGATGGAGCATGCCGAACGCCTGTGCCGTGAGCACGATGTCGCGCGTCTGGTAGTGGCCTTCGAGCAGCGTGCTGACGTGCTGGACTACATTCGACCGATGTTCGAATCCGGTTTACTGAAGCCCGCCGTACGCCATGTGCTGTCGCTGCACGAGGTCGCTGAAGCACATCGCCGATCCGACGTCGGCCGCGCACGGGGCAAGACCGTGTTCAAGCTCCGCTAGCAACTGGACCCCGGTCGCACCGCGATGGTACCGCCATGATTGACCTGCGCCTGACAGACGAACAGCAATTGCTGCAGCAGACGGCGCGCGATTTCGCTCGCGCGGAGATCTCGCCGATCGCTGAACAGGTTGCGCGCGACCGAATCGACGAACCGTGGCCGGTCTGCGAAGCGATGTTTAGGCGCGGCTGGGAACTCGGCTTTACGCGGCTGCTGCTTCCGGAGCGCTTCGGCGGTGGTGGCGGGCGAATGATCGACGCAGCCTTGCTACTCGAAGAACTGGGCGCCGCTGACGTGGCGATCGCTGCAGACCTGTTCGCGCTGAACATGACTGTCCCGCTCATCGTGCTCACCGGCGGTAGCGAGGCGCAACAGGAACGCCTGCTCGGCGGGATGGTCAGACAGCCCACGGTGCTGTCCGGCGCGCTCAGCGAACCGAATGTCGCCGGCTCGGAACTGTTCACCCAGGATCCGTCGCCGAAGCTCGGTATCCGCACGCGTGCTCGTCGCGTCGCAGAACACTACGTGATCGACGGGCAGAAATCGGCGTTCGTGACCAACGCGGGTATCGCCGATCAGTACTTCGTACTGGCGCGAACCGCCGACGATCGACCACTGTGGGAGAGTATTTCAGTATTTCTGGTTGACGCAGCAACGCCTGGCCTGTCCACCGGCCGGCGTACACGGATGAGCGGCTGGCTCGCCGGCCATCACGCCGAGGTTACGCTCGAGGGTGTCGAGGTCGCAGCAGATCGGCTGATCGGCGGCGAGGGAGCTGGCGCCAGAATCATGGGTAGCCTGCCGCAGATGCCGGTCGGCCTCGCCGCCACCTTCGTCGGCCTGGCGCGTGCAACCTACGAATATGCACTCGACTATGCCGGTCGCCGCCAGAGCATGGGCGTGCCGATCGCACGCCACCAGGCAGTGGCACTGAAGCTTGCCGAGATGTACGCCGACTACCAGGTTGCGCGACTCGCACTGTGGGATGCGGCGCTCGATTGCGACGTCGACCCGATGCGAGCCGCGACATTGAAGGCGCCGCTGGCCAAGACATTGGCCGTCGATGCTTCGATCCGCAACGCCGAGCGTGCGGTGCAGATTCTCGGCGCCTACGGCGTCACCGACGAGTACCCGACCGCGCGCTGGCTGAACGACGCCTGGATCGGTTACTCCTGCGACTTCACCCGCGACATGCTGCGGCTCGGCATGGTGCCGTTCCTGCCTGCAGCCCCGAACTGACCTCAAGGAGAACGCACCATGATCACCGCACTTTCCAGATTCCAGCTGCGGCCGGGCCTCACCCGCGAGCAGGCGATCGCCGAGATCCACGAAACCATTCCGGTCTACAAGGGCCGCGCCCACCTCGTGCGCAAGTACATCACGCTCAATTTCGAGGAGGGCTATGGCATTGGCATCTACCTCTGGAATGATCGCGCCGCCGCCGAACAGTTCTTCGCATTCGCGCGCGCCAAGATCCGTGAGCAGACCGGCTCCGATCCGGAGATCACCTTCCTCGACACACCCGTCGTCGTCGACAATCTGACGGGTGAGGTAATCACGGAAGCCTGAAACAGTCGGCGCCCGCGCTACCCTGAACTGGCCTCGCCCGCACCGACAGCCACCTCGTGCAGCACGCCGACGAACGCCTGCGCCGCAGGCGCCAGCACGCCGCGTTCGCGCGTCGAGATCGTGACCTCGACGTCGCGTGACAGGCCGTCCACCGACAGCGCAACGAGCGCGGCGCTGCGCGCCGCCCGTAACGGCTGGCTTTGCAGCGGCAGGAAACTCAGCGACGTTGCGTCGAGCAACACGGTCCGAATGAAACTCGCCGAGTTGCTGGTAATGGAAGGCACCGGCGGCGTGAGACCCTTCGCCAGGAAAGTCTCCTCGAGAATCTGTCGCCAACGCTGCGTCGGCGGTGGCAGGATCCAGGGATAGTCCAGCAATTCAGAGAGCTCAACCTCGCGCTTTTGCGCCAGAGGATGGCGCGGAGCTGCCAGCACGGCAACCCGGTCGTGCATGAGCGTGTCCGCCGAAACGTCGCTGTCAGCGATGCGCGGCCAGGCACCGACCGCAAGGTCAAGCTCGCCGCGGCGCAACGCCGGCAAGATCGTATCGACCATACCCTCGATTACTGTCAGGCGGATTCCGGGTCGCGTTCGCCGTAGCGCTGCGGTCGCGAGCGGCATCAGTGCCGAGGCGACACTCGGGCCGACACCGACGGTCACGGTGCCCTTGACGGCACCGCGCAGATTCGAGATCGCGGTCTCGGCGTGCCGCATTTCGGAGCGGATTACGCGCGCGTGCTGCGCCAGCGCATCACCGTAGACCGTCGGCACGACGCCGAGCGGCGTCCGATCGAATAGTCTGACCTGCAGATCGTCTTCAAGCTGGCGCAGGCTCTTGGAGAGTGCCGGCTGGGTCAGGAACAGCTTCTCCGCGGCCTGCCCGATGCTGCGCAGATCGTACACGGCCAGAAAATGCCTTAATCGTCGCGAGTCGAGCGCTTCCATACCTGCAATGCCTCCAGCCCGGTTCCGAAGGGCCATGAATCTCATTCCTGCCATTCCCTCGGGATATTACTCCGAGTTATGCCCCGGAGTCGTCCTGGCGCTTGCCGTCAGATGGCAGTCTCAACGACCATCGATGACATGCACGACTCCCCCGCACCCGGGCTCGCGCCCCACTAGTCGTCTGGCGCGCCCCGCAGCACTGAGACGCCGATGATCGCTTTGCCCGCGCAAGTCACGGTCCGCGAGGTTGGTTTACGGGACGGCCTGCAAAGCATCGCCACCGTCCTGCCGACTGCGGACAAGTGCCAATGGGTGCGCGACGCGCACGCGGCCGGCATGCGCGAGATCGAGGTTGGGTCCTTTGTGCCACCGACGCTTGTTCCGCAGTTGGCCGATACCGAGGCTGTGCTGGCCAGCGCCAAACGCCTTCCAGGCCTGTTCGCTTCGGTGCTGGTGCCTAACCTTCGCGGCGCCGAGCGCGGTCTCGATTGCGGCGCCGATCTGCTGCTGCTGCCCCTGTCTGCCAGTCGCGCGCACAGCCTTGCAAACCTGCGCCGCACGCCCGATGAAGTGCTCGCAGAGCTGAGCCGCATCCGGGCCGCGCGCGATTCTGCCGGCAGCAAGACGCTGCTCGAGTGCGGCATAGGCACTGCGTTCGGCTGCACGCTGCAGGGCGAGGTGACAGCGGTCGAAGTGCTGCGTTTGTTGCAGGCAGCGCTGGACGCCGGCGCTGACCGGGTCAGCCTCGCCGACACGGTGGGTTTCGCGGATCCGGCCGCCGTGACGCGGCTGTTCGAAGCGGCACTGCGGATCGCAGGCAATCGGTTCTGGTGCGGCCACTTCCACGACACCCGCGGCCTTGCTCTGGCCAACGTACATGCCGCGCTGCAGCTCGGCGTGCAGCGCTTCGATGCTTCTCTGGCCGGCATTGGCGGCTGCCCGCAAGCGCCGGGTGCCAGCGGCAATGTCGCTACGGAGGATCTCGTCTACATGCTCGAATCGATGGGTTGCAAAACTGGTATCGACCCGGCGGCCCTACTAGTACTGCGCGGCCGGGTGACCCGCTGGCTTGGCGGCGAGGCAACCTACGGCGCACTGTGGCGCGCCGGTCTCCCACGAACCTTCCGCCGCGTGCTGGCCGGGAGCGGACCATGACCGTCGTGGCATCCGTGCCTACGCCGGCGACCGCTGCGGCGCCACTGCCGCTGAGCGGGCTGCGGATCGTTGAGTTCAGCCACATGGTGATGGGGCCCGCCTGCGGAATGATCCTCGCGGATCTCGGCGCCGAGGTGATCAAGGTGGAGCCGCCGGGCGGCGACCGCACCCGCAGCCTGCCAGGGCTGGGTCAAGGGTTCTTCCGGACCTTCAACCGCAACAAGAAGAGCGTGGTGATCGATCTGAATTCGGCGGCCGGACTCGCCAGCGCACGCGAACTGATCGGCGCGAGCGATGTCATGCTGGAGAACTTCCGTCCCGGCATGATGGCCCGCTTCGGGCTCGACTACGCGACGCTGGCGCGCGATTTTCCGCGCCTGATCTATGTCTCGCACAAGGGCTTTCTGCCGGGGCCCTACGAGCAGCGCACCGCCCTCGACGAAGTGGTCCAGATGATGGGCGGGCTCGCCTACATGACCGGGCCGGAAGGTCGACCGCTGCGCGCGGGCACCAGCGTCAACGACATCATGGGTGGCATGTTTGGCGCGATCGGCGTGCTCGCATCGTTGCGCGAACGCGACCGCACGGGCCTCGGCCAGGAGATTCAGAGCGCGCTGTTCGAGAACTGCGCCTTTCTTTGCGCACAGCATGTACAGCAGTTCCTGATGAGCGGGGAACCGCCACCGCCGATGCCGGCGCGCATCTCGGCCTGGAGTGTCTACGACGTGTTCACGCTCGCCGGCGGCGCGCAGCTGTTCATAGCTGCCACCAGCGACCGGCAGTTCCTGAGTCTCTGCGGCGTGATTGATCGGCCCGATCTCGCCACCGATCCAGCGCTCGCCAGCAATGCACAACGCGTGTCGCGGCGCCCGCAGCTGCTCGAGACGCTGAGCGCAACGCTTGCCCAGAAGGACAAGGCGGAGCTGATGGCGCAACTCGAAGCCGCCGGTCTGCCGTACGCACCGATCACCCGCCCCGACGAACTCGTCGACGATCCGCATCTGCGCGCGAGCGGCGGCCTTGCGACCATGCAGACCGAGAATGGGGACACCACCCAGGTGGTGTTGCTGCCGTTGCTGCTCGGCGGTCGTCGTCCGGGCGTGCGCATGCCGCTGCCCAAGCTGGGCGAACATACCGAGGAAGTGCTCTCTCGACTCGGCAAGGAGGCCTGAAATGTCCGCACTTTCGTCGCCCGCGATGAGTTCGGCAGGAACCTTGCCGGAGCGCATCGCGCTGTCGCCCGGTAAGCGGGTGCTGTTCCTGACCAAGGATCCGGAGCTCATCCGACGCCAACTAGCCGGCACGCTCGACCTCACGATGCAGGAAATCACGGTCGCGGAGCTGCTCGACGACGTCAACACGGATGTGATGACTCCGGCGTGGACCTGCTTCGACCACGAGCCCGCACAGATCGCCCGCAATGCCTATGCGGGCCTGATTGTCGGTGGCGAACGCCTGTTCCGCGAGGACGCGCTGCGCGCCGGCAACTTCGAGGTGATCGTATCGGGCTTACGCAAGGGCACCGGTTCGTCGCGCGAGACGGCGGTCCAGGCCGAGAAGTGGAGCGGCATACGGATCGCGATCGCCGCGACCTTTGCGCCGATCCACGCCCGCAACAACATCTGCCAGGGCGTGCTAATGGCCGACCATGACGTGCTGCGTCGTCTGCAATGCGGCGAGTCGGTAGCGCTTGAGGAATTCATGCAGGGCCGGGACGCCGTGGAGCGCGAGATCATCCGCGCCGGCGGGCTGTTCGCGTATGCGCAGCAGCTCGCATCGGGCCGCTTGCAGCCGCCGCCCGTGCCGCAGCGCGAGCCGCGTCCGTTGACGCTGGCCGAGAAGATCCTCGAGCGTCACCTGATCACGCCGGCGGGTGCCGGCCAGCTCCGCCCCGGCGATGCTGTCGTCGTCAGTGTCGACAGTGGCTACTCCCACGACTACACCTCGGCCCAAGTGCATCACTTCCTCAGCGAGGAGTACGGCGCCGACTACACCGTGTGCAACCCGACGCGCTTCGCGGCCTTCGAGGATCATCTTGTGTACGCCGACGAAGTACCGCAACTGACGAAGTTCGCGCCCAAGATCAGCCGCCTGCGCCGCCTGCAGCGCGAATTTCAGCAGCACACGGGTGTGCGCGATTACGCCGCCGTCGATGGCGTCTCACCGGGAATCTGCCACCAGGTCGCCCGCGAGACGCTGATCGAACCCGGCGACTTCGTGCAGGCCACCGACTCGCACACTTGCATGGGTGGCGCCAGCAACGCACTTGCCTGGGGTGTCGGCGCGACCGAGTACGCCTCGTTGCTGCACAGCGGTGTCACCGCCATCACGGTGCCGGAGACCATCCGCTTCGAACTGCACGGCCAGCTCGCGCCCAACGTCACCGCAAAAGACCTGATGCTGAACATCCTGTCTAGCTTCGCGCGCCAGCAGCTCACCTTGAATCGCGTGATGGAGTTCGGTGGCCCGGGTCTCGCGTCGCTGCCGCTGGACGAGCGCGCGACGCTCGCCAACATGGCGACCGAATGCGCGGCACGCACCGGCATCTTCGAGCCGGACGAAGCGCTGTTCGCCTGGCTCGCCGGCAACCGCCCGGGAGGCGATCCGCAAGTCTGGCGCCAGCGCGCGCTCGGACCCGACCCGGGCGCTCACTACGATGGTGGCGTCCATGAGATCGATCTGGCAGCCATCCAGCCGATGGTCGCGACGCCCGGGGATCCCGATCGCGGTATTCCTTCGGATCCGGGCAACGGCATCAACATTGACGCGATCGGCGACGTGCGCATCGATATCGCCTACGGTGGCTCATGTACCGCCGGCAAACGAACTGATCTGGACCTGTATGCGAAGGTGGTGCAGCGAGCCGTCGACGCCGGACGCCGCGTCGCGCCCGGTGTCAGCTTCCTGATCCAGTATGGCTCTGCTGACGTCGAGGCCTACGCGCGCTCACGCGGCTACGTCGCGCTGTTCGAGCGAGCCGGCGTGCGACTGATCAAGCCGGGCTGCGGGGCCTGCATCGGCTGCGGCCCGGGCACTTCCAGTGAGGCTGATCAAGTGACGATCTCGGCGATCAACCGGAACTTCAAGGGGCGCTCCGGCCCAGGGTCCTTGTGGCTGGCCTCGCCGCTGACCGTCGCTGCCAGTGCGTTCGAGGGACGGATCTGCGCCTGGTCAGAGGAGCTGTGGCGGACGGATGGCTGAGCCGCTGGTCGTCCTGCTGTACTCGCCACGCTTCGTTCCGAACGATGCGCTCGAGCACCTCGCGACTCGCGTGCCGCGCGGCTTTCGCTGGCAGGTACTGAATCAATCGGCTCCCACGGAGGAGCGTGCGGCGGCATTTGCTGCCGCTGACTACATGTTCGGTTACCTCGGCGACCCCTCGCCTGCGGAGCTCGCGGTGGCGCGCCACCTGAAGCTGTTTCAGTTGCTGAGTGCCGGCTATGACTGGCTCGATCTCGAAGCGTTCCAGCGCCATGGCATACCGCTTGCCAACAACGATGGCAGCAATGCAGTGGCTACCGCCGAGCATGCCGTGCTGCTGATGCTGGCGATGTTGCGACAACTCCCCCGCCACCACCAGTCCACCGCAAGCGGCGAGTGGCTGGCCATGACGCACGCGATGAACCTGCGGGAGCTGCGCGGCAAGATCGTCGGCCTGATCGGCTTCGGCCAGATCGCCCGCGAGGTCGCCCGTCGCGTGCGAGCCTTCGACGCCGAGGTGCGTTACACCAAGCCGCGCCCGGCCCTGCCGCAACAGGAACAACCGAGCGGGGCCAGCTACCGCACAATCGAGCAGCTGCTCGCCGAAAGCGACATCGTGAGTCTGCACGCACCGCTTGGTCCCGGGACGCGCGGCATGATCGACGCGGCCGCGCTGGCGCGCATGCGCCGCGGAAGCTGGCTGGTCAATACCGCGCGCGGTGGACTCGTCGACGAAAGCGCCCTGCACGCGGCACTGGCCTCTGGCCACCTCGCCGGTGCAGGCCTCGATGTCTTCGCCCATGAGCCGATCGACCCCGAGTCGCCGCTGCTGCGGCTGCCGAACGTGGTGCTAACGCCGCATCTCGCGGGCAGCACCCGTGACACCTGGGACTTCCGCATGGATGCAGCCTGGGACAACGTTCGCCGGGTGGCCGCCGGTGAATCGCCTGCTGCGCGAATTGCCTGAGCAGCCGCATTGACCAGCACTTGCTGCTATTAGTTGACAACTAAATTATCGATATATTAACTTTATCGCTCAGATCCCGGAGTCGGTCATGAAGCGCATCGTCTGCCTCGGCGGCGGCCCCGCAGGGCTCTATTCCGCCATCCTCTTCGCCAAGGCCCTGCCCGGTGCAAGCGTGGAGGTGATCGAGCGCAACCGTCCGGACGACACTTTCGGCTGGGGCGTCGTGTTCTCCGACAAGACAATGGCGGGATTCCGCGATCTCGACCCCGAGTCCCACGACGCGATCGTCGACAGCTTCTACCACTGGGACGATATCGACGTGCATTTCCGCGGCACGCTGACGCGCTCGGGTGGCCACGGCTTCTGCGGGATCGAGCGCAAGCGGCTGCTGAACATCCTGCAGCGCCGCGCTGCCGCACTCGGCGTGCGCCAGACCTTTGAACATGAGGTCGACAGCGAGTCAGCCTGGGCGGATGCCGATCTCGTGATCGCCGCCGACGGCGTCAACAGCCGGCTGCGGACTCGGCATGCCGAGGTCTTCCGGCCCGACGTCGACGTGCGCAAGTGCCGTTACATCTGGCTCGGCACGGCTTGCAAGTTCCCTGCCTTCACGTTCGCTTTCGAGCAGACGAACCACGGCTGGTTTCAGATCCACGCGTACCAGTTCAGCAACGAACTGTCGACGGTGATCGTGGAAACTCGCGAGGAGACCTGGAAGGCTCATGGCCTCGATACATTCACGATCGATGAGTCGATCGGCTTCTGCGAGACACTGTTCGCTCGGTATCTCGGCGGCCATCGGCTGATCAGCAACGTCCGCCATATGCGCGGCTCGGCGTGGCTGAACTTCAACCGCGTGCTGTGCGAGCGCTGGCATCACGGCAATCTCGTGCTGATCGGAGATGCGGCCCACACTGCCCACTTCGGCATTGGTTCCGGCACCAAGCTCGCGATGGAGGATGCCGTCTCGCTGGTGAAGCATGTCGCGAAGGCAAGCGACGTTCACGCCGGACTCGAGAGCTACCAGGCAGAGCGCTCACTTGAAGCACTCAAGCTGCAGAACGCCGCCCGCAATCGCATGGAATGGTTTGAAAACGTGGCGCGCTATGTTCACCTGCCGCCCTGGCAGTTCGCCTACAGTCTGCTCACCGGCAGCCAGCGGATCGGCCACGAAAACCTGAAGCTGCGCGACGCAGCCTATGCGACCACCGTCGAGCAGCAGCTCGCGGCGACCGCCGGTGTCGAAGATCACCGCCCGCCGATGTTCCTGCCGTTCGAGCTGCGCGGAATGCGTGTCGAGAACCGCATCGTCGTCTCGCCGATGGCCCAGTATCGCGCGCGCGACGGCATGCCGGACGACTGGCATCTTGTGCACTACGGTGCGCGCGCGACCGGCGGCGCCGGGCTCGTGTTCACCGAGATGACCTGCGTTTCGCCCGAGGCGCGCATCACGCCTGGCTGCACCGGCATCTGGAACACGGCGCAACGCGACGTCTGGCGGCGAATCGTCGACTTCATGCACGTGAACTCGCGCGCGCGCGTCTGCCTGCAGCTCGGGCACTCCGGCCGCAAGGGCTCCACCCAGCTCGGCTGGGAAGTCATGGATCATCCGCTGCCCGCGAACAACTGGCCGACGCTGTCCGCGTCGGCGATTCCGTGGATCGACGGCGTGAATCCGCCGCCACGCGCCATGACCCGCGCCGACATGGAGCGGGTGCGGGACGACTTCGTCCTCTCGGCCCGTCACGGCGCAGAAGCGGGCTTCGACATGCTCGAACTGCACATGGCGCATGGCTACCTGCTGGCGAGCTTCTTCTCGCCGCTGACCAATTTGCGCGACGACGAGTACGGTGGCGACGTCACCGCGCGCCTGCGCTATCCGCTCGAGGTGCTGAGCGCGGTGCGCGCGGCGTGGCCGTCTGAACGACCGCTGTCAGTGCGGCTGTCGGCTTGCGACTGGGCGCCTGGCGGACTTACGGAATCGGATCTGGTCGAGATCGGACTGGCGATGCGCGACGCCGGTGCGGACCTGCTGGACGTCTCAAGTGGACAGACCGTTCCGACACAAGCTCCCGTCTACGGCCGGATGTGGCAAACGCCGTTTTCCGACTTGCTGCGCAGCGTAGTCGGCCTGCCGACGATCGCAGTTGGAAACATCTACGAACTGGATCATGTCAATACGATCATCGCAGCCGGCCGTGCCGACCTGTGTGCGCTGGCGCGGCCGCATCTCGCTGATCCGTCATGGACGCTGCGCGCCGCGGCGGCGCAGAACTACGCGGGCCAATACTGGCCCGAGCCGTATCTGTCGGGTCGATCACAGCTGGAGCGCAACCTCGAACGCGCCGCCATGCTTGCAGGTCCGGTGTGACCACCGCGACACCAAACAGCACCGGGTCTGACGGGCTGCTGCACGGCCGTCACGCCGTCGTCACCGGCGCTGCCCGCGGTATCGGACGGGCGGTCGCCGTGCAGCTGCTCGCGCACGGTGCCACGGTCACGCTGGTCGGACGCGACGCGGCGGCGCTGCGCGAGGCCAGCGCAGCGCTCGGCCCGCGCGCGGACGATGCCACCGCTGACGTCACTGACGGCGCAGCCGTACAGACCTGCATCGATCAAGTGCTTGCTGTGCACCGACGCCTTGACTTCCTGATCAACAACGCCGGCGCTGCGGAAAGCGCTCCTATCCAGCGCACCGACTCTGCGCTGTGGCAGCGAATGCTCGACATCAACCTCACCGGCACCTATCACTGCATCCGCGCGGCGCTGCCCGCGCTGCTGCAAACCGGAGCCGGCCGTATCGTCAACGTTGCCAGCAGTGCCGGCCAGGTGGGTTACCCCTATGTTGCCGCCTACTGTGCGGCCAAGCACGGGGTGATCGGACTGACGCGTGCGCTGGCGCTTGAGCTGGCCACCAAGAGCGTCACGGTCAACGCCGTGTGCCCCGGCTACACCGACACGGAGATCGTGCGCGCCTCGATCACCAACATCGTGGCACGCACCGGCCGCAGCGAGGCGGACGCGCTCGCGACACTGGTCGCGCACAACCCGCAGAGGCGACTGATACGTCCCGAAGAAGTCGCCAACGCAGTGCTGTGGCTATGCCTGCCCGGCAGTGACAGCGTGACCGGACAGAGCATTTCTGTTTCAGGCGGCGAGATAGCATGAGCGGCAGCGCACGCGCCGTACTCGATGCTGAGTCGCGCGCCACCCGCGACGACCACGACGCACTGCGCTTGTGGTTGCGGCTGCTCGCGACAACCCTGAGCGTCGAGGCCGTGGTGCGCCAACGGCTGCAGGCGCGCTTCAGCACAACCCTCGCCCGGTTTGATTATCTCGCGCAGCTCGAGCGCGTGCCGCAGGGCCTGAGGATGCGTGAGCTTTCTGAGCGCCTGATGGTCACAGGCGGCAACGTGACGGGACTCACTGACGCGCTGGCCAGTGAAGGCCACGTGGTCCGCGACCCCGATCCCGATGATCGCCGGGCGTTTCGGGTACGACTGACGCCCGCGGGGCGGCGTGCGTTCCGCGCGATGGCCGGAGAACACGAAGCCTGGATCGTCGAACTCTTTACCGGCCTGTCAGCACACGAGCTCGCACAATTGCGCGCTCTGCTCGGTCGGATCAAGCGCCAGGTCAGAGCAACCGGGGGGACGATCTGATGAGCAGCAATAACCCATCAAAGGCAGCGGATTTCGCGGCGCGGCACGTGCAGTGGCAGGTCGAGGACCGTGTCGGCGTAATCACCTTGAATCGCCCTGAACGCAAGAACCCACTGACTTTCGACTCCTATGCCGAGCTGCGCGATCTGTTCGGCGAGCTGCTGCAGGCGAGCGACGTGCGCGCGGTGGTGATCACCGGCGCGAACGGCAACTTCTGCAGCGGCGGTGACGTGCACGAGATCATCGGGCCGTTGACGCGCATGTCGATGCCCGAGCTGCTGCGCTTCACACAGATGACGGGCGACCTGGTCAAGGCCATGCGAGCCTGTCCGCAACCGATCATCGCCGCCATCGACGGTGTGTGTGCGGGCGCGGGCGCCATCATGGCGATGGCCGCGGACCTGCGATTGGCAACGCCCGCCGCAATGACGGCGTTCCTGTTTACCCGCGTCGGCCTCGCCGGCTGCGACATGGGCGCCTGTTCTATCCTGCCGCGCATAATCGGTCAGGGACGTGCCGCCGAGCTGCTCTACACGGGACGTTCGATGAGCGCCGAGGAAGGTGAGCGCTGGGGATTCCACAATGCGCTTTGCGCACCGGAAGAACTGCAAGCGCGGGCCAGGCGGATCGCGCAGGAGCTTGCGCACGGACCAAGCTTTGCACATGCCATGACCAAGGCGATGCTGCACCGGGAATGGAACCTCAGCGTTGACGACGCCATTGACGCTGAGGCGCAAGCCCAGGCGATATGCATGCAGACCGAGGATTTCAGGCGTGCCTATGAGGCGTTCGTGGCGAAGCGACGCCCGGTCTTTGAAGGCAACTGAACCATGGTTGCATCAACCCATCTCGACTGGCCGTTCCTCGAAGCGCGACATCGCGAGCTGGCAGACCGGGCGAGCCGCTGGGCCAGTGCGACGCTGACAAAGGCGCAGTTTGCGCATGGCGATGAAACCACCGTCGCGGTCGACAGCCGCTGCCGCGCGCTGGTCGGCGCTCTCGGCGAGGCCGGTCTCGTCGCGCATTGCGTGCGCTCGGCGGATGGCGGCGCCTGGCCTGATCTCGACTCACGCGCGATCTGCCTGCTGCGCGAGACGCTGGCCTGGCACGACGGCCTTGCCGACTTTGCGTTCGCGATGCAGGGCCTCGGTAGCGGCGCGCTGTCGATTGCGGCCGATGCCGGCCTGCGCACGCAGTATCTGCCGCGAGTCGCATCCGGCGCCGCAATTGCGGCATTCGCGCTTTCGGAGCCCGATGCCGGCTCTGATGTGGCAGCCATGCAGTGCCGCGCCCGCCGCGACGGCAACGACTACCTGCTCAACGGCACCAAGACCTGGATTTCGAACGGTGGCATCGCCGACTTCTACTGCGTGTTCGCGCGCACTGCGCCCGCCGTGGTGCGCACCGATGGCAGCCACGAAGCACGCGGCATCAGCGCCTTCATCGTGGAACCCGGCGACGCCGGCTTCTCGGTGGCAGCAAGGATCGAGACGATGGCGCCGCATCCGCTCGCGACGCTGCGTTTCAGCGACTGTCGGATCCCGGCGGCGCGGCGCATCGGCGCCGAGGGAGATGGCTTCAAGATTGCAATGCGCACGCTCGATATCTTCCGCGCTTCTGTCGCGGCCGCAGCGCTCGGCTTCGCGCAGCGCGCGTTCGACGAGGCGGTCGCGCACGTGAAATCGCGACGCATGTTTGGCGCGACTCTCGGCGACTTCCAACTCACCCGCGCGGCACTCGCCGACATGGCGACCTCGATCGATGCCGCCCGGCTGCTGACCTACCGTGCGGCCTGGCTGCGCGATACTGGTGGGCCGGTGACCGCCGCTGCCGCCATGGCGAAGATGGTCGCCACGGAAAACGCCCAGCAAGTGATCGACCGCGCCATGCAGATGTTCGGCGGCCGCGCAGTTGCCAGGGGCGAGATCATCGAACGCCTTTATCGAGAGATTCGCGCGCTGCGCATCTATGAGGGCGCGACCGAAGTGCAGAAACTGATCATCGGCCGCGAGGTACTGGCATGAGCGCCCGCGTGCTGCAGCCCGATGGGTGGGCGCGGCCGCGTGGCTATGCCAACGGCATTGCCGTGCGCGGTCGCCAGATCTATGTCGCCGGCATGATCGGCTGGGACGGCCAAGGACACTTCCACACCGACGAACTCGCCGGACAGGTCGGCCAGGCACTGCGCAACGTTGTCGCGGTACTGGCCGAGGCGGATGCAGGGCCTGAACACCTCGTACGACTGACTTGGTATGTCACTGATCGGCAGGAGTACCTCCAGCAGCTGACGGCGATTGGTGCCGAGTACCGCGCCGCGCTCGGCCGGGTGTTCCCGCCGATGGCGGTGGTGCAGGTCGTCGCACTGATGGAAGCTCGCGCGAAGGTCGAGATCGAGGCCACGGCGGTCATTCCTGACTCGCCTGAAGGAGCGTCGCCTTGAGCATGTGGCGACCGCCGGAGCGCATCCGCCACGATGCCCAGCCCGGCCGTTGGCCGAGCGCTGAGGACGCCGCTCGCTCGCGCTTCTTCAGTCCACTGCGCGTCGGGCCGGTATCGTTGCCGGGCCGCGGCTGGGTGCCGGCAATGGTGCCGTGGCGCGCAGGCGCAGACGGCGTCGTGACACCCGCAGTGCTCGACTGGTACCGTCGCTTCGCGTCGGGGCGACCTGCCGCGCTGGTCGTCGAGGCCACCGGCATCCGAGACGTGCCGAGCGGCCCGCTGCTGCGCATCGGTGACGACCGCTTCGTGTCCGGATTGCGCCATCTGGTCGAGGTGGTCCGCGAGGCGAGCGGCGGGGAAACGCGGCTGCTGATCCAGCTGATCGATTTCCTCGCCATTCGCCGCCGCCCCGAACCGCAGCGCTTTCTCGGCGAATTCCTGCAAATCACCGACGCGCACCGCGCCCGGCTCTGTCAGCCCGGCGCGAACGAGGCAACCGTGCGTGGCCATATGCTGGCGCTCGCGGCGGCGGGTGACGAAGCGGGGCTTGCCAGGGTACTGACGCCACGCGAACTCGAGGCACTGCACTTCGGCGATCGTGAGCGCGTCACCGATCTGCACCTGCCTCATGTTCGCGACCTGCCGCAGCAGTTGCCCGCGCTGTTCGCCGCCGCGGCCAAGCGGGCCCGCGAGGCTGGCTTCGACGGCGTCGAGCTCCACTACGCCCACGCCTATACGATGGCCTCGTTCCTGTCGGTCACCAACGATCGCGACGACGGCTATGGTGGCTCGCTCGAGGCGCGGCTGCGTCTGCCACTGGAAGTGCACGCCGCCGTGCGCGCTGCCGTCGGCGATGGTTTCGTGGTCGGCTGTCGCTATCTGGCCGACGAATGCATCGAGGGCGGTAGTGGTGTCAGTGACGCGGCCGCCCTCGCGGTCGCATTCGCCGCCGCTGGCATGCACTTTCTGTCGCTCTCGCGTGGCGGCAAGTTCGATGACGCACGTCAGCCGAAAATCGGCACGGCCGCCTATCCGTATACGGGGCGCAGCGGCTACGAATGCATGCCTTCGTACTACTCGGACGCCCAAGGTCCATTCGGGCGTAATCTGCCGGCTGCCGCAGGGATCCGCGCCGCGCTGCGCGCCGCAGGTCATCAGACGCCGATCGTCGCCGGCGGTGGCATACATAATTTCGAACAAGCCGAAGCGGTGCTGAGCAGCGGCAGCGCGGATCTGGTCGCGATCGCGCGCCAGGCACTTGCCGACCCCGACTGGTTTCGCAAAGTCCGCGCCGGCCGCGGCGAGGCGGTGCGCCTGTGCCTCTATACCAATTACTGCGAAGCTCTCGATCAACGGCACCGTGAGGTCACCTGCGAACTTTGGGATCGGCTCGAGCTCGACGAGCCGGGGATTTCGCGCTCTCGCGATGGCCGCCGCCGCCTGGTTGCTCCCGGCTGGCCGGAAGCACGCACATCCGGGACGCCGAAATGAACAAGGTGGCTGCGTGACCGCGGCCTGGATCTGCGACGCCGCACGCACGCCTTTCGGTCGCTACGGCGGCGTGCTGGCGGGCGTGCGCACCGACGATCTGGCCGCGGTGCCGCTGCGGGCACTGATTGCACGGCATCGCCGGATCGACTGGGAGCAGCTCGACGATGTCGTGCTCGGCTGCGCCAACCAGGCGGGCGAAGACAGCCGCAACGTCGCGCGGATGGCGGCGCTGCTCGCGGGACTGCCAGCCGCGGTACCGGGCGTGACAGTGAACCGACTGTGCGGCTCGGGCCTCGACGCGATCGCGACGGCGGCCAGAGCGATCCGCTGCGGCGAAGCGGAACTGATGCTCGCCGGCGGCGTCGAGAGCATGAGCCGCGCACCGTTCGTGTTCGGCAAGTCAGATACGCCGTTCGCGCGCGACCTTGCACTGCACGACACCACGATCGGCTGGCGCTTCGTCAATCCGCTCCTGCAGCTTCAGTATGGTGTCGACTCGATGCCCGAGACGGCGGAGAACGTGGCCGCCGAGTACGGCATTTCGCGCGCCGATCAGGATGCCTTCGCCTGGCGCAGCCAGCAGCGCGCGCTCGCGGCGCAACGCGCCGGTCGGCTCGCGGCGGAGATCGTTCCGGTCGAGGTTCCCGCACGCAAAGGCCCACCGACCCGCGTCGAGCAAGACGAACACCCACGCGACACGTCCCTCGAAGCGCTGGCGCGCCTCCCGACACCGTTTCGCGCCGGCGGCAGCGTCACGGCCGGCAACGCTTCGGGCATCAACGATGGCGCAAGCGCCTTGCTCGTGGCCGGAGACGCGGCGATCGCCCGCCATGGCCTTGCGCCGCGGGCGCGGATTGTTGGAACCGCCGTCGCGGGAATCGAACCGCGGGTCATGGGCCTGGGACCTCTATCCGCCGTCCGCAAGCTGCTTGCACGTCACGGCCTCGGCATCGACGACATCGCGGTGCTCGAACTCAACGAGGCTTTCGCATCACAAGCGCTCGCAGTCACGCGCGCGCTCGGCCTGCCAGACGATGCGCCAAGCGTGAACGCCGATGGCGGTGCGATCGCGCTCGGCCATCCGCTTGGTGCGAGTGGCGCGCGGCTCGCCGCGACGGCCGTGCGACGACTCGAAGCTGACGGCGGTCGCTACGCCATCTGCACGCTTTGCATCGGCGTCGGCCAGGGCATCGCAATGCTGCTGGAGCGGCCCGCTTGAACGACGCTCGGCCTGTGCACGTCAGCGTCGTCGACGGCGTCGCCTTGCTTGAGATCGATCATCCGCCCGTCAATGCGCTCGCGGCGTCTGTACGCGCGGCGCTGCTCGAAGCCGTCGTACAGGCAGACGCCGATTCCGCTGTTGGCGCAATCGTCATTGCCGGCTGCGGCAAAGCCTTCGTTGCCGGCGCCGACCTGCACGAGTTCGACGCGCCGCCGCGTGAGCCGCGACTGTCTGATGTTCTGGCGCGTATCGAAGCCTGCAACAAACCAGTGATCGCGGCGATCCACGGGCATGCCCTCGGAGGTGGCCTGGAACTCGCACTCGCCTGCCATCTGCGCGTTGCCACGCGCGCTGCCAAGCTTGCACTGCCGGAGGTCAAACTCGGCCTGCTACCGGGCGCCGGCGGGACCCAGCGCCTGCCGCGCCTGGTGCCGGCCCTGCTGGCGCTCGAAATGATGCTCGGCGGTGAACCGCTCGATGCGCCAAGCGCGCTCGAGGCGGGCCTGCTGGATGCGCTGCTCGCCGACGACGCGCTCATCGCGGGGGCGCTGCGCATTGCGCGCGATCTGCTCGATCCAACGGCCACCGCCAGTAGCTGCGGCACCAAGCTTGCCCGCCCGCGCCGCGTCAGCGAGCTGCCAGCCGCGCCGCCGCTCGAACCCGCACAGGTGCGCGCCGCAGTGGATCGACACGCCCGCGCGCTGCGCGGCCTGGCCTGCGGCGAACGGATTATCGCCTGCTTGGACGCGGCCGCAACGCTGCCGTTCGCCGCGGGCATGGCGCTGTCGCGGCGCCTGTTTGAGGAGTGCCGCGACAGCCCCGGTTCGCGTGCACTGCGCCACCTGTTCTTCGCCGAGCGCGCGGTCGGCCGCAACGAAGCCAAGCCTCGCGCCACTGAAAGCGTTGGCGTCATTGGCGCGGGCACGATGGGTGTCGGCATCGCGATTGCACTCGCTGACGCCAGACTGCCAACCGTGGTCGTGGACGTCGACGCCGCCGCGCTTGCGCGCGGCAAAGAGCGTTTCGCCGCTCACTATGCCTCGCAGGTTGCCCGCGCTCGCTGCAGTGCGGACGACGCCGAGGCGCGACAAGCGCTGGTGCGCTTTGGCAGCGAGCTCGCCGCTGCTGCCGACTGCGACCTCGTGATCGAAGCAGTGGTCGAGAACCTCGACATCAAACGCCAGGTGTTCACCGCCATGGATTCGATCCTTGCGCCGCATGCGGTGCTCGCGACCAACACCTCCTACCTCGATATCGAGCAAATCGCCGTGACGACGCGCCGTCCCGCGCAGGTACTGGGACTGCACTTCTTCAGTCCTGCGAACGTCATGAAACTGGTCGAGGTCGTTCCTCATCCGACGACACGTCCAGAGGTGGTCGCGACAGGCTGCGAGCTGGCGCGCCGGATGCGCAAGCTGCCTGTGATCGTTGGCAACGCCACGGGTTTCGTCGGCAACAGAATGCTGCAGGCCTATGGCCGCGAGAGCCAGCTGCTGCTGCTCGAAGGTGCGACGCCTTCGCAGATCGACAGCGCGCTCGAGACTTTCGGTATGGCAATGGGGCCTTGCGCTGTCTACGACCTTGCCGGCCTCGACGTAGGCTATCGCGCACGTCGCGAGCGTCGCGACTTGCCCGACGATGCTCGCTACTTCGCGGTCGCTGACAGACTGGTCGAGGCCGGCCGCCTCGGGCGCAAGAGTGGCGCCGGCCATTACCGCTACAGCGAAGACGGTGCGCGCCACGGGGACCTGCAGGTCGCTGAGCTCGGCGCCGCCGAGGCGGTCCGTCTCGGCGTGGCGCGCACGCCGATCGACGACGCGTCGATTGTCGAACGCTGCGTGCTCGCGTTGTTCGTCGAAGGCGCCGAGCTGGTGGAAACCGGGATCGCCGCCAGCGCCGCTGACATCGACGTCATCTGGACCCGCGGCTACGGCTTCCCGCGCCACCGTGGCGGACCCATGCATTACGCCGCGACGCTGGGCGAGTCGACGCTGCTGGCACGCATCGAGACACTTGCGCGCGTCCATGGCGCGCGCTACTGGCACACACCGGCGAGCCTCAGTGCCGCTGTTCGCAGCGCTGCCGCTGCTCACACATCGCGTTCAACGAACACGCCCCCCAACCCAGAGCTCGCCGTGCGCAGCTGACCTCCAGGAGATTCGACCGTGCCCTACGCTCCCGCTGATCCAATGGACTTGTTCGACCTGCGCAGCGAACTGGCCGAGGAAGAACGTCTGGTGCAGGAATCGGTGGGCCGCTTCGTCGACGAGGAAATCCTGCCCATCATCCGCAGCCATTTCGAGCAGCACACATTCCCCCGCGACATCGTACCGGGCCTGGCGAGCCTCGGGCTGCTCGGCTCTTCGTTGAGCGGCTATGGCTGTGCCGGGCTCGGCGCGATCGCCTATGGCCTGATCTGTCAGGAGCTTGAGCGCGGCGACTCGGCAGTCCGCAGCTTCGTCTCGGTGCAGAGCTCGCTATGCATGTACCCGATCTTCACTTATGGCAGCGAGGCGCAGCGCTCGCGCTGGCTACCCGCGATGGCCCGCGGCGAGGCAATCGGCTGCTTCGGCCTGACCGAGCCGCACGGCGGTTCGGATCCCGCGAACATGAAGACGCGCGCCCGCCGCCGCAACGGAGACTGGTTGCTGAACGGCGCCAAGATGTGGATCACCAATGCACCGATCGCCGATATCGCGGTGGTATGGGCGCAGACTGACGACGGCGTGCGCGGCTTCCTGGTGGAGCGCGGCACGCCGGGCTTCGAGACACCGGAGATCGAGAACAAGTTCAGCTTGCGCGCCTCCGCCACGGGTTCGATCTTCCTCAGCGATGTGGTGCTGCCCGAGGAAAACATGCTGCCCGGCAGCACGGTCGGACTGAAAGCACCGCTGTCCTGCCTGACTCAGGCCCGCTACGGAATCACCTGGGGCGTCAACGGCGCCGCGCAGGCCTGCCTGCGCGAACTGCTCGACTACACCGCGACCCGCAAACTGTTCGGCCGGCCACTGGCCGCCAACCAGGCGGTTCAGATCAGGCTCGCCGAGATGTCGCGACGCATCACGACCTCGCAGCTGCTGTCGCTGCGTCTCGGCCGGCTGAAGGAAGCCGGCACGATGACGCCTGCCCAGGTCTCAATGGCGAAGTGGCACAACTGCCGGGCGGCCATCGAGGTCGCACGCGACGCCCGTGATCTGCTCGGTGGTGCCGGCATCAGCGCCGAGTACGGTCCAATCCGCCACGCGATGAACCTCGAGAGCGTGATTTCCTACGAGGGCACTGAGACGATCCACCAGTTGAGCGTCGGCCGTGAATTGACCGGCATCAACGCGTTCTGACAGGCGGTCCGCCCGGTCCACCGCCCGGCGGCATTCCAGGTGACATGCCTGGTGGACGCATGCTCTCCGGCATGCCTCCCGTCGGTCCAAACACGACGGGATAGGGTTGGAAATCCGCCGGGATGTCGATCACACCCACGCGCCGCGCATACGCTTCGTACGAAGTCGCAAGGCGAGCAGTCACTTGGGGATGTTCTGCTGCGACGTCGCGCGATTCGCCAGGATCATGCTTCAGGTCATAGAGCTCCCAGCGGCCGCTGCCCCAGGGCGCGCGCAGCCGCACGGCTTTCCAGTCGCCCTCGACGTAGGCCGCGCTGCCCAGCAGCTCAATCGCGACACCTTCGCCGTCGCGACGCACGCGGCGCACCTTGCCTCGCAGCAAAGCATCCAGCGATCGACCATCCGTATCCGGCAGCGAACCGCCGGCGATCTCGAGCAGCGTCGGTGCAAGATCGAGGATGCTCGTGTAGACGCCCACCCGCCCTCCGGCGCGATAACGCCCGGGCGCAACCACGAACGCCGGCACGCGTGTACCACCGCTGGTGGGCAGTCCCTTGAACAGACGATTCGGCACGTTCGATACCTGCGCCCAGCCTGAACCGGGGAAGACATACGAGCCGTCGCGACCGATGTTTGGCGTCGCATTGTCGTAGTTGGCCTGGAACCAGTCGCGCACGCCCGGCGCCTGCGAGAAATCCGAGGCCTCTGCGCTGTTGTCGGAGATGAACACAATCACCGTGTCGTCCAGCTCACCCCGCAGCCGCAGCGCCTCGAGTAACCGCGCGAGGCTGCGATCGAGCCCCTCGACCATTGCCCCGTAGGCCGCCATGCGCCGCACTTCGCGGGCATGCAGCCCCGGATCGAGTTGCTCCCAGGGTGGGACGAACGACCAGCGCTCCGGCAGCTGCGCGTCGCGGGACACCAGACCGAGCTTGCGTTGACGCTCGAATCGCGCTGCGCGCAATGCATCCCAACCGGCCTCGTAGCGCTGACCTTGTGCAGCCAGCAACTCGTCCGGTGCCTGCAGCGGAGAGTGCGGGGCGGTAAAGGCGAGCCACGCGAAGAACGGCTGCGCGGGCGCGGCAACGCGCTCGCCCAGGAAACCGATCAGTCGATCCACGAACAGATCCGAGGAATAGAACGGTGTCGGCAGCTCCACGAAGCGTTCATCCTCGACGTACATCGCTGTCGGCTGCTGCGGTGAGTAGCCACGCATGCTCATGTGATCGGCGCCGGCGTGCAACATGGCCAGCGAACGGTCGAAACCCCGGTCCACGGGCAGCCGGCCAAGCTTGTCTCCCAGATGCCACTTGCCGGAGAGATAGGTCGCGTAGCCGAGCTCTCGCAGCTCGCCGGCGAGCGTCGGCACGCCGTCTATCAGATAACCCTCGTAACCGCGCTGGCCGCGCTGATTCGGTGCGGTCAGCTCTGCCATGGCTCCGAGCCCGACGCGATGCGGGTCCCGGCCGGTCAGCAGCGCCGCACGCGACGGCGAGCAGGTTGGCATCGTATTGAACTGGGTCAGCATCACGCCGCGACGCGCAAGCGCATCGAGCGTGGGCGTCGGGATTTCACCGCCCATCGCGCCGAGATCGGCAAACCCGAGATCGTCCGCAATGACCAGCAGGATGTTCGGGGCGCGGCGATCTCGGGTCGGTGCCGCAAACGCCGGCGACGGCGCCGCTGCCGTTGCACCAAGTCCGACGGCGCCCAGCAGTCCGAAAATTTCGCGGCGATTTATGCGGGCCGTCCTGGCGGAGGCATACGACCACGCGACAAGCGTTGGAAGTTCACGGTCGACAGGCGCAGCAGATCATGCGTGCCGTCGCAGGAATCCCCAACCCAGGCGTCGGCATGCATGCGCCCGACCTCGTACTCCGAGGCCACGCCGTAGCCTCCGAGGATCTTCATCGCCCGTTCGGTGTTGCGGATTGCGGTATCGACCGCCGTCGTCTTGGCGATCGGCGACAGCATGCCAGCGGCCTCGGGATCGCCGCGATCCGCTGCCCAGGCGAGCTTCCAGACGAGCAGCCTCGCCGCCTCGATATCGGCGAGCATGTCGGCCAACTTCAAGGCGACGGCCTGGTGCTCGACGATCGGCTTGCCCCAGCTGACGCGTTCGTGCGCGTAATCGAACGCGTATTCGAACGCGGCCCGCGCGAGACCGACGTAGGCCGCAGCCAGACCGGAGGCGAGATACGGCAGCACGTGCATGAAGAACAACCCCATGTTGGCGCCCTCTTCGCCGATCCGGTTCTCGACTGGCACGCGAACCTGGTCCAGATAGACCTCCGCATGCATCGCAGTCTTCCAGCCGATCAGTTCGGTCTTCTTGCCCACCGTCAGGCCCGGTGTGTCGGCCGGAACGTAGAAAAGCGAGGTGCTGGTGAACGCCGGTTGCGTAGGGTCGGTGCGCGCCATGATGAAGTAGGCGCTGGCCGCTCCCGCATTGGTGGCAAAACCCGCCTTCGTGCCGTGCAATACATAACGATCGCCCTGACGGCGCGCGAGAGTTTTCAGACCGATTGCCGGATTCGGATCCGGTGAGAACGAGTCGGCGCCGGCGACGTTCGGCTCGGAACTCGCACTCGCCAGCACGAAGTCATCGCGTGAGGTGATTTCTGAAAGCCAACGCTGCTTCTGCGCGTCGTTCGCACCGCGCAGAATCAGCATCGGCGCGGTCGCCGAAACGCCGAGGAACGAAGCCGCAAGACCGACGTCCGCAGCACCGAATTCCTCCATCACCAGCACGTTGTCGAGACAACTGCCACCGACACCACCGTACTGCTCTGGAATCAGCAGCTTGGTGAATCCAAGGCCAGCGGCCTCAGCGAATACCGGCCTGAACAGATCCCAAGGCGTCTGCCTCGCCGTATCGCGTGCGCGGATCGCATCGGCGATAGGCCGCAGGCGTTCGCGCGCGAACGACCGGGCCGTGTCCTGATACATACGCTGTTCGTCGCTGAGTTCGAAGTCGATCATGAGTGCTCCGCAGCGAGTATTCTCTCGAATTTCTGGATCTGCCGGCGGGCCTCGGCCTCGCTGCTGCGGTTCGCACGCATCTGCACCCGCTTCGCGTGATCCACCAGTCTGCGGGTCTCCAGCTGCTCGATGGGATCGCGGCAGTCGTTCACACGTTGGCTGCCCGCTTTCGCCACGCGCTACCTGGGGCCAAACCACATGCGACGCAGCAGTCCGTCTTTGCGGATGAACTGATGATAAACCGCACCGGCGACATGCAGTGCAACCAGTACGAGAAGCAGACGAGAGAAAAAGAAATGGCCCTGACGAGGCGGATAGTCCCAGAAGCTCTCTGGCAGCGGACCCTGACCGGAAAAGACGTTCGGTACCACGCCGGCGGCCGCAAGCGTGCCGATTCCGGTCGAGATCATTGCCAGCGCCACGACGTACAGACCGACATGCACGACACGCCGCAGACCATTGAGGAAGCGGCTGTCCGTATCTGCGGGCGGCGGCTTGCGTGTCTTCGCTCGCATCAACAGTCGGGAAAGCAGCAACAGCAGAATTACGACGCCGGCGATCGCATGTGCCTGCAGGATCATGGCCTTCTGTGGAGCGGCGTTGGGAATTTCGCGGATCACGAAGATTCCACCGAGTAGTGAGATCAGAATCAAAAGGCTCGACAACCAGTGGGCCGCCACCCAGGCCGGGTGATAGCGGGAAACCGTTTCCTGCATCGTCGAAATTCCGCTCACGTATTTACTCCGCAGGTCATAGCGCACTTCATGGTGCTGATCGTCGCGGGGCGTGCGAACGACTGTCAATGTTCGGCGGCGCTCGGTGTCATTCCCTGAGGGCATGCCCTGCTGCGGCCGGCCGGGGGATAGCTGACGTCTATGCCTGGAAGCCGCGAATGCAGGTCGCAGGGCATTGACGGATATCCAAGCAGTTCTTCAAATTGGGCCATGGGTAATGACGCCCCCGCGCCGCTCGAAAGGCGCCGGGGGCTTTTTTTCAGACGCACCACTCGGGGGATCACATGCATCAATTATCACGACCGCGGTCCCGAACCATCCGCCTTGCATTGCAGACCGCGCTGCTCGCGTTGGCAGCACCGGTGATCGCTCAGGCGCAGCCCACCGATGCAAACGCAGACGACGCACAGCTCGACGAGGTGATCGTCACCGCGCAGAAGCGCACCGAGAACGTACAGGACGTGCCGATTTCGATCACGGCCTTCTCCGCCGAGTTCCTGGAACGACTGTCTGCCGAACGCGTCGCCGACATCATGGACTATGCGCCCAATGTCTCGCGCAGCTCCGGGCCGACCGGGGGCGCCGACGCGTTCTTCTTCATCCGCGGCGTTGGACAGGTTGACAATAGCGCCACCGTTGACCCGGGCGTCGGCGTGTACCTCGATGAGGTCTACCTCGGTCGCATTCAGGGCGCCTCACTCGACCTGCTGGACGTCGAGCGTGTCGAGGTACTACGCGGCCCTCAGGGGACGCTGTTCGGTCGCAATACGATTGGCGGCGCGGTCAGCGTGATCACTGCGGACCCCGGCGACGAGGTTGCTGGTCGAGCCCAACTGACTGCGGGTAGTAGGGACAAGCTGGACGGTCTGTTCTCAATTGACCTGCCGCTAGGCGATACCACGGCACTCAAGGTCTCCGCAGTAAGGCGTTATCAGGAAGGCTGGGCGAAAAGCACATTCACGGGACGCGACTATGGCCAGACCGACGATCTAGGCGGGCGCGTACGCTTTGTCTGGAAGCCAAGCGACAGCTTCAGCGCGCGCTTCAGCGCCGATCTGGGCACGAGAGATGGCTCGCCGGCTTCGAATTCACTGCTGAGTTTCAACTCGATGGCGGGCTGCGTCGTCCCGGGATCGCGCCCGCCGGTGACCATCCCGGGCACCACGCCGACCTGCGTGCCGTTCCCGACACCACCCGCACCACCGGGCCCTCCAGGGCCGCCGGGACCCCCGCCCGCTTCCGACCTGTTGGCTGATCAGAACTTCGACCGCGAGCGCAGCTTCAACTCGGTGGAGCCGCGTATCGATGAACGCACCAACGGGCTGGCCGCGCAGCTTGCATGGAACATCGGCGACCTGACGTTGAAGTCCATCACTTCGTACCGAACCCTGGTGCAGGACTCGCGCACGGACCTCGACGGCACCGGCTACAGCCTCTACGACGCGCAGTTTCTGGTGGATCAAAATCAGCTCGCGCAGGAATTCCAACTCGCAGGCCGCTCCTTCAACGACCGGCTCGACTGGGTTCTCGGTCTGTATGCGTTCCGCGAAGGCATCCGCAATGACACGACGATCTGCGTCGGCACCAACCGTCCGGCAACCGGTCCCACGGGCCTGCCAATCCAGCTGCCGCCGGCATTCCCGGGCGGTCCGCCGCGCTTCGCGCCGGGTTCCGCGACGCGCAACGATGGACGCTGCCTGTCGTTTGGCAACCAGATCGATCTCGACATCGACTCGCTGGCGGCCTTTACGCACACGCAGTACGCCTTAACGGACCGCTGGTCGGCGACCCTCGGCTTGCGATGGACACGCGACCAAAAGGAGCAGGTGTTCAATTCCTTCACCGACAATCGCGCCGGCGTGGTTGCACTGACCGGTATCCCGCCGCTAGGCGTAATCAGCGGCGCGGTGGGCCCAGGCGTCACGCCACCGCCCGGTTTCGCACCCGTGCCGTTCCGCTACGAAGAAACATGGTCGGAAGTGACTCCGCGCCTCGGTGTCGACTTCAAGCCGGCGGAAGACTGGCTCTTCTATGCTTCCTATGCCCGCGGCTTCAAGAGTGGTGGCTTCGGTGCGCGCGCGACGCCGCTCGCGCCGATCAGACCCTACGATCCCGAAACCGTCGACACCTACGAGATCGGCTTCAAGAGTGAGTTCGCAGACCGGCGCGTGCGCCTGAACGCCGCGGCATTCTTCTCGCGCTACAAGAACATCCAGTTGCTGATTCTGGATCCCGCCACGGCGCAGTTTGAAACCCGCAATGGTGGCGACAACGAGGTCCGGGGCATCGAGCTTGAACTGCGCGCCCGACCGACCAGCGCCCTAGATCTGACGGCTTCGATAGGCTGGCTCGACAACGAGTACACCCGCTTCGCCGGCATTGCGCAGATCGACCCGGGCGACAAGCTGCCGAATTCGCCCGAGTACACCTTGGACCTCGGCGCCGAATACCGCTGGGCCATCGGCGAGAACCGCCTCGCGGTGCGCGCCGACTGGAACTACCGCGCCGAGAGCTGGTTCCAGGCGCTCAACAACCCGCTTGATCGGCAGGGCGGCTACGCCATTGTCAACGCACGCGTCAGCTACGAGATCGTGCCGTCAGACGTCACGGTCGCACTCTTCGCGCAGAATCTGACAGACAAGGAGTACTTCCTTACCAAGAACGACACGCGCAGCGACCTCGGCGTGGCAACGGGAATCTACGCACCGCCTCGCGAAATCGGCCTTGAACTGATCGTTCGGTTCTAGGCCGGCGCGCGGGCGGATGGCGATGCTTGACCGCAACCGGTTCCGGATCCGTCTCGGCCTTGCATGTCTGCTCGCCACGGGCGTGCTCACGGTGATCGGGCTGCATCTGCGCGGCCCGATCGTCGATCCGGCGAAGTATCCGGAGCTGTTCGTTGCGGTGTCATTGTCACCGACCCACCATCTGGCCTGGAGCCTGCTGCTGCCGAGTCTGGTCGTACAGTGTTTCGGATGGCTGGCGCTCTATGCGTGGCTGCGAGAGACACGCGAGGAACGGCTTGCGTTTTGGGGCACGATGCTGTCGATCGCCGGCAACCTGCTGTTCCTGCCGTCGGTCGGCGTGCTCGCATTTGTCAGCCAGGAAGCCGCCAGGGCGCACGCCGCAGGCAATCCCGAGGCGCTCGCGATCGTCACCACCGCGATTCAGGGACCCTTTGCATTGCCCTTTCTAATGGGCTCGGGGCTCGTGCTGCTCGCCGGGGTGCTGCTGTTCACGCTGGTGCTGTGGCGCTCACCACGCCTGCCGCGCTGGACAGCAATCCCCTATTTTCTTCATTCACTGTTCCTGACAGTTCTCGCGCCAGAGTCTTACGTGCTGGAGCGCATTGGCGGCTGGCTGCTGCTGACCGTCACGATCGCAATCGTCATGCGCGTGTGGCGCGATCTTGTCGACGCGAGCGCTAGCGGCAGCCCGGGCCTGATGATAAGAGGAGGAAACGCATGATCCTGGTCACTGGCCCGAACGGCAACGTCGGCACGGAACTTTCGCAGCTGCTCGTCAAGCGGAAATCCGCACCGTATCGCATCGCATCGCGACATCCCGAATCATTGCGAAAGCAATTTGGTGTCGACGTACCCGCGGTCGCTTTCGATTTCCTTGACCACGCGGGCTGGCCAGACGCGCTGAAAGGTGTCGAATCCGTGTTCCTGCTTTTTCCGCTACCGCATCCCGCGACGGCAAAAAACCACATGGTGCCGTTCGTGTACGCCTGCCGCGACGCGGGTGTGAAGCACATCGTGTATCTATCGGTGCCTGGAGCGGACAAGGTTTCGATTGTCCCGCACTTTCATACCGAGAAAGCCATCCGCGAATGCGGCATCGGCTATACGATCCTGCAGGCATCGTACTTCTCCCAGAACCTGATCCGCGACATCTCGACCCACTGGGTCGACATTGCCAAGTACAACGAAATCTACATTCCTGCCAAGCAAGGCTTGCACTCTTTCATCGACTCGCGCGACGTGGGCGAGGCGGCGTTCAACATCATGCTCGATCCGGCGCCGCATCTCGGCAAGACCTATGTCGTGACCGGCCCGGAAAACCTGAGTTTCGGCGACGTGGCGCAGATCATGACCGAAGAGCTGGGACGTCCGATTCGTTACGCCAATCCCTCCTTGCCCGCCTTCTGGTGGCGGATGAAGCGCCGCGGGGTCACCGGGGACGTTCTGTTCTTCATGTGCATCACGTACCTGCTTGGACGCCGCGGCAAGAACGGGCCGATGACCGATACGCTGCCGAAGTTGCTAACGCGCCCACCGAACACGATGCGAGACTTCGTCCGCAGGCACCGCGACAAGTGGCAGCCCCTTTCGCACGAAGCGAAGCTCGATCCCACGCTGGGCCGCGGTCCCGGGTGGGGCGGCCCCAAGCGCGGGGGTTGACGGACGCGAACGCGGAACCGAACGAAGCCAACCGCTTCGTTTGGGTGACCGAGACCAACCCGTACGCACCTCGCTCGACGCCGGTCAAGCGCACCGCGCTCGGCCGCTTCAAGCATGAAGGCGCGTGGGTCCAGGAAGCGAAGGACGGTCAGGTCGTCGTGTGCAGCGGTGATGACGAGCAGGGCGAGTATATTCATCGCTACGTCTCGAATCTGCCCTGGCGCAAGGCGTTCAAGCTCGGCAAGCACCCGCTGAACGATGGCGTCCTGTACGTCGCGAAGTACAATGCCGATGGCTTCGGCGACTGGCTGCCGCTGACGCCGGAGAATCCGGCGCTCGCTGGCTGGACCGTCGTCGACATCGTGATCAATACGCGTGGCGCAGCAGATCTCGCCGGTGCCACACGCATGGATCGCCCGGAATGGATCGACACCTTCCCGGACCAATTCACCGCCATCGCGACGCTGACCAACGACAGTCGGCGTGGCACCACTTTTCCGGTCGATGCATCAAACCCACGCGCGCCGTACCCCTACGGCCACATCATCACCTGGTCCTACGAGAACGACTGGACCGAGGACCGCATCAAGGGGGACGTCTTTGCGCTGGCCGGCGATCCGGACAACGCAGCGACGAACTCGACGATTGTGGGTGACAAGTACGGCTCGCCGGACGGCATTTATGTCGCGCCGAGTGGACGGCTGTGGATCCAGACGGACGTCTCCGGCAGCACCATCAACAGCGGTGCCTATGCCGGCTTCGGCAACAACCAGATGCTCTGCGCCGATCCGAACACACGCGAGACGCGTCGCTTCCTGACCGGGCCCAGCGTGAGCGAGATCACCGGCGTGTTCATCACGCCGGACGAGCGCACGATGTTCGTCGGCATCCAGCATCCGGGCGAAGCCCCGACCGGGGTCAACGATCCGGCGAATCCGAAGCGCCACAGCACCTGGCCGGACGGCGCGGCAGGCGAACGCCCGCGGTCATCGACCATCGTCATCACGAAGGATGACGGCGGACCGATCGGCAGTTGATCGGGGAACGAGGCCCGCTGCGTGGGATCACGCGGCGGGCTTCGTCGCACACTGATGTTGGTGATGAGGTCTACGCCCAAGCCGAGGCGCGGTTGGCCGAGCTCCGGCGGCCGCGATGCCTCGATCTGGACGCAACAGCATATCGATCGTGCGAGCTTGCTTGTCGACGGCGCGACACAGGTCGAACCACCTTAACGCGTCAAGAGCTTCCGGTGGGGCGGCAAAGGGTATCCCAACGCTTCATATCGTCGATGGAACGAAGCACAGACCGCGCTTCACCCTACCGCATCATCATTCTGACAACAGCTCCGTCGATTCCGGCGAATCGACACCTAGTAGCGGAATGTCACCGTTGCACCGACGGTGCGGGCCGCGCCGATGATCGGCGCATAGCTGGTCGTGGAGCCTGGCGTAAAGAACGACCCCGCGACGTAGTTCTCGTCGAGCAGGTTCCGCGCCCAGACGGTTGCACCAAAGCGCCGTCCCTGAGCACCGAGCGACGCGTTGACGAGAGTCCTCGAAGCCACCTCGGCGAGGTTCATCTGGTCGACGTACTGGCTCGACTGGTACGCGATATCAGCGCGGGCGTACCCTTTCCAACCCTCGCCGAACGGCAGATCGGCGTCGTACTGCAGCCCGGTCGTGCCGCTCCACGGCGACTGGCGCGGCAGCTGTCGGCCCGCAAGGTCGCCGTTAGCGGGGCAGACGGGTGTCACGCCGACGGGGACGGTACAGGGCGCGATGAAGCGGATGTCTCTCGCCTGGTCGTATTCGGCATCGGTAAAGGCGAGTCCCGCATTGATCGCCCAGCGCTCGGCGGGCCGCGCGGTGAGGCTCAACTCGAATCCCTTTGAAGTGTAGCTGCCGAGATTCAGCAGGATCGCAAACGCGCCAAGCGCCGCGTTGGGCGGTAACGACGAAATCTGGGTGTCCTTGGCGTCCACGTAGAACAGCGCACCGTTGATCTGCAAGCGCCGGTCGAGGAACGTATTCTTGGATCCGATCTCGTACGTCCAGTTCGACTCCGGCCGGTAGACGCGGAACTCCTCGGCGAGTCCGGCGGTGACGTTGAAGCCGCCGGAGCGGGTGCCTTTCGCGGCGGACGCATACAGCAAATTGTCGGCGGCGAGGTCGTACTCGGCCGTTACGCGCGGCGTCGTAGTGGTGAACTTGCTATCGAAGCTCTGCCCGCTGGCATTGTTGCGCTGGGTCTTCTCCTCAGTGCCGCGGCGCACCTCGGCGCCGAGACGCATACGTCCCCCGATCAGACTCAGCGTCACATCGCCGAAATACGACGTGTCCTCGGTCAGCGTCGTCGTGTTTCCGGCCAGTATCCAGCCTGCACCGAACGGCACCAGCGGGGTCGTGATCGGTGCGCCGACCGGCGGCACCGCGGCAGCGAACGTGAACAGGTTCAGGTCGTCGCCATCGTTCAAGTACACGCCGAGCGAGGCCCGCAGCCTGCCGCCAGCGTCGTAAGCGAGTCGCAGTTCGTGGCTGTCGTACTCGAGTTCGCCCAGCGGCACGTTCTGGAAGGCACAGCCGGGCCCGAAGAACGGACAGGTGGCTGAGTTGCTATCGCTGTAGCCGATCTGAAAGGTCTCGGCCTCGACACGGCCGAAGATGTAGTTGGCGGTAAACCGTTCGCCAAGGGCGATCTCGGCGCCGACGCGATAGACGTCGGCTTTCATCTGACGACCGTATGCCCGCGGGTCATAGTCGAGTGCACGCGCTGCCGGCAACGTACCGCAGAAGAGACGGAAGCCAAACAGGCTCGAACCGCAATTGGTGTTCGTGACGGGGCTTACGCCGTTGGCGTTGCCGAACAGGTAGGTCGGCGTTGCTTCGTCCTCGTAGTCAAAGTGGTACCACGCCGCCTCGAGCTGGATTGTTTCGGTCGGCGTGAAGGCCAGCATCAGGGAATACTGCTCGCGGTCGTAGCCGCCAAGATTGCTCTCGGTACCGGGACGCGGGACGTTGCCGGAGAACGGATTGGTATTGCGAATCGTGCCGTCGAACTCCGATTTCGAATAGCTGCCGCGAACGCGCAGCAGGCCCTCGACGACGGGTCCACCGATCACCACCGTGCCCTCGCGCAGTTCGTCACTGCCGGCGCCCAGGGTCGCAGCGAGCTCCAGCTCGTCAACCGGTCGCGCCGGAACATAATTGATCGCTCCCATGAACGCGTTGCGGCCATACCGCGCACTTTGCGGGCCCTTGATCACCTCGATACGCGCCACGTCCTTGAGCGCAAGGTCCGCGACGTAACCGCGAGGAAGGTACACGCCATCGATGAAGGTGGAGACATTCTGCTCCAGTGCGTTGATGTTCTGCTGCGTCGCGCCGCGGATCACGGGAGAGGCGAGACCGCTGTTGTAGCTCTCGAAACTGAAGCCGGGCGTGAACAGGCTGACATCCTTGAGTTCCTGGATGCCGCGCCGCTGCAGTTCTTCACTCGTGAACGCCTCCACGCTGAGCGGCACGTCCTGGATCGACTCTTCCCGTTTGCGGGCCGTCACGACCACTTCTTCGAGCATTGCAACGCCGGCGTCGGCGGGCGCTTGGGCCACGGTGACAGAGGGAAGAAGCAATGACGAAACCATCATCGCGACCAAGGTCGGGCGAAGCGTTGGCATTTCAGGTCTCCACGTCAGATGACGCGAAAAGTACACTCGCCGATTAACAATAGCAAATCATT
>Ga0105046_10000657_pt1 | contig 49850 bp, 36 predicted proteins | sample MAT03_FD_78385 | JGI IMG/M metagenome (GOLD analysis project Ga0105046, IMG submission 78385) | Freshwater microbial communities from Lake Fryxell liftoff mats and glacier meltwater in Antarctica - MAT-03 (megahit assembly) | ecosystem: Environmental > Aquatic > Freshwater > Ice > Liftoff... | reverse complement strand
TATTTTGGCGTCAGCCAACTATCTTTTGAGGCGAATAGCAGCGCTATTTAACGAAAAAGATGGGACGGATGACGGCAAAAGAATGGCATCAAATTGGGAAGTTATTTTGACACCGTTCCTTAATGCTAATTTTAAAAAATTCATCACTCAATTTCCCTTCCATATCTGTCTGCCCATGAATTTCGACTCGCCCAACGCCCTGCTTTTCCATACGTACAACAGTTTATTCCTGAGCCTTCCTTTTAAGGGTATCGAAACAGCCGGAACCCAGCTTGCTCTATTCGGCCAGTATGCCAAATCGGGTCTTGGCGCTGGCAAAAGCCCATCTGATATTATCGAATCATTTTGGGCCGATTATTTCGAACAGGCCACGGAAGATGAGCGGATGCGGCTCTTGTTTTATTTTATACAATACATTGAACGTCAGGTAGTTTTGTTCGATTCTGTCGAAGATGCGCTCTTTGAGGAAACCCATGAGATGAATGGGCCGGGTTCCTTAAAACACCTGCTCACACGCCTCGATTCGGATAGTTTGCGCGATAAAATGGTGCAAAAAATTCGCGATTTCAGCGTCCGTCTGGTGCTTACGGCACATCCAACGCAGTTCTATCCAGGCAAGGTGTTGGGTATCATAAATGACCTTGGCGAAGAGATCAAGGGCAACCGCCTTGGGCAGATCCGCCTGTTATTGATGCAATTAGGTAAAACCGCTTTTGTAAACCGGGAAAAACCGACACCTTATGATGAAGCCATCAGCCTTGGTTGGTACATGGAATATGTGTTTTACAATGCCCTGCCCGATATCCTTTTTCGACTGTTGCGCGCGCTGGATCAAGATGTGACGACCTTTGAAAACCCCCGCCTTCTGGCGCTCGGCTTCTGGCCCGGCGGCGACCGCGACGGGAACCCTTTCGTGACCGCTGAAACTACCTTGAAAGTGGCCCAGCGCCTCCGGGAAGGCGTTTTGCGTGGTTATTACCGGGACATACGGCAGGTAAAACGCCGGCTTTCTTTCCGGCACGTGGAGGAGATTATTGCCCAGGCGGAGAATAAAATATACAATACCTTATATGGACCGGGCAATGACATGGGTATACACGTGGGCACAAAGGCGGTATACAGCTCCTGTACCGAACTGTTAAACGACCTGTTTCAGGCAAGGGACATCCTGATTAAGGAGCACGAAAGCCTTTTCCTGGATGATTTGGATCGCCTGATCCTGAAAATCAGGGTATTCGGTTTCTTTTTTGCCAGCCTCGACATCCGCCAGGAGAGCCGTAAACATACCGAAGTATGGGGTAAAATCCTGCAAAGCCGAAGCGGTGGGTTTCCCTGGTACGACCCAGAAACATTTAACGGGCTGGATGAAAATACCAAAATCAATCTGCTCCTTACCGCAGAACATCCGCTTGACGGGACCGATTTTGAGGACCAGCTGGTCAAAGAAACTATCAATAGTTTTAAAGCCATTGCAGACATTCAACGCGATAACGGAGAACCTGGCTGCCATCGGTACATCATCAGCAATTGTGCTTCGGCCCTGCATGTGGCCGAAGTACTGGCCCTGGCCCGCCTGACAATCGGCAGTAAACAGGAGGATGGTAAGGGATCGTCGGCCCTGGTTCCCCTCGATGTTGTACCCCTTTTCGAGACGATTGACGACCTGGCAGCCTGCGGGGATGTGATGCGGACGCTGTATTCGAATCAACATTATGCCCCTCATTTAGCAGCGCGGGGCAAGGTACAACACATCATGCTCGGGTTCTCCGACGGCACCAAAGACGGCGGTTATCTCCGGGCCAACTGGAGCATTTACCGCGCCAAGGAAGAACTCACGCGCGCGAGCAGGGAGTTCGGCGTCACCGCCATCTTCTTCGACGGTCGCGGCGGGCCTCCAGGGCGAGGTGGAGGCAACAATGCCAGTTATTATGCCTCTCAAGGACAAGAGATTGAAAATCAAGCGATTCACGTCACCATACAGGGCCAAACCGTGAGCAGTACGTACGGTACCCAGGCGGCAGCCATGTTTAACATTGAACGGTTGCTGACGGCGGGCCTGGAAAATCACCTGTTTCATACGCACGACGCAGAACTGAGCGACGTTGACCGTAAACTGCTCGACGAACTGGCCGATGCGGCCTATCAGTCGTATCTGAGATTAAAAAACCACCCGGCTTTTGTGCCTTATCTGGAAAAAGTGACCCCTTTAAAATGGTATGGCGACAGCAATATCGCCAGCCGTCCGACCAAGCGGAGCGGTGATCAGGGAATGCGGTTTGAAGACCTGCGGGCTATTCCTTTTGTGGGGGCCTGGGCGCAAATGAAACAGAATGTGCCTGGTTATTATGGTGTAGGTTCGGCAATTGCCAGCCTGCAGGGGCGAAAACTGGCCGAATTGCGCGCTTTATACAAACATTCCCTGTTTTTCCGCACCCTGCTGGAAAACTCCATGCAATCGCTCATAAAATCCAATTTCGAGGTAACCGGGTACTTAGCCGGCAATCCGCAATTCGGGGAATTCTGGAACATGTTGAACGAAGAATTTAAGATGACCCGCTCCCAATTACTCGGCCTTTCCGGAGAAAAAGACCTCCTGTCAAACAACCCCATGTCGCAGGAAAGCATAGCCCTTCGCGAAGACATTGTGCTGCCGTTGATCGTAATTCAACAATTTGCCCTCGAAAAATTACAGGATGAAACCTTGTCGCCTGCGCTTGCAGAGGCTTGCCGGAAAATAGTATTGCGGGCGATGTTCGGGATTATCAATGCCGCACGGAATGCGGCATAAATGGCGTTCTTACCTAATCGGTAGTCATTGGCCGTATTAACCCTCTAAACTCTTTTGTTATGATGGGGATAAAAATATTAAAACCGCCTGCGGGAAACCCGCAGGCGGTTTTAATATTTTTATCCCCATCATAACAAAAGAGTTACTTTATCCTATTCGTCCCCCGCCTGCAACTCCCGTTCCAAGGCTTCCATCTTCACATAATCAATCGATTCAGCGACCGTGGGCACCATCTTGAGGATGGTTTCAAGCCGGCTGATCTCGATCAGTTTGACCACCATCGGATGCAAAGGCCCGGCCAGGATAAAAGATCCGGTATCTTTCCAGAGGCGATGGCCTGTCAAAATGGCGCTTAGTCCACTGGAATCGACAAATTTGACGTTCGACAAATCGAGGATCAAATTAGATACTCCTTCCTGGTTCAGGAAGATAAGATCGCTTTTCAAACCGGGTGCTATGGTTGAATTCAGGTTCTCTTCGTCGAGCGAAAGGATGGCATATCGCTCCTGTTTATCAATCCTGTATTTCATAATATTCTGATTTTCAATAAAATAAAAGCAAACGAGTGTGTGTGTCGCCAGTTAAGCGCGACAAATGTAGCCATTGCCGGGCGGTTTTCTTCAAAAATTTCACAGCGTTTTTTATCAGGCCCGTACCTGCCATCTCGTCAGCAGATCAAGATATGGCATTGTTTTTACAGAGAAGGGCTTGTCTCGTAAGCTTGTTTAGAAGGTTTGGAAAAGTTTAGAAGATTTAGAGCGGTATGCTTAAATCATTGATTTTAAACGAAATGAGTATTTTTTCTAAACCTTCTAAACCCTCTAAACTTTTCTAAACCCCCTTATGAAACAGCCTCATTAAACCCGACGCAGATTTATTTGTTAAAAGTAAGGGCAATGGGTTGTTTTATACCTAACAATTGACCTAAACTTGCCTAAGAATTAGCAAACAAAAAGATGAACAAGAAATTTTCACCGGTCGTCAAACAGATCATCAACCAAAGTGGGCAGGAAGCCCGGCGTCTGGGACATGATTACATCGGCGCCGAACACTTATTGCTCGGCATCATCGCCGAGCGCGATAGCCTGCCGGTGCGGGTGCTTGATGCGTTATTGGTAGATATTCATGATCTCAAAAAACGCCTGGAACGCTCCATTCCTAAAAACAGCGCTTATCCGCCCGCCGAAAACCTTTTCATCGGTGAATTCCAGGTTACCACACAAGTACAACGTGTGCTGAAAGTGACCTTCCTGGAAGCCAAAATGATGAAAAACGAAGAAATATATCCCGAACATTTGATGCTTTCCCTGCTCAAACACGCGGATGCTACTGCTACACGACTCCTAAACGAATACGACGTGGACTACGAATCTTTCAAAAAAGAACTCGAATACGTGCGCTCCGAACAGGACTTAGCGCACCCCAATCTGTTTAACCAGGCGCCTTCCGAGGGCTCCGGCGAATACGAAGACGAGGACGAACGCAGCTATCGGTCCGGCCAAAAAAGCCAGCAAAAAAGCCGAACGCCCGTACTTGACAACTTCGGCCGCGATATCACCAAACTTGCTGAAGAAGGTAAACTCGATCCAATTATCGGCCGGGAGACCGAAATTGAACGCGTTAGCCAAATCCTGAGCCGGCGTAAAAAGAACAACCCGATCCTGATCGGTGAACCTGGCGTGGGTAAAACAGCCATTGTGGAAGGCCTGGCCCTCCGCATTATGCAGAAAAAAGTAAGCCGGACGCTTTTCAATAAACGGATCGTGATGCTCGACCTGGCCGCATTGGTGGCCGGTACCAAGTATCGCGGTCAGTTCGAAGAGCGCATTAAGGCCATCATGAACGAACTGGAAAAAAGCCGCGACGTTATCCTGTTTATCGACGAGATTCACACGATCGTCGGCGCCGGTGGCGCTACCGGTTCGCTCGATGCCTCCAATATCTTCAAGCCGGCACTTGCCCGCGGGGAGTTACAGTGCATCGGCGCTTCCACCCTGGACGAATACCGCCAGTACATTGAAAAAGACGGCGCGCTCGACCGCCGTTTTCAAAAAGTAATGGTGAATCCGCCCAGCCAGGAAGACACCATCAATATCCTGCAAAACATCCAGTCGAAGTACGAGGAGTTTCATAACGTTACGTACACCGATGAGGCCATCAAAGCCTGCGTTCGCCTCAGCGACCGTTATATTACCGATCGTTTTTTGCCGGATAAGGCCATCGACGTGCTGGATGAAGTAGGCGCCCGTGTTCACCTGAAAAATATTGTGGTACCCAAACACATCGAAGAGCTTGAAAAACGCATCGAAGAGCTGAAAGACTCCAAGAATCAGGCAGTCAAAAACCAGCAATACGAAGATGCGGCCAACTTGCGCGACCAGGAAAGTAAACTGGTTCGTCAACTGGAGTTCTCCAAAGTAGAATGGGAAGAAGAAAGTAAAACCCGCCGTTTCCCGGTTGAGGAAGACGATATTGCCGAAGTGGTGGCTATGATGACCGGTATTCCGGTTCGGAAAGTCGGCCAAAGCGAAAGCAAAAAACTGGTGTACATGGGCGACGACCTGAAAAAAATGGTCATCGGGCAGGAAGATGCAATTGCGAAGATTTCCAAAGCTATTCAGCGCAACCGCGTGGGGCTCAAGGATCCGAAAAAGCCCATCGGTTCGTTTATTTTTCTCGGGCCGACCGGCGTTGGTAAAACAGAACTGGCCCGCTCGCTCGCCAGGTACCTGTTCGATTCCGACGAAGCGCTGATCCGCATCGATATGTCGGAATACATGGAGAAATTCACGGTAAGCCGCCTGATCGGCGCGCCTCCAGGCTACGTTGGGTACGAAGAAGGTGGTCAGCTGACCGAAAAAGTGCGTCGCAAACCGTATTCTGTAGTGCTGCTCGATGAAATCGAAAAAGCCCACCCGGATGTGTACAACATCCTGCTTCAGGTACTTGATGACGGACAATTAACCGACGGCCTGGGCCGCAAGGTGGATTTCAAAAATACGATCATTATCATGACCTCGAATATCGGGGTGCGGCAATTGAAGGACTTCGGTCAGGGTGTTGGTTTTGCCACCAAGGCGCGCCTGGATGCCGCAGAAGAGAATAGCAAAACAGTGATTCAGACGGCATTAAAACGCACCTTCTCGCCGGAATTTCTGAACCGGATCGACGATGTCATGGTGTTCAACAGCCTCGGTAGGGAAGAGATATTTAAGATCATCGACAACGCCCTGGCCAGCCTGACCAAACGACTGGACAATTTGAAATTCAGCCTGAAACTGAGCGAGGAAGCCAAGGAATTCGTGGCGGAAAAAGGTTACGATCCCCAGTTCGGCGCCCGCCCATTGCACCGGGCCATTCAGAAATACGTGGAAGACCCGCTTGCAGAGTTCATTCTGTCCGAAAATCCAGTTGAAGGTTCTCAAATGACGGCTGTGATGAATGAAGCCAAAGACGGGCTAATTGTGGCCTATGAAACTGCAGAATCAGCTCCTGTTGATACGGGAAAGAAGAAAAGCAAGGAGAATAAAGAGAGCGACAAACTAAAAGCATAAACCGCATTTTTTATAGAGCATACTGCCAGCGGGGCGTCCGGTTTTACCGGATGCCCCGCTGTATTTTATCCTTGGGCCGCTGTTTTTTGCAAAGCAACCGATACATTTGCCCATCATGCCAAACCAATGTTTCGGAATCTGCCGCCTGCTGCAGGCCTGCTGCTTTATGCTTTTGCTCACTCCTGCGCTACTCCAAGCGCAGGCAGACATCGATGTCACCAGGGGGTTCATCTCTGAATTGGTCACCCCATTATTGCTGCGCGACGCCGGCCACGTGTTAACGATAGACAGCTTACAATCCGAACTGCACGAGGCGGAATTTCAGCGGGCTGGAAGTCCGTATATGACTTTTGGTTTTGATCAGGCCCGTTTGTGGATACATTTTACAGTGGAGAACCATCAAGCCATAACCCGCACGTACATCCTGCGCCTGAACCGGAAAAGTTTTAATGAATTTATATTGTATCAGAAGACGAATATGGGGCCGGTCATGAAAATCGGAGAGGTGGGCCTTTCGTCGGATGAAGATCGTTTTTTCCTGGTCAACGGGTATTTTTTTGGATTAACGCTGGAACCCGGGAAAAATGAATTTTGGGCGCGAATGAGCAATGAAATAGGCTCCATGCACTTGGGTTTAAGTGTGCATTCTCAGGAAAATTACGCCGTTTTCAGTAGGCAGACAAGTTTGGTTTACGGTGTTTTTATCGGGTTTATGTTGTTGTCCCTGTTTATCAGTTTAGTCATGTTTTATTACTACCGGGATGCGCTTTATCCGATTTACATCGCTTTCATCGTCACAATCTTACTCCGGGAGGCCTATTTTAATACGGCTGATTTCGATATTTCGCCGGTTTTTCAACGACATTGTACGACCATCCTGATTGCGGCAACCTACGCAGCCTTGTACCGGCGTTTTTTGCAGGTCTGGCAATATAGCCGGCGCTTCAATTTTTTTCTGAAATGCTATTCCTGGGCGGCACTCGCAACTGCCATTTCAGTTTGGGTGCTGGCCGAGCAAAACCAGGGACTGATCCTGAAATACGTATTTCTGGCTTCAAACGTGCTCAACCTGGTCTTCATGACCCTGGCTTTCTTTTTTACGCTGCGCTTGTTTCGCACCTTGTATGCGGCACGTGTCCTCGTCATCGGATCCTTGCCTTTGGCGGCCGCTTTTACGGTAATTTCTTTGCGCAATATGGGCTTAATTCCCAGCTATCCTTTCCTCCAGTTTGTCGTGGAAGCTGGGTTTATCCTTGAAGTGCTCATGTTTTCAATTGCATTTATTCGCTGGTATCGGTACGTGCAGGAAGACCGGGATCTGTTGCGGCTGAAGATTTCCGTCGAACAAAGGGAAAAACAATTGGCCATACAAAGCGCTGAACAACGCGTCAAGGACCGCATCGCCCGCGACCTGCACGACGACGTGGCCGCATCCATGTCGGGTATCCGGATACTGAGCCAGGTGGCCTACCGGCAATTCGGGGAAAAAGTACCCGAGGCGGCGGCCTTGTTGTTACAAATTACCCGCAGCGCCCAAGCTACGGTAGACAGCATTGGCGACATTATCTGGGCCATTAAACCGCACCCTGATTACCTGAACGATATGGCCGACCGAATGAGAGAATATGCCACCAAAATGTTTGATGCCCTGGAGGAAATGGATTGCCGTCTCGATATTCCCCGCACCCTGCCCGCACTAGAACTGGAGGTAGAAGCCAGGCGCAACGTCTACCTGATATTTAAAGAAGCCGTCAACAATGTCTTGAAACACAGTCAAAGTACCCGGATAGACATTAGCATGCACCTGGAGGCAACACAATTGGTTTTGCGCATCGATGACAATGGCGTCGGCTTCGACACTTTTACCGTGAAACATGGGCACGGCCTGGACAACATGGCACGCCGGGCGCAGGATATCGGTGGCGATTTTCAGGCGATATCAAAGCCTGGGGCCGGTACCCATATCCTGTTTACGCTGCCGGTGAAAAAAGAAAAGACGCACCCTTAATTTTGTATCAACAAGGGTTTTGCTGCCATGCCATTTTCCGGGTTTTCCACATCCATGACCTGCACGGAATAGACGCCGTTTGGCAATCCTTTTAACTCGAGTTTTTCCTGCGACCGATAATTTTTTCTAGTCAAAATCACCCGGCCGGTCGCATCGAGGATCGTGACATCGGCTATTTTCATGGGGGCGGGTAACATTATTGCGGTTCCATTCGCGGTAGCAGGATTTGGATAAACGACCATGTTATCCGGGGAAGCCAGGGATATTGGCAATTGTACGAGTACAATTTGACAGGTAAGCGATTCAAGCAAATCGGTGGCATTTACCCAGAATTCTGCCAATTGCGCGGCGAATTGCGGTTGACCGTATATGTCGGTATGGCCACCCCCGGGTACGGTCAGCAGATTATTCCACACACCGGCCGCTTCAGCCTGGGGATGCAGCAGACCGCTGCCTTCCAGATAAGCGATGTTTGCCGCCAAACCGGAGAGATAGGGTACAGTTGCGTCGGCGGTGCCATGAATACTCACCATCGGTATGCCGGGCGCGTTGATCCATTCCCGGCGATACAGTCCGCCCGACATGTTCACAACTGCTTTTGATTCAGAAGAATAGGTGAAATTGGACGTCGTGCCGCTGCTTCCTTCCAGCCCCCCGTTATTCACGAGCAACGTTTCTATAAAGGCGGGCAGCACGTCATTGTCGTCCAGGTAAGCGGTGTGCAAAGCTGCAACTGCGCCGGCCGAATAGCCGCCGATAAAGATATTGGCCGGGTCGGCATGGAACAGGTTTGCAGTTGCGGCATCTTCACGGAAATAACGGACCGCTGCTTTCATATCGCCCACCGCTTTAACGGCCGTATCCATAATATCGAATGAATCGGGGATACCGAGCAGGAAAAAGGGGAAAAGGCGATACTGGATCGAGGCCGCTACATAGCCCTTGCGGGCCAGCAACTCGCAGTATGGCTGCATCAGGGATTTGTCGCCAAAAATAAAACTGCCGCCATGCTCCAGAATGACAACCGGCCGGGCGCTCAGGTTATCGCCAATGGGCTCATAAACATCCATGGAAAGGTTGAGGGGAAAGCCGGTTTGTCCAATGGTCGGAGCATATTCGACCGTTGTTTTTTTAACTCCGGTAAAAACGTCGGCTTTATAACGCACACCATCGCAACCCGGGTTTTGGGCTGAAAGCAAGCCCGCATTCAGCAGGCACAAGAGGAGGGTAGGGAAGTATATTTGTTTCATGTGTTGCAATGTTTTAAGTCCTTATTTTTTCAAGCGTATTACATCCACGCCCAATGTATGAATCAAACGATTTAACTCCGGAATATTTTTTTGTTTTAACAAAGTCCAGGTCGATAATTGCGTATCCACCAGACGGAATAATTCATTTTTTACTTCGATGGCCTGGCTGGTCGGTGGAAAATCGTCGCCCACGGCAAGCCCCATCAGGTTGGCCATTTTATCGTTGAGTCGCACCGGGAAATTCAGCGGGTCCTGCGAAGATCGGTTTTTTGTTTGATATAAAGATTCTTCCACCGACGTTATCAGCGAATCCATGTTCGCAATGTGATTTTTTAGCGGTTTCAGCCGCGTTTCATCAGCCAGTCGTTCGTTCAGGGTCTTCATCTGCTGCCGCAACTCGCGAATATCAGTAATCGCCGTATGCATCTCCGTAATTTTTTGACCTACGCTTTGTACAAAATCGAACTGTTGCTGAAAATCGCCGGGCGAGGCCGGAGAACGCGGGTCGGACAAGATCGTACAGGGCACTTCCTGGGTAATACCTTTCGCCGTCAAACGGATGCGGTAGCCGCCGGGTACGGCTTTAGGGCCCTCCAGGTCGTAACTCCAAAGGACCATGCCGTCAAATTTTTTGGCGTCGGGATAACGCATATTCCACACAAACAGGTTTCCACCGGCTTTCAGATCCAGTTTGTTTTCCTTGGAAACATTGGAGTAAGTCTTGATCGTATCATTGTCGGATTCCAGGAAAACGAGTGTGATGGTGTCTTTTTCCGCCGGTTTATCTTTCAGATAAAAATGGACCAAAACGCCGTTTGGGCGGTTTTCGCCGGCGGTTTTGCTGCCTTTCGTGGAACCGCCTTTCATGCGGTAAGCGGGCCCTGGATTGAATAAGTGCGCTGTTTTTTGGGCGATTTTGTCCGATAACTGATGCAATGGCGTCAGGTCGTCGATTAACCAGATGGAGCGGCCCTGGGTTGCGGCGATCAGGATATCGTCTTTGATTTTCAAATCGGTAATTGGCACTACAGGCAGGTTAAGTTGAAATTTTTGCCAATAATTGCCGTCGTCAAAACTGAGGTACATGCCCTGCTCCGTGCCGCAATACAAAAGACCGGCGCGATTCGGGTCGGCGCGTAATACCCGCGTAAAATGCTCATTATGAATGCCTTCGGTAATCTTCTCCCAGGTTTTTCCATAATCCTTGGTGCGAAATAGATAAGGCTGGTTATCGCCAAGTTTATAAGCCGTAGCGGCAATGTAGCAGCCGCCGTCGGTGTGAGGGTCCGGCTCAATGACATTGATCAGGGTCCATTTGGGTAACCCGGGCGGTGTAACGTTGGTCCAGTTTTGTCCGCCGTCGCGGGTCACATGCAGCAGGCCGTCGTCGGAGCCTGTCCAAATCAGGTCTTTTACGCGTGGGCTTTCCGCAGCGGCGAAAATGGTACAGTAATATTCCACCCCGGTATTGTCCTGTGTGATGGGACCTCCGGAAGATTTTTGCCTGGATTTATCGTTGGTCGTAAGGTCGGGCGAGATTGTGGTCCAACTTTGACCTTCATCGCTGGTAACATGCAGGTAATTGGAAGCAGCATAAAGTTTTTTCGGGTCGTGCGGGCTAAAAAACAAGGGGAAATTCCACTGAAAGCGGTATTTCGCGTCTTCGGCGCCATGCCCCATATTATCTTCGGGCCATACATTGATGGCACGTTGGGTTTTGCGCAGGTGATCCACCCGGCTCAGGAAACCATGGTACTCTCCGCCGTACACAATATCGTCGTTCAGAGGATCTACCGCGATATGACCGCTTTCGCCGCCGGCGGTCGATTCCCAGTCTTTATCGGAAATGCCCGAGCCGTCGGACCGGTAGGCGATGCGCACCGTTGAATTATCCTGCTGGGCTGCGTAAATACGGAAAGGAAAGGCATTGTCTGTGGTCAGCCGATAAAATTGAGCGGTCGGCTGGTTGTGATACGTCGACCAGGTATCGCCGCCGTCGTAGGTAATTTGAGCGCCGCCGTCGTCGCCGATGATCATACGTTTAGGGTCGTCTGGCGCCACCCAAAGGTCGTGGTGGTCGCCATGTGGCGCATATTTCTGGGTAAATGTGCGGCCGCCATCTTTCGATTTATGGTATGCCACGTTGACGATATACACGACATCTTCATCTTTCGTATCCGCATAAATACGGGTGTAGTACCAGGCGCGCTGCCGCAAACTGCGGTCTTCATTTAGTTTCATCCAGGTTTTTCCGCCGTCGTCCGAACGAAATACGCCCCCGGTCTGACTTTCTACAATGGCCCACACGCGGTCGGGGCGCACCGGGCTGACTGTTATACCTACGATCCCAAGCGTATCCTTTGGTAAGCCTTCGTTTTTGCTGAGATCCGTCCAGGTATCTCCACCGTCCGTACTTTTCCATATACCAGAGCCGGAGCCGCCGCTGGAGAGCGCGTATGGGCTACGGCGCACGCGCCAAAAACTGGCGTACAGGATACGCGGGTTAAGGGGGTCCATACAGAGGTCGACTGCGCCAACATCTTCATGAACAAAGAGAATACGCTCCCAGGTTTTTCCGCCGTCGCGGGTCCGGTACACGCCGCGTTCCGAGCTGCTTTTATAGAGATCTCCCAAAACGGCAACGTACACAATATCAGCATTTTGCGGATGAATACGAATGCGCGGGATATGGCGGCTTTGTAACAGCCCGGCGCTCTTCCAGCTGCGCCCGGCGTCTTCGCTTTTCCAAAGTCCGGAGCCGGAGCTGACGTTGCCGCGCACCGTCACTTCGCCGCCTCCGGCGTAAATCACGTTGTTGTCGGAAGCGGCAACCTCTATGGCGCCGATGCTGCCTCCGAAAAAGCCGTCCGACAAATTGTCCCAACTGCGCCCGCCGTCTTGTGTTCTCCACACGCCGCCACCGGTGCTTCCAAAGTAAAACAAATTGGGCTTGCCGGGTACGCCGGTCACGGCAGCCGAGCGGCCGCCCCGGAACGGGCCTATACACCTCCAGGACAAGCTGTTGTAGACGTTTTCCGGGTAAACAGGCGATGATAAATTGACTGCGGCAGGCGGCTCTATTTTTCCAGGTTTATTTTTTTGGGCAAACAAAGGAGCGAAAAACAGCAGGAAAAATTGGATAGACCAGAAAAGCCTCATGGATGGAAGGAATTAGCCTGCAATGCAAAGGAATTTTTTGCAATTATTCAACAATACCGGGAAAAATGTCAGGGAGAGCAAAATATGGTTTTAAAAAACGTAGAGGGTTTAGGGCAGCGCTGCCCTAAACCCTCTAAACTCTCTAAACCGGCTAAACCAACTTCTAATCTGGTTGGTTCCGGACTATTTTTTATTCTTCCACTCCGCAATGGATTTCTCGTTCATCCGCTGATAGTCCAGGTTTCCATCCGCTTTGGCAAGTTCGCTGCTGCGCTCTGCGGTGGCGATGGCGTCTTTGTACATACCGAGTTCACTTTGAATCAGGGCTTTAACCCGCAGGATCCAGAACTTATCGCCTCCTTTTTCGAGGGCGATGTTGATCCAAGTGAGTGCCTGATTCATGTCCTTTTTCTCATCGTAATAATAACGGGCTGCAGTGTAATAGGTATTGGCGGAGGGGCCTTCTATTTGCGTTTTGATGTCGGCCATAATTTTGGCGTCTGTTTCCTGCGAGAAAGGGATGCTTACTTTGGTGTTTTCCCAAGTCAATTCCAGGTCTGCGCCGCTGTTTTTAAGGTCATTGATGGCAATAGTAAACGTTTCGACCGGTTCTTTCAATTTTGCAGGGGCCACCATAAATCGGGCGGCTACATCGGCTTCGTTGAAATCTTTGCCGGGTACGCCTCCAAACGAGGTGTTTTTGTAGAAAATAATGGTCCATTCTTTTTCATCGGGAATGGTGTAGAGGGCATAAGTGCCTTTGGGCAGATCCACGCCACCAACTTTGACGTTTTCGCTGAACGTTACTTTAGTGGAAGCATTGGCTCCCGTGCGCCACATTTCACCGAAAGGCACCAGATCGCCGAAGATTTTGCGGCCTTTTACGCTCGGGCGGGAATAGTCGACCTCTACTTTAAGCAGTGCAACATCCTGGGAGAATTTGGCGCCCGGGCTCGGTGCGGGTGTTTTGATCTGAGCGTACGCTGGCGCAGCGGCGATCAACAACGTGAGCGCAAATAAGTAGGTATACTTTTTCATGTTGAATCTGAATTTTTTGTGTAGGAACACACAATATTAAAAATGGTTGACAAAGGTTTGAAATGAATAGTTTTGTGCTTTTAAAATCTCGCACCAAATACGTTTGTCGTGATCCGTTATTCCTGCTTGCCTTTTCAGTCACTGAGCGTCCACGAGTTATATGAAATAATGGCCCTGCGCCAGGAAGTATTCATCGTGGAACAAAATTGCCCATATCTCGATTGTGATGGGAAAGACCTACATTCCTGGCATTTGGCAGGGCGAAATGAGGAAGGTGAACTGCTCGTATATACCCGGCTTTTACCAGAGGGAATCTCCTACGAGGGGTATGTCTCGATCGGGCGGGTGATCAGTGCCCCGGCGGCCCGACGAACAGGCGCCGGAAAAGAATTAATGTGGAAAAGTATCGAAATGGCCCGGCATCTTTTTGGGAATAAACCCATTAAAATCGGCGCGCAAAGTTACCTGCTGCGTTTTTACGAAGGCTTCGGCTTTCGGTCAACCGGCGAAGAATACCTGGAGGACGGCATTCCGCATACGAAAATGGTTTTACGAAATGGTGGCAAACAATCGATCTGAAAAATTCGGGATGATCCATTTTGATTGGCGATTATAGTCGGTTTAGAGTGGTTTAGAAGGGTTTAGAGGGTTTAGAATATTGATTGTGAATATCTTGCAATTCCGTTTCATTCAAAACCACTTTGCGTCGACTATAATGGATCACTCCTGTTTTAGATCTTATTGGGCGGCCTCCAGCAACCGCTCCACTGCTCCGGCTACTTCCAGACCTGCGGTACGCCCCGTCCCCTCGAAAATGCGGCGGCCATTTTCCAACAGTTCCGTTTGGAGCGTGGCCTGGAGACTTTCATTGATTTTACCGGTCATTTCCCCGGATAAGGGGGACACAAGGGACGCGCCCGGAGCCTGGTTGGCGTGGATGCGCAATTCCGTTTTCGGACCTTTAAAAATCAGGGTAAGTGAGTCTTCGTTTAATTCCAGAAAATGCCGGGCGCCAGTGTAGGTTGCGAAGCGGAACAAGCGCCTTTCGAGCCAAAATCCGCTGATAAAGCCGATGAAATAGCTGTTGAGCCATGGAATGTGCGCTATCGAGGCCATCAGCGAGGCCTGGTCGCTGGTATCGAAATGGTTGCTCTGCATCCACACATAAGCCCGCGGAAAAGAGCTTCCCCAGTCTTTTTCAATGTATCCCTTGCCACCCTTGAAGTCAATCTGCTTGCCGTATACATCGAGCGTTCCTGCCGTCTGGTGATGCATGCTAACGACGCCATGATTGCATTCCATAAACGGCACGAATGAATACCAGCCCATGATCCCGGGCGCCCCGAACATTTTAGGCCACGAGGTTTGGTTCTCAAACGCTATTTCACCCTGAAAGTCAGGCAGATCAAGGATTATTTTTTCTTTTGAAAATAGATTGTTGCCCACCCGGACTTCGAATTTTCCCGGAGAAGGCCGGAAGTCATCTGCCTGAAACCGGTGATAATATGACTTGCATTGCTTTCCGTCCATCACCTGGACAAACGAATGCCGCTCACCCTTTTCCGACATGCTGATGCCCGGAATAAAGGCAAGCGCGTGCTGCTGATCGGCCGATACGACTTTGAAATACCAGCCTTCGAAATACCGCCGGGTTTTTCCCCAGCCGTGGTATTCATCGGGATGCCAGGTGGCGCGGAGCCTGCGGAAGACATTCATGTTTGTGTGCTTTGTAGTGATTTAGCTTAGGAGAGTCCTTTTTTATAAATCTTGTTTCTCAGCCAATGATCCGCCATAACTAAAGCCGTCATGGCCTCCACGATGGGTACGGCGCGAGGAACGACGCAGGGGTCGTGGCGGCCTTTTCCTTTTACTACAACGGCTTCTCCATCTGAATTAACCGAAGTCTGGTCGCGCATGATCGTAGCCACTGGCTTAAAGGCCACCCGGAAATAAATGTCCATCCCATTCGAAATGCCCCCTTGTATACCTCCTGAAAAATTTGTTTTAGTTTTTATGCCCTCAGCCGCCCATTGTCCACCGTTTACCGTTCGCTGTCTACCGTCCACAGGCAAAAAAAGATCGTTATGCTCGGAGCCGGTCATGGAAACGCCGGCAAAACCGGAACCATATTCGAAACCTTTGGCGGCATTGATGCTCAACATGGCTTTGCCAAGATCGGCGTGCAGTTTATCGAACACCGGCTCGCCGAGTCCCGCCGGACAGCCCCGTACTACCGCTGATACCACGCCACCGATGGTGTCGCCGGCCTTGCGGATTTTTTTGATCAATCGGATCATTTTTTCAGCCATCACCGGATCAGGGCAGCGTATGTCATTGGTTTCGGTCCCGGAAAGATTTAGTTCGGTGTAGGGCTGCTGCAAAATGAGGTGCCCAACCTGGCTCACAAACGCTTGAATATCAATCCCCTGGCTGCGCAATATAAGTTTGGCCACGGCGCCGGCCGCCACGCGGGCCGCTGTTTCGCGCGCGCTCGAACGCCCGCCGCCGCGATGGTCTCGAAATCCGTATTTGGCTTGCCAGCTAAAGTCTGCGTGGCTGGGTCGGAAAGCATCGGCAATGTGCTCATAATCGTTCGAGCGTTGATCTTCATTGGGAATAATCAGGGCAATGGGGGCGCCTGTTGTTTTGCCTGCAAACAAGCCGCTTTGCACCTGTACGGTATCGCTTTCCTTACGCTGTGTGACAATGGCGCTCTGGCCGGGTCGTCGCCGGTCGAGTTGGTGCTGGATAAAGTCAAGATCAAAATCCAAACCTGCCGGGCAACCGTCTATGATGCAACCGATTGCCGGTCCGTGAGATTCCCCAAAGGTGCTCACACGAAAAAGAGTACCGAATGTATTACCTGCCATGGTGCAAAGAAAGAGGTTTCCACAAGACAGACGATAAAAAAGAGGAGCCGCCCCGAATTCGGGATGGCTCCTCTTTTTGCCTTTTGTTTTGGATATGCAACCGCTATTTATCTCCGCCTGCGTTAAACTTCCGTTCGTAAGTCTCCCAAGGCGTCGTTTTATGGCTGTCGGTGCCGAAGTAGTTGAGAATAGCTTCCAGTTTGGTTGCATCCTGATAACCGGGTAAAGGCTGAATAGTACCCAGGTTTTCATCAAGAAATACGACCGTCGGAAAGCTCAGGCGGTTATTGAGCCATTCTGCGGCAAGTTCATGGTAGCCACGGGCGCCCTCGCGTTTGAAGTGATACGTTTTGTCTTTAAAAATGATGTCCTGCTGTTGTTCGGCGTTGAACTTTACAGCGTAGTAATGTTCGTTGAGGTATTGCGCCACAGTCGGGTTGGTAAAAGTCGTAGAGTCCATGTGTTTACACCATCCGCACCAGGGCGTTACCACATCAATAAAAATCTTCCTTTTTTCGGTTTTATTCTTTTCCACCGCTTCCTCGATCGTTATCCATTTGATGCGTACTGTTTCCGAGATATTGAGTTTCGACGCGTTTTTGCCGCCGGCTGCAATATTTTTGGCAGTTCTTGTACTTCCACTGGTAGCCGATCCGGCGGAAGGGCGGGCAAAGACGCTACGGTTGCTGCTGGTGCTAGTTGTCTGACTTGTGCGGTTGTTTAAGGGTAGGTTACCTGTGCTGGAGGATGTATTGGTACGAAGCGTTGCCGGCGCTGGATTTGAAGACCGGTCGGTAGCATTATTTGATGGGGGATTTGACCTTTGCAATTTGACTGCCGAAGGTGGGGGAGAAATGGATTTCGGCGTCGGCGTGCTGGAACGAGGCGTGCTCTTGGGCTCGGTGGATTGGGCATAGAGCAGATTGGCCAGCATGACGATTAAATAACACAACAGGAATTTTCGCATAACAACGCTGTTCGGTTCTGATAAGTTATGAACAAAGTTAACCTTCCTACAACCGAAAAACAAAGGAAGTGTATCTCCGGAGGACCGGTTTTAAAATAAGTTTAACCCCTTGGGCATTTTTATACCCACTTATGCAGCGCGTTGTATTCGTAACAGGCCATATCGTCCAATAGTTGGACTACCGTATCGGCTGCAATACACAACTTGCGGTTATTCGCTTTTAAAAAACCGTTTTCGACCATGTTGTCCAACATCTGGAGCAGTGGGTCGTAATAACCACGCACATTGAGCAAGCCCACCGGCTTGCGATACTGCTGTAATTGCGCCAGGGTGAGCGCTTCAAAATGCTCGTCCATCGAGCCGAAACCACCGGGCATGGTGATTGTCCCGTCGGTTCCCTTGATCAGCAGGGTACGGCGTTCGGCCATGGATTCGACGAGGATCATATCTTTTACTTCCGGGTGGCCCAATTCCAGGTCGTTGAGCTGGTGGGTAATCACGCCGGTAATGGATCCGCCGTGCGCCAGAACGGAGTCGGCCAGAACGCCCATCAGACCGACACTTCCGCCCCCGAAAAGGACCCGTATATTGCGCTCCGCCAGGCTTTTGCCTAATAATGTTGCCTGTTCGGCAAACCAGGGCTGGCTTCCTTTATTTGCGCCGCAAAAAACTGCGATTGAATGCATGTAAGTGTTTTATATTTAGTGCAGGTTTGGGATGGGGTATAGATTGGCAGGTATAAAAAATGGTATTACCCCTACAGGAGAATTTCACGGCGAATATCCGACAAGTGTTTAAAGTATGCAGAAATTTTTTCCGGGCGAGATAAGTTCCCTGCCGGTATCTTTGCAAATCAATATTTACCGGTTTTTACCCAGGCATTTTTTAATCAACACTCAACAATCGATATGAATATCAGAATTTTCGCCATTTTAGCGTGTATAGCCGTCTTGTTTGCCCAATGTAATAAACAGAGCGCTATCATTACGCCGCCTGGTAACCAGGAAGAATTTACCCTGACCGTAAAAAACGAATTTAATGAATTACAGGCCCATTATGCGGTTTATTTGTCGGATGAAGACGGTAAAGTAGTTGCATTTCGCTGGCTGCCCGGCGACGATACGGCCCGTATTGTGGTGCAGGGCGCGGCCAACAATGCCCGTTATGACTGCACGCTGGCAAAAATAGTGGTGATTGACGCATCGGGCTCAGGATTGCGCGACACAGCGATCAGCCTGACTACGTATACCAGGATTGCCAGTGGAGAAACCATCAACCTGCGCGACCTGAATTACAAGCAAAACACGGACCTTCGGGTGCAGTTTACCGGGATTACTTCATTGGATTCTATAATTGTATCAGATGGCCTCACGTTCTCGCGCCCGCAGCAAGCCAATAGCTTTATCGGCCAATACAGGGTGGAGCACACCGGCAAAATATGGATGCGTATCCGGATCAACGGTGAAGATAAGTGGCGTTTTATGCTTTTTGAAAACGTAAACAGTGAAAACCTCGAAGCTACGATTGATGCGACTTTATTGCCTACCATATTTTCCCACCCGAAAGATATTGCCTTGCCGTTCGTAGCCGCCTGGCAATATAAAATCGATGGGGTAGTGGACCTTGCCGCCCTGCGCTTTTTCCCTTTAGGCGATTTATTGCGCGCACCGGGCGGTGCAATTCCGGTATTCAATAATATCAATGTATTCGAGCCCGTCATCAACGACGTGTTCAATCCCGAGCCAAAGCCCTACGGCGATTTTCGGGTGCAGGTGAAGGGCGCTGGATCGCCTCCGGATGCATATACCTACTTTAGTGACCGGATTTACCCGGAATTGCCCGCCCAGTTACCGGTGCCGTCCTTCGATTTGCTTGCTTCGCCATTGTCTAACAACCGGTATACGGCAGCAAACACGTCAGGGTCGGTAGACCTGCTGTCCTTTACCCGTAGCCGAGCCGGAACGCCAAGTCTTTCCTGGGAGGTACTTGCGGCTCCTGTAACCAGCGGTTTTGTCACCTACCGTTTGCCTGATCTGCCCAAAGAACTGGCCGATTTATCGCTTTCCCTGAAATTGTACGATTTCGGCAATGCCGTGCAGGTTCGGGGCGAAGCATACGATCAGTATCAGGGATACGAACAGGTCATCAGCCAACACCTGCAAAACGACGACCCGTTATGGCAGGCTAAGGCCGGGTACACTGGAAAAGCACGGTAGGTATTTTTATTTTTTTATGATCGGTAACCCTTTGCTTTGCAATAACTTGCGAAATTGTTCCTCTTTTTCTTCCGAGCCGAATGCCGACTTCGGAACCGGGTTGAACACCGTTTTGTTCTGGTACAGCACAAACCAGCCGGGTAATTCCCGCACCCATTCGAAATCGCTCCATTCATAGCCGGCGCCAGCTTGTTCCGACTCCACCGTGATGTTGGCATCCGAAAAAACATAGCGCAAAGGATGGTGCAATTGGGTAGACACTTTGAACGTCCTTTTGATAACAAGGGTGAGCAAAAAATAGAACACCAGCCCGAAAACCAGCATTGGAAGCGCCCAAACATAGATGGGCCCTTTGAATATTTGGCGGTTGATGATCAAAAATATCGCCATACCGATCCCGATGTACCAAAAATGACGGCGGGAAGCGAGACGGCGCATCAGGCGGGTGTAAGCATCGGGATTCATCGTAAATTCTATGGCAATCGGCTCCATATCGCTTGGTCGTTTTGCCGCAAAAGTACAAGCGAATAGCACTAATTTATGCAGGATATCGACACCTATTTTGAAGCCAACCGCCAGGGTTGGAACCTGAAAACAAACGTTCACGAAAGTTCCTCCTTTTACGACCTGGAGGCCTGGAAGGGCGGGCATGACAGCCTGAACCCAATCGAGTTACGCGAAGTCGGCGATGTGAGCGGCAAAAAAATGCTGCATTTACAATGTCATTTCGGGCAGGATACCTTGTCTTGGGCGCGGCATGGCGCTCGCGTGACGGGTTGCGATTTGTCGGATAAAGCCATCAGCCTGGCGCGTAAACTCTCCCGGGATCTACAAATACCGGCCCGGTTCGTGCGCTGTAACGTGTATGATTTGCCGCAGCACCTTGGCGGTAAATTCGATATTGTTTTTACTTCCTATGGCACCATCGGGTGGCTACCCGACCTGGATCGCTGGGCCTCGGTCGTCGCGCATTTTTTAAAACGAAAGGGCTTTTTCTATATCGCTGATTTTCATCCGGTTATTTGGATGATGGATGACGAGATGGAACATTTGAAATACGCTTACCATAATGCTGGTGTGATCGAAACGGAACAAGAAGGCAGCTATGCGGACCGTTATGCCGATATCAAGTACAAAGAATTCGGCTGGAACCACAGCCTTTCGGAGATCATCAACAGTTTAATCCGACATGGATTGCGCATTGAATTTCTGAATGAATATCCGTATTCGCCCTACGATTGTTTCAGCAAAACGGTTCGGGGCGAAGACGGAAATTACCGGATACAGGGGCTGGAGAACGTTTTACCTATGGTGTATTCGATTAAGGCGACCAAGGTTTAGTGCAGCGATAGAGGCGCCGGTTATGGCCTTCAAGAATATTTATGTGGAAAATTTTGCTTTAAATGTGAAGTACTAAGCAAAAGTTTGGATTTTTCGGGCGCGGTTTGGATATTGATCACCTAAACCGCAGGCACTATCCGATTACGGCAAATGCCAGTTCATCACCACATCAACAAACCTTATGGCTTTTCTTGACAACATTTTTCGTAAAAAATCTATCCCCGATGCCATCGCTGCAGCCGAACACCAAGCCTCAAAAGGCGAAGGCCTGCAAAAAACCCTGGGCCTGCGCGACCTGACGGCTTTTGGCATCGCCGCCATTATCGGAGCTGGTATTTTCAGCACCATCGGTTCGGCCAGTTTTAACGGCGGGCCTGCGGTGGTCTTTCTGTTTATTTTTACGGCGGTTGCCTGCGGTTTTGCAGCCTTTGCCTACGCCGAATTTGCCTCGATGCTTCCAGTGTCGGGCAGCGCATACACTTATTCTTATGTGGCATTCGGCGAACTCATTGCCTGGATCATCGGCTGGGCGCTGATCATGGAATATGCCGTCGGGAATATTACCGTCGCCGTGTCCTGGTCGGGCTATTTTACCGGCCTTTGCGAGAGTGCCGGTTGGCATATATCAGCCTGGGCAACAGTCGATTATGTTTCTGCCCGCGATGGATTTGAAACCGTAAGCGGCCTTTTGAAGGCCGGAACGCCCATGGCGGAACTGTCCGATGCGCAGCGGGAGACGTACGATGCCTGGCAATATGCGCCCCAATTGGGCGGTTTTCGGACCATTTTGGATATCCCGGCGATTGTCATGTCCATTTTGATTACCTGCCTGGTATATGTCGGTATGAAAGAGTCAAAAACGGCCGGGAACCTGATGGTGGTCTTGAAAATGATCGTGGTGCTGATGGTGATCATTGTGGGCGCCTTTTACGTGGATACCGCCAATTGGCATCCGTTTACGCCCAATGGTTTTGGTGGCGTGATGGCTGGCGTTTCGTCCGTGTTTTTCGCCTATATCGGTTTTGACGCTTTGTCGACTACAGCTGAAGAGTGTAAAAATCCGCAGCGGGATCTGCCGCGGGCAATGGTGTACTCCATCATTATTTGCACGGTGCTGTACATTTTTATTGCGCTGGTCCTGACTGGTATGGTCAGTTACAAGTACCTGAACGTCAAAGACCCGTTGGCATACGTGTTCGATAAGATCAACCTGAAATGGTTTTCCGGCATCATTGCGGTGAGCGCCGTGGTGGCGATGGCGGGGGTATTCCTGGTGTTCCAATTGGGGCAGCCCCGCATCTGGATGTCGATGAGCCGCGATGGTTTGTTGCCCAAACGGTTCTCTCATATCCATCCCAGGTTCAAAACGCCGGATTTTTCGACCATTATCACCGGTTTATTTGTAGTGGTACCTATGTTGTTCATTCCGAGCGATACGGTGCTTGACTTGTGCAGTATGGGTACCTTGTTTGCGTTCGTATTGGTTTGTGCGGGTGTTTTGAAATTGCAGATAACCCCGGACGTACCGCGGGGCAAGTTTCGTATTCCGTACCTCAATGCCAAATGGATTTTCGCAGCCATGCTGATTGGCGCTATGGCCTATTTATACACGAAACACCGCGAAGACACCATGGCCTGGTTGGGCAACGAACGGGAAATGCACGATCCGGAAACTTTAATGCCCAAGCTGAGCGATGCTGAAATTGCCCAAATTAAGACCGAGGCCGGCATACGGGACTCCGTGGGCATGGCCGCAGCTGGGAATGATTTGGCCAAATATCTGGGCAATTTAGATGCTCCGGCCTATTCGGCTGCGGTGAAAGCGATGCCGGTACCCGATTCGGAAAAGTACGAATCAGGCTGGCATCTGTTCAAGCATAAAATTCCGATGTGGTTGTTTATCCTGACCTGTTTGACTTTAGTGGTGCTTTGTTTTCGGCATAACTTCTCGCTCATACCTGTTCTGGGACTGGTTTCCTGTCTGTATATGATGGCGCAGATACCGGCCAAGAGCTGGTTCGGTTTCTTTATCTGGTTGGTTTCCGGCCTCGTAATTTACTTTGGATACGGTTATTCGAACAGTAAATTAAGACCCAGCATATTGAATTGATTTACAATGTTTTAATAAAAAAGTAACTTTTCAAACGCCTATGAAAATCGTTGTTTTGACCGGTGCGGGCATGAGCGCCGAAAGCGGCATTCAAACTTTTCGGGATGCCGACGGTTTGTGGGAAAATCACCGGATCGAGGATGTGGCGACGCCCGAGGCCTGGGCACGCGATCCTGCGCTGGTGCTGGATTTTTACAACCAACGTCGCCGGCAACTGCTGCAAGTAGAACCGAACGCCGGACACCGGATGTTGGCGGAGCTTGAAAAGCAGTTCGACGTGGAGATTATCACGCAAAATGTGGATGATCTCCACGAACGTGCCGGGAGCACCCGGGTATTGCACCTGCACGGAGAATTGCGCAAGGTGCGCTCCGAACGATATGAAAACCTCGTGTATCCCAGGGATAATGATTTGAATATCGGCGATGTATGCGAGCGAGGCAGCCAGCTGCGTCCGCACATCGTTTGGTTCGGCGAATCGGTTCCCATGCTCGGGAAAGCGGCGGATATGGCCGAAAAAGCGGATATCTTCCTGATTGTCGGCACCTCGCTACAGGTATACCCCGCTGCCGGCCTGATGGGATATGCGCCCCGTCATATTCCGTTTTACTACGTCGATCCAAGACCTCAGATAAATTATGAGCTGGGCGGAATGCCGAATCTGAGGGTCATCGCAGAGCCGGCTTCGACTGGCATCGGAACGGTCGCGGCGCTGTTGAGGAAAAGCCCGGAAGGGGGATGAAAGCGCGATGCTTTTCTATCTTTGCGGCAAATCCAACGTCTACTAACAACATCTTCACCATGAATAACATTCTTGCCGGCAAAAAAGGTATCGTTTTCGGCGCCCTCGACAGCCAAAGTATCGCCTGGAAAGTAGCGGAAGGCTGCATCCGGGAAGGCGCACAAATCATTTTGACCAATGCTCCCGTGGCGATGCGTATGGGAGAAATCAACAAATTAGCCGAGGCCTGCAATGCGCCGGTGATTGGAGCCGATGCAACCTCGCTGGAAGACCTGGAAAAATTAGTCCAGCAAAGTATGGTGCATTTCGGCGGTAAAATCGACTTTGTGCTGCACTCCATCGGCATGTCGGTCAACGTTCGGAAAGGCAAACCCTATACCGACCTGAACTACGAATGGATGCAAAAAACCTTCGACGTCAGTGCGATTTCCTTTCACAAACTCATGCAAACCTTGTGGAAACAGGATGCCATGAAAGACTGGGGCAGCATTGTAGGCCTGACCTACATCGCAGCGCAGCGCGTATTCCCGGATTATTCTGAAATGGCCGAATCCAAAGCCCTGCTGGAGTCTTTCGCCCGCAGCTTCGGGTACCACTATGGCACCGCTAAAAGGGTGCGGGTGAATACCATTTCGCAATCGCCGACCATGACCACAGCCGGCAAAGGCATTAAAGGTTTCCAGGAATTTTACGACTATGCCAATAAAATGTCGCCACTCGGCAATGCGCCGGCGGAAGACTGTGCCAATTACTGCCTTGCCTTGTTCAGCGATTTTACCCGGTATGTGACTATGCAAAACCTGTTTCACGACGGCGGATTTTCCACAATGGGTATGAATCCGGCTTTGGTGGAGGTGAAGGAGCAGTAGATTGTGTCCTTCGTCCGATGGGTAAAGTAGCGCAGGGCGGCCAGTGTGTCCGCGTTTCAGGAGGCCGGTGTGCAGTGGTAGCGCGGCGTTTACGCCGCCAGTAAAAGGCCATTTATGGCCGTATTTATCGTTATAAACGGCCATAAATGGCCTTGTACCGGCGGCGTAAACGCCGCGCTACCGATAAACACCCTGGCAAAACGACCATTTCTGATGCCGCGACGCACTTGTGTACAAATCATAGGGTAAAAAAAGACGTCGGACGGGGCGGAGCGTAGGCAACGTACCCATCCAATGATGCGTTTAGGGTAAAATTTTATTGTTCAAGTGGGAAGACAAGGCTTTATTCAGGTACAAAAAGGATTTCCGGAGTCGAAACGGCTTCGGAAATCGCGTTTTTGTTCTATACCCTGCCGGGCCTTTGGCTGTATGTTGTTTTTCTTTTGTGGCTATTTGCCGGCAGCATTGGCCCAACAGCCGCAGGCCGCCAGCAGTACGAGCCGGCGCATTATTACGCCCGCAGATACCATGCCATTCACGTATACATTTGCCTTATCTCCCGAGCGCTCGTATCCTTCGGACGATACCCTTCCGAATGAGGATTTTCGGCAGTATAACCCGGCCCGCAGGCAATTGATAGATTGGGGAACCCTCGGCAACCTGGGTTCTTCTGCCCGGCCTTTATTGTTTGAAACCTTTGCCCGGCGCGGTTTCGATATGGGTATACATGCGTTTGACCTGTACCACGTTCAGCCTGAAGACCTGCGTTTTTACCGCAATACACGTTCGCTGACCAATGTTTTCTTTTCGCAGGGACGTACCCAGTTCGACGGAATGCTCAATGCCCGCTTTGCCCGGACTTTTGCGGGCGGAACGAATTTTTCGCTGGATTACCGCACCATTAATAACATAGGGCAATACCGCTACCAGCGCGATAAACACAACGCCCTCGCCCTGGGTCTGTGGATACCGGTCAGCCGACGCTACGAGTTATTTTTGATTTATGCGCGCAACGTAAACCGGCAGGAAGAAAACGGCGGTATCGTGACCGACACGATTTTCGGTTCGGATGCTTTTTCCGGTCCGATTACCGCTCCGATTCGTTTGCCCGACGGACGGGCCTATACCCGAACCGATGACCAGCGTTATCAGTTGACCCAGCACCTGAAATTTGCCGGGGCAGTCGGGAAAAGGGAACTGAGGGCCACACATTCCATGACCTGGGCATTGCAGAATTTTAAATTTGCGGACGCCGGGCTGGAAGACGACCGATCGTTTTTCGATACTTTTTTAGTAGATCAACGGGGGCTTCGGAATTTTATTGATCTGAAGCGGCTGGATAATACGTTCGAAATCAGCACATTTAAGGCTAAAAAAGAGGGGCGGCCCTCTGACATTTTATCCGCCGGGCTGGCGCATTCCTTTTTCGATTTGCATGAAGAGACGCGCGACACGACTTTTTCAAACCTATTTCTGACAGGCAAATTAGCGATTACGCCATCCGAGCGTTTTGCCTTCGTGGCAACGGCGAATCTGGGCCTGCTGGGCGACAATTTTGGGGAATATCAGCTCAATGGCGACCTGAGCCTGGGCCTCGGCAAAGCCGGTCAATTGCGCGCCGGTTTGCGCAGCCAGTTGTACCCGCCAGCTTTATTATTCCAAAGCCTGTACGTTAGCAAGCGGCCGGTTTGGCAAAATGCATTCGTAAAACCGGTGGAAAATTCGCTTTCGGCCACCTATTCATTGCCGCTCATCGGCCTGGAGATAACGGCGCGGACCCACCTGCTGAACAATTACCTGTATTACGACCAGAAAGGCGTGGCAAGCCAGACAACATCACCTGTACAGGTAGCGCAACTGATTCTCCGTGAGAACATTCGCGTGGGTCCCATACACCTCGACAATACCATAGCCCTTCAACAAAACAACCGCTCTGATGTGCTGCGGCTGCCGGATTGGTTCACCAAAAACAGTTTATATTTTTCGGGCAAGGTGTTTAAAAAGCGCATGAGCCTCGATGCGGGATTCGATTTTCGTTTAAACAGCGAATTCCGACCCGACGGGTATCAGCCGCTTACGGCACAATTTTACCTGCAAGACTCGCTGACGCAAAAACCTTTTCCCTGGCTGGACGCCTTTATTTCTTTCAAGGTGCAATCGTTCCGCCTCTTTTTCCGCTACGAAAATCTGGGCACAATTCTATGGGATAAAACGGCCGTAAATTACCAGACAGCCTATTATCCCCAACCCTTCGGGACCTTTCGCCTGGGCATTGGCTGGCGTTTTATGGATCGTAATACCTCGGAAGGGGAGAATACCAATGTGACCCCTCCGGGCGGCAGCTCGGCCCCACCCTCTGGGAGCCGGTTTTAGCTTGGATTGCGTTTAAGGAACGGTGTCAAAATAATATGCGGACAGGCATTAAAATAAACTTCCCTGCACACCGCCGGGTGGAACAACTTCTTGCGGCCCGCGGATCAAGGCATCGGGTATTTGTTTTTTGAAAGATTCCACGCAATACGCCGCCAGATCGGGCGCCAGTACATTATCTGGTTCGTGGGTGAAGAAATAAACCTCATTCAAGCCTCTTGTAGTCCAGTCGGCCAGGCGCAGGGCCCATTCCTGAATCCGGGTATAATCCGTTGGGTGCAGGCGGTTGCCGACAAAACGGACCATGGTACAGCCGTTCGTCAGGCGCATGTGGGCCACATCGCGGCGGCCGGCCACATCGGTTATGACCGCAGCGCGCTGTTGGGTTCGAAGCAGATCGAAATAAGATTCGGCTGCCACGGTGGGTTCAAAAAAAGACGGATGGCGGACTTCTACGGCTAAGGGAATTTCGGCGGGGAATTGTTCCAGGAAACGGTAGAGCGTCATGAGATGCGTTACGCTGAAATACGGTGGCAATTGCAGAAAGCAACAACCGAGTTTTTTACCCAGATCCTGAATAACATTGCAGAACAAGGATATCTGCCGGCCCGACAAGCCCATATCGGCTGCATGGCTGATGGTTTGGGGTATTTTCGGACAGAAGCGGAAATCATCCGGCGTTTCTTCGCGCCAGCGTGCTACTGTGGCGGCGTCGGGAATACGGTAATGGGTGGTGTTATGCTCGATGGTGTTAAACTGCAGACCGTATTGACGTAAAAAGTCCTTGTCTTTCGTGCCGGCCGGGTACCATTTGCCTACCCAGTTTTTCATATTATATCCGGTAGCGCCCAGGTACAAGGCAGCTGGTTTGTGCCCGGCGGGCAAAGAAGCCGGCAGTAATCCGTTTTGCGGCGGCTCCGGCGGCAAGCGAAAATCAACATTTTCTATTGAAAGAAGTTTGCCAAAATCCATAGGGCAATTGTACTAAACACAGGATTCCCTGATGGTCGTAAAATTACAAAAAGCGCATTTACAAAACATCATGCGCAGGCCAATAAAGGAAAATTAGTGCTTGCAGGCACTTTTATGGATCATGGAGAGGTGGCTGGCATCTATATTTTCTAGATATACTTATCCAACGTAAAGCGCAGGGGCCGGTCCTGTTCTTTGCTTTCCAGCCATGCCAGGTACAGATTGAAGTGGTTCAGGTCTTGGCGAGTTTCTAATCTAATCTTTGTTTCGGACAGCAGTTCGGTGGCAAGATTGCGCAATGCCTGTTTGTTTTTTTCAAGTTTTAGTATCCGGTAATACGAGTCGACCAAAAACGCTTCAAACGAATCTTCCGCTATTTTGCCTTCTCCGATGTGCTGGGTCAGGGCGCGTCGCACGCTTCGTTTACTGGGCTGCTGCATGGCCCGGCCAATTTCGTATTCCGCAATCAGGTTGAAAAAGGCGCTGGCCAATTGTACTTTGGCATTGGCTGCGTTGACCTTATCTTCCATACTGGCGGTAAACCAGTTGCAGGCCTGTGTAAAGTCTTCCCGCACAAAAAAAACAGTGCCGGCCGTATAACACAGCACCTGCCGGCGCGAGACTGGTATATACGGTCCGTTTAGCTGCATCAGGTCCCATATTTTATTGGTATTCAGGTAGTTTTGGGCGCCGGAAAAATCTTTGGCTATGATAAAACCAAATAAGCGGATGTATACGACGTGTCGCAGGAATTCCGGGTCCGCCTGGTCGATTCCGTCCATCAGGTGGGCGTATTTTTCCATCTCTGTTTTTATGCCGGCCCCGAAGGCGAATCCCAGGTAATTAATTACGAAAATGAGATACCGTAAAGCGTCTTCTGATTTGAACTGAGGATAATCTTCGTGCAAATCCACGATCTGTTTCAGGTATTGGACGATATCGGCTTGCTTCCTGTTCTTTAAAAAATCCAGGAATGGGGAAGTCGGTGCCATGCCTATGAGCGTGGCGGCAATGGCGTTTCGGTAAACTTTTAACTCGAACCCGGCATCCTCGGGTATTTTATTGTCCTGGAAATAATCGAGTTGTTGGTTGACCTTACCTTTCAAAACCTCATCGTCGTCTATTCTCTTTTTGGTATATTCCGCAATCACGGTTTCTATGTGCAGGTCGTACATGGCAGTGGCAGCATTGAGTTGTTTCAACCAGCGTTGTTCTTCTTCGAAAATCGTCCGCATTTGCGCCAATGATTGCCATTTCCGGGTATTCGCTAAAATCCGGCGTTCCATCCGCAGGAGGTCCAGCATAATGGGGATGGCTTCAATGTCCACTGCAAGTTTTTGAGCTGCCCGGGTTTGCTGCAGGCAGTCGTCATATAATTCCTTGTGAAACAGGAAGTTGATATCAAGGATCATTGCATGTAATTCCCTTCGGATGCTACGGGTTGGGTTGTTTGAGCGCAAGGATTCCAGTATTTTGTCGAAAAGATAATTCGCCATAGGGCCTGTTTCTCCCGGGCTGCAAAATGCCCGGCTGTGGAACCGGGATTTGAATTTTTCAAAAAATATCTGCTCCGCCGCCAATTTCTCTTTGCCCGTGTCAGGCTTCAGGGAAGACTTCTTTGGAAGCTTAACGGCGTTCCCTTTTATTTCCCGCCCGGTTTCAACACAAGCGTCATTGACGCAGTCGAACAGCTTGATATATTGCGCATCCTGGTTATTCCACTCGCTGTAATTTCGGATGTGGCGCCGAAAAACATTTTTTTCAGCAGCAGTCAAAGTGGAAATTAAGCGATAAAGTTTTATTAAAGATTTTGACTTATTTACCAGTGACATTTTGTAAATATTTTTATAAAATATTGATAATAAAAGGTTTATGATATTTCAATGACTAGTAACTTGAAAAAAAAGAAGGCAATTTACTGAAAAATCCGTTTGGATTGTGTTTTGATCAAAAAAGTGCCTGTACTTTTGTATCATAAAATTCAAATACACATGAAAGTTACAATTAATAGTCAATCAGGAGGCGGTATCATTATTGTTGACATGGGTGTCGGATTGGCCCAGATACCGGTTCAAGTATCCCGAATGGAATTTGAGATAATCGACGATGTATGTACCATAATAGAAATCGGAACGACAACCCTGACACCGACAGTCAAAAATAATGTGACCGGATTTGAGTTCGACGAAAAGGGAATGAGCGTGAACGTATTGGGGCAAAGCCAGGAATCCGTATACCAGGCATCTTCAGAATCTAATACGGTGCTTGTACGAGTCGATTTCGGCACCTCCACCATAACCGTCTTTGAATAAGGTGTAAATCAATCTTTTATGCCTGATGTGACTTGAATGCAAAACTAATAATTGCCGCTCTAACCCAAGGCACGCTGAAATGGACACTATTAAACCGACAGAAGCGATTCCGTAAAACCACCGAATAACATCCTGGTCCCCTTGAACCTGAACGCCAATTAATGTTACCCTTGGGCCTCTGCCCCAAAAACCCACCCCAATCCAAATTGAAAACGAGCATTGATCCTCTACGAATCTTCCCCAAAATTTCCATCAAAGCCAAATTGGAAACAAAATTGAACCATTTGAAAACTACCCCGAAATCCCCCCAAAACCAAATTGAAAACGAATGTTGAACCCTTAAGTACTACCCCCAAATCCCCCCAAAACCAAATTGAAAACAATTTAGATAAACCCATCCAGGAGACCTTTTCAAAACCATAAATCCCGAAAAAACCATCCTGAAAGTACCAACCTGAGAACCATCTCCGGAAAAACCATATGAAAACGAAACGGCTGTCTGTCCCAACAGGCAGCCATTTTTTTTGTGCGCTTTACCCGCTTTACCCGCCGAAGCCCGCAGGGCGAAGGAGGGTGGCCGTTGCACTCACCTCTCTGCAACTGCTACTGCGTTACAAAATCGCTCAAATATTGGAATGCAGGAGTAAGTTGCCCGTTTTCCGCAATGGTACCCCGGCAAATAACCGCACTTTCCGAAGCGTGTAAAATTTCAGATAATACATTGTCAATCAACTGTTTGCCAAAAAAATTGGATGCATCTCGCGGTAATTCGGAAGGCAAATTGTCAATTGCCATGATATCTATGGAGCTATTTTGGAAGGGAAGTGTTTCGCGGCCCGTACCGGGATCGAACCCATAAACGGGCTCGGCGATTTTACTGGGGCGAATAGTAGCCGGTATGGAACTATGTGGTACGATGTCGCAGGAAATATCCGCGATCACCTGAATTTGGAAATCCGCTTGCGCCATTTCCTCTTTTGTGAAAAAAGGCGGCGCTTTTGGGTCGTAAAAAATACCGTTCATAAAAATATCGGCCCTACGGTAATACGGGGCAAATGTGCTAACGTATTCATTGCCATGCGCATAAAAATGGGCCTTGTCAAATATCCGCGCTCCTTCACGGTGTCGGGCATAGTCTTGAGCGAAAAGTTGCGTAAAAACCGGATGGGTGAAATCTTTGGTCAGAAAGTCCCGAGGAGAGACCTGGTGAATGCCCATATCGTGCAGGTTCCTGATCGCGCCGGATGCTACCCGGCCACCGCCGGTCAGTACGATCCGCATTGGAGGCCAGTTCGTCTTTTTATACGCTTCTTTGAGGACTGCGTAATCGTGGCTGACATACATCCTGGGCAGGTCAAAAAGGCCTGTTCGTTTTCCATAAGCCCATATCCCGTTGTGGGAACCCACTATCCCGGCATAAAACCCGAAAGCAATCAGGCGGTCGCCGCGTTCATCGGTCAACACTTCATAGTCTATCAGCCGTATATTTTTTTCCAGAATGCTTTGCAGCAAACGCCGGTTGTAAATTTGTTCTTTAATGGTGTGGGAAAAAAACAGGTAGGTTTTCCCGGGGATCAATTTTTCAACCGGTACTTCTTTTACGCCAAGCAATACGTCGCAATCGCTCAGGTCATTTTGTAATTCAATGCCTTGTGTAAGATATTCGGAATCTGAAAAGCATCGAATAGGGGAGGGTTCCACCACAATTTTTACGGGCCATTTAGCCTGAACGTCCAAACATTGCTCGGGTGTAAGCGGAGCTCTTGCGTCGGGGGGGATTTTTCCCTCGCGGATTATGCCGATTTTGATCATTTTTATTGCGATAAACTTATTTTGACACCGTTCCTCAGGCTATTTTTCGGCCGCAAAGGTAGGCTTTTCCTGTCGCGAAAAAGGCAGTGCCTGAGGTGCGAAAAGGAGTTTAGAAAATATTCACCCAAGGGGGTGAACTCTTTGCACTTCTTTTTGGTTTACCTTTGCACTTCGGGTGTTTGGGGTTGAGGAGAATATCCAAGATTTCAAATGCGCGGATGTAACCCGCCGACGCGCTGCGCGCTTTGGCGGTTCAAGGGGCTGTCTGGTATCGACGGGAAAGTGAAGTCGATTCGTAAGCATGCCGGAGCATGGGCGGTTACTCCGTAAAAAACAACGTTCGAACATTAAATGGCAACACTCAGTATGCCATGGCTGCCTAGTTCTAAAGAACTACTAAGCCATTGCGCCGCGTAGACGACTCGCCAAGCGACTTGTCTTTAGCCTTGATACCTGCTATACAGGCCGCCGCGTATCAACCAAAAAGCAGGATTGTCTGACGGGATGTCTCGACCGAAGGATGAAATCAAGAGAATAAGGTGTGATTGCGCCGGCTCCGGAGCCAACCCACACTCGAAAACCTGATCAGGAGATAAGCATGTAGAAGGCGTTTCGGCGCTTTGTCCGGACGCGGGTTCGAATCCCGCCAGCTCCACGAATGATAAGTCCAACTGATTGATGTTCAATTAGTTGGACTTTTTTATTGATTAGTGCAAAGTGGAGCGTATAAACCGACCCCACCACTACTTTTTTACCCATTGGATACACATATCCGGATTTGCAAAATAATTTGGATTTTTGGAACAATTCTTACCTTCGGCCGTGGTTAAGCTGTATGCTATTTAACCCGTGCATGTAAAGCATTGCAACCTTTGACCAATCCGCTTCATTTTTTCTTCCCAAATCGAAGTTTTCCCCTTAATGAAAAGCCAACGTTCTGGCTGGCGGCTCAATGCTTAAAATTTATTTGTAATTCATAAAATATTGTCTGTCTGCTATCTCTTCGGATTTGGTTCATAAAATTTTCTTTTTTCGATAAAATCTAAAAATTCTAGGAAATATGAAAGCTACTTTTCCCATTGTCCTTGCTTTGTTCGGGTGCCTGAATCTTCAAGTATCGGCGCAAACAATCGTGCCCACCCAAACCGACGAGATCATCATCGACAACGGAGCCAGCGGTAAAGCAGATCCGAACGATCGCATCCGGTATAAAGTGACGATCCAGAACACAGGCGGCGCTTCCGGCACGGGTGTTCAACTCAATGCGGTACCCGATCCTCGGACGACTTTTGTACCGGGTTCTTTCCGGTCTTCGCCCCTGGCGGTCAACGATTCATACACGGCCACGGGCAACGTCGGCATCACAGTACCCGCTGCAAATGGCGTGAAATCCAATGACTTCGACGACAACCTTGCCATTGCCACGCTTACGGTGAGCACGCCTCCAGTGAATGGCGCGGTGACGCTGAACAACGACGGCAGTTTTACCTACAGTCCCAACGCCGGGTTCACGGGGACGGATAACTTTTCCTATACGCTGACCGATGGCAACCCGGTGGGCCTACCCGTGCCACTGACCGATGTGGCCACGGTAACGATTACCGTATCGAATATGATATGGTTTGTGGATAATTCAGTCCCAAGCACAGGCACTGGCATATTAACCAATCCTTTCAAAACCCTCGGCGATTTTAATGGCTCCGCCGGTCCGCTGGCAGGACATGTTGTTTTTGTAAAAAATACGGGCACGAAATACAATGGCGGCATCGTGTTGAAAAACAATATGCAACTCTTCGGCACAGGTACAAGCGGCGGCGCCACGCTCGCCGATGTACTGCCCTTTTCCCTGGCGCCCAACAGCAAAGCCCTGCCGGCTATAAACGGCGTCAAACCCATCATAATCGGCCCCCTCCATGGTATCGCCCTAGCCTCCGGCAACACGGTCCGGGGCGTGGAAGTTGGCTATTGCCCCGGTGGCAGTAAAATCTTTGGCAACAACTTCGGCGCCCTCACCATCGGCAACAGCGCTGCTCCGGATGTCGTATTAAGTGGCAACAGACAGGTGTTAAATCTGACCAACGGCAGTTTTGTTTCCAGTTCTAAAATCAGCAGCATCAACAGCCTGGATACCAGCAATATCACGCTTAATACCGTAAGCGGTACGCTGGCCTTTGGCAGCACCACGGTGAACGCCAATCAATCCTTAAAAGCCATCGACATCCAAAACTCCAGTGCTGCGCTTGATTTCGGCACTACCACAGCCAATCAATTTAATGGAGGAACAGTCATCCGCATTACCAGTAGCGGCACAGGTTCTGTCACGTTTGGCAGTCTGAACATTCCGAACCTCGGCAACGGCGTCGGATTGATCGCCAGCACAGGCGGTACCATCAATATAGGCGGCACAAGTAATGCCATCACCGCCAGGACTGCATTGGACATAACCAATACCTCCTTCGGATCGGGCGCAACCTTTGCTGCTATTACGTCGACCAATAGCGGCGGTAAAGGCGTTAATCTGGACAATGTCACCGGCTCGGTGATTATAAATGGCGGCAGTATTACCAACTCGGGAGGCATAGCCTTCGACCTTAACGCCGGGTCGAGCACCGTCACTTATGCGGGTACCATTTCCAACGCCAACCGGGCAGTTGAAGTGACCGTACGCACGGGCGGCGCGGTAACCTTTTCCGGAAATATTACGAACACAGGTACGGGAATCAACGTAGCCAGCAATGCCGGCGGTACCATCAACTTCAGCGGCAGTTCCAAATCATTAAACACCGGTGCGAACACCGCTGTTACCCTGGCCGCCAACACCGGCGCGACAATCAATTTTAGCAACGGCGGGCTCTCCATCACCACCACCTCCGGCACGGGTTTAAACGCCACGGGGGGCGGCACGGTGATCGTTACGGGGACAGCGAATACGATCAATAGCGGCACCGGCACTGCCCTGAATGTTGCCAATACAACCATCGGAGCAAGCAATTTGAATTTTCAAAGTATCTCTGCCAATGGTGGGACGAATGGCATTGTGCTGAATAGTACTGGAGCAAGTGGTGGATTGACTGTCACCGGGACTGGAGCGGCGAATAGTGGAGGTACAATTCAAAATACAACAGGAGATGCCATATCGGCAACGAATACCCGGAACCTGAGTCTCTATTGGATACTTATTCAAAGTCCAGTGGGGGATGGTATTAATGCTATGAATCTTAGCGGAACTTGCCTTTTATCGAATTCGACCATTCAAGACTTCGATGCAAATCGTACAGCTACTAAAGATGGTTACAGAATTGTAAACACCGGCACTACAAGCTTGACGCTGCTAACGATCACCGGTACGACTTTTAATGGTACAACATCAGATATGGTAAATCCAGGATCTAACCACGGGGTATTTATGGAAGCGCAAGGGTCAGGCAATATGACCCTTTCAATTGAAGGAAGCTGCGTATTTACCGAAATGTTCGGAGATGCAGTACAAGTGAGCGGTATTACTGGCGCCACTTCAAATGTAAATGTAACCATAAAAAACTCAAACTTCACGAATGCGGCCGTTTTAGGTAATGGCGGAATTTCACTTACACCATTCGGCAGTATAAATCTTACCGCAATTATTGACAACAATAATTTAAACGACATCATGCGCCCTGTTACTAACTTAGGGGCGATAGGTGGGACAAACGGCTTAACTGCTATTGCAAACATTACGATAATAAACAATACGCTTAATAATATCGTGGGCTCTCGAGGCATCACTTTTTCAGCTGATGGAAGCGGGCTATCTACGCTTTTTATTGACAATAACAACATTGACCGTCTCGGGTCAACGACCAAGTACGCTATTCAGGTAAATATGATAGGCACACCCGGTGGCGTCAGTAGTCCCGGAAAAGTAACTGTAACAAACAATAATATAGGTCAGGCTGCCAATCACTGGACAAGTGGTAACGGAACAGCGGAGGCAATATTTTTCCTAACCCAGAACTCGTCCACCATGCAGACGCTGGTGAGTGGGAATATTGTTACGGCAAATGCGACGCTTGAGGTGATTCGTGCTCGTTCCATTGGCTCTTCCGCTCAGAATATCACCTTGACGGGGAATACGGTGACCGACTCCACGAGCCCACATGTCGGCGAACTGGCTGCCAGGACCGAAGGCACCGCGACACTTTGTTTCAATGCTTCCGGCAACACGCTTCCCGGTGGTGGCACCGGCGTAATTTTGTTAACGGAAACAGCCGGTGCAATGAATGTCACTCAAGCAAGCCAAGCTGCACTTTCTACAGCGAACAGTAGCGCAACAGTGACGCTTTCAGGCTCACCTTCCTTCGGGCAGCCTGCTTGTATTTTGCCGTAGAGAAGCGTGTTGTCACCAAGCACAAGACCGTGAGAAGACAAATGTAAAACCGCAAATAATCCCAACCCAAAACCCCACCTCAGACCACAAATAATGAAACTCGATATCTAAGCCGTGAAAATAAATTTCATGAAAAAAGTACTACAAATTAGTGAAAATCACCTGTTTACAAACATACTGCTCCCCTTTTCGGAGGAGCCGGCTTATATGCACAAAGCTTTCCAGTGAGAAGTCAAGCATCTCCGTGAATACATCTGGTGAAAATACCAAAACTTACTCCTTATGATTTGCGTTAATTTTGCTTACAGCAATCATGCGATCGCCCAGATGTTCAAGAGAGGAATCTCGGCAGACGAAGTAGAAGAGAGCATAAAAAATGGGGAAAAAGTAAAAGACTACCCTGACGACAAACCTTATCCAAGTTGCTTGATCTTATATTTTGTTAAGCGAAAACCGGTTCATGTTGTTGTAAGTCAAGATATTAGCTCAGGTATTTGTTTTATCATCACGGCTTATTCCCCTGACCCGGCCCTTTGGGACGCTGATTTTAAAAATAAAATTTAATGGCTTATGCATAACTGTTCGATTTGTAAAGTCGGTGAACTGAAGCCCGGAGAGGTCACGGTCACCCTTGAAAAAAGCGGCTCTATCGTGCTTTTGAAAAATGTGCCCGCCCAGGTTTGCGACAACTGCTCCAGCTACTTTCTCGACCCGGCCACGACGCGTATCGTATTGCAAAAAGCGGAAAATTCGGTTAAAAACGGGGCGGAATTGGAAGTCATTCAGATGCAGCCGGCTTGATGGCTCAAGTGAGGCGGTGACTTCAAGTCATCGCCTCACTTACCGCAAAGCCCGCGTAAATGCGCTTGGTGAAAACACCAACCGAGGCAAGTGTTTAAAATATCGTCCCAACCCAAAATCCCACCCCAAACCACCAACAAAGAAACTCGTTATCTAAGCCGTGAAAATAAATTTCATGAAAAAAGTACTACAAATTACTGGAAATAAACTGTTTGCGATCATTACTTTCTGCCATTTCGGAGGCGCCGGGCTTCATGCGCAAACTTTTCCCACACCCACTGGATTCACGCTTCCGAACGCTAAGACAATCGTTATCACCTACGAGGTGGACGTGAACGCCAATGCCTGTCCGACGGGCACGGTTCCGGTAGCAAACATCTCCAACCAGAGCAACGTGTCGGGCACCAATTTCGCCACCGTGCAAACGGACGATCCGGACATCGCCGGCTCGCCCGGCCCAACGCTGACGCCTTTCGGCGTGCTCTCGCTGGGCAATTTGGTATATAAAGACGTCGACCGCGACGGCGACTACGATTTAGGAACCGATTTACCAGTCGACGGCGTGCTGATGAGATTATACTTAGACGACGGTGACGGCGTGCTTGATGCCGGCGACGGCGCTGCTTTGGCAACCGCCACCACGGCGGGCGGGGGATTGTACCTGTTTACGCCGGTTTGCCCGGGCAATTATATCGTAGAAGTGGCCGCTTCGAATTTCAACGTGGCCGGTCCTCTGTACGACAACGGTCTGATGGCAGCACTGATGAGCAGCCCGGTGGGCGGCGCGGCGGATCCGGACAACGATGTGAACAACGACGACAACGGCGACCCGGTTTCCGGCTTTGGTGTTGCTGCCGCAGCAGTTACGTTGGCTTACGGGTCGGAACCCATCAACGACGGCGACACCGATCCAACACCAACCTGACGGTTGATTTTGGTTTCAAAACGCCGACGAGCGTGACGATCAACGACGTGACCTTGAACGAAGGCACGGGTGGATCAACAACCTCTTTCACGTTTACAGTAACACGCAACGACAACTTCGAGGCATTCAGCCTGACGGTGAATACGGCGAACGGCACGGCGACGGTTGCCGATAACGATTATACCGCCATCAGCGGCGGCACGGTTTCCTTCACGGCCGGCGGCGCAGTGACGGCAACGATGACGGTGCTGGTCAACCACGACAATAAAGTAGAAGCCAACGAGACCTTTACGGTGGTGCTTTCAGGCGCGCCGGGCGGTGTGACGCTGGCGGACGATACGGGTTTGGGAACCATCACCAACGACGATGCGGCAGTACTAACCCTCTCAGGCGGGGCTTCCCAAACCGAAGGCGCGAGTTTTACCTTCACCGCCACCTTGAACAATCCGGTACAAGGTGGATTTTCAGTGGCTTATACGACCAACAACGGCACAGCAACCACAGCCGACAACGATTATACGGACAACGACGGTTCGCTGAGTTTTACCGGAACGGCCGGTGAAACCAAAACCATCACGGTCAACACGACGACCGATAACAAGGTAGAACTGGATGAAACGTTTACGGAAGCCCTGGGCGCGATCACCGGCGCACCGGCGGGCGTGACGAAGGCGGGTTCACCGCAAACGGGCACCATCCTGAACGACGACGCGGCCGTGGTCAGTTTAGCTGGCAACGTCAGCCAGGCGGAGAACCTCACGCCGCAGGTTTTCACCGTCAACCTCAGCAACCCGGTCGACGTGACCGTGGCCGTGCTGTTCAACACCTCCAATGGTACGGCCACCACCGTCGACAACGATTATACGGCAGTGGTCAACCAAACCGTGACCTTCGCGGCCGGCACCACGACCGCTCAGATAGTCAACGTGGCCATTATTAATGACACAAAAGTAGAGGCGGATGAAGTCTACAACGTGGCCATCGGCACTTTGGCCGCTTCGGGCCGCAACGTAAGCCTGGGTACCGGCAGCGGCACGGGCACGATCACCAACGACGACTCGGCAGTGGTGACGCTTTCGGGCGGCGGCGCAGCCAATGAAGGCAACACCGGCACCACCTCACGCGTCTTCACCGCCACTTTGAACAATCCCGTGCAAGGCGGCTTCACGCTTCCTTACGCGACCAACGACGGCACCGCCACCACGGCCGACAACGATTACGTGGACAATGACGGCCCGGCGCTGGTGTTTGCCGGCACGGCTTCCGAAGCCAAAACGATCACCATACTGGTGAACGGTGACTCCAAGGTGGAAGCCAATGAAACCTTCACCCTCACCCTCGGCGCTATCACCGGCGCCCCGCCGGGCGTGACTACAGCCGGCTCGCCTCAAACGGGTACTATCACCAACGACGAGCTTGACTGGGGCGACGGTCCCGACTCATTACCCACCCTATTTTTCTATAACGGTGCACGCCACGCCACGGTTCTGGGCTTCCAGCTTGGTGCTGCTATCGACGGCGACCCCGATGGTCAGCCGGGCCTTTTGGCCAATGGCGACGACACGGATGCAGATGGGGACGATGAGGACGGCGTTATACTGCCCAGCGTTTTCGTGCGGGGTACAACAGCCATTATAACGGTAAATGCCTCGCAGGCGGGCAAACTGGACGCCTGGATGGATTTCAACTGGAACCGCAACTTGGGCGATGCCGGAGAAAAAATATTTAACAACGTGGCGTTGGCTGCGGGCGATAACGTGCTGACCTTTTCCGTGCCCGGCGGCGCAGTAGTGGGCTCTTCCTTCCTGCGTTTCCGCTTCAGTTCTTCAGGCGGCCTGTCGAACGCCGGCCCTGCTGCCGACGGCGAGGTGGAAGACTACCGGACCAACATTGTCAGCAACCAGTTTTCGATCGATAACCCGACGGTTGCGGAAGGCAATGCGAGCACAACCCCGCTGACCTTTTCCATCAGCCGCACGACGAATAACACCGCTTCCTCGATGGATTATGCGATCACAGGCGGTACGGCTACTTCGGGCAGCGATTATGCTTCCCTGGCAGCCGGTACGATTAATTACACGGCCGGCGGCCCGCTAACCCAAACCATTACGGTAACGGTGAACGGCGACCTGGTGGTGGAAGACAACGAAACCGTGATTATTACGCTGTCCAACCCGGTCAACGGTGGCATCGGCACCAGCCCGGGCACAGGTACGATTACCAACGACGACATGGCCAACCTGATCCTGAGCGGCGGCATTGCACAAAACGAAGGCAATTCAGGCCCAACGAGTTATACCATTACCGCAACCCTAAGCGCAGCGGTACAGGGTGGTTTCCAGGTTCCGTATTCTACAAATAACGGTACGGCGACGACTGCCGATAATGATTACACAGACAACGACGGCACGCTGACTTTTACTGGCACAGCCGGAGAAACAAAAACGATCACCGTACTGGTGAACGGCGACAATAAAGTGGAGTTGAACGAAACGTTCACAGTGGCGCTGGGTACAATTACGGCCTCATCTGTCACACAGATTGCTGCGATTACAAAAGCAGGTTCACCGCAAACGGGCACGATCACAAACGACGATGCAGCGGTAGTTGCCATTGCAGGCAATATAAACCAGCCGGAAGCCACCACCCCTCAAACGTTCTCGGTGATTTTATCCAATCCGGTAGACGTAGCAGTCACGGTGCTTTTCAGTACCACTGACGGCACAGCCACGACGGGCGACAATGACTACAACGGAATTGCAGGTCAAACGGTCACGTTCCCGGCCGGCACGACAACGACCCAGACTGTACCGGTGACGATCAACAACGATACCAAGGTAGAAGATAATGAGGTGTACAATGTGAGCCTTGCAACCTTGAATGCGTCGGGCCGTAACGTTTCTCTTGGAACAAGCGCCGGTACCGGAACCATCCTCAACGACGATGCCGCAGTGCTGACGCTGAGCGGCGGTATTTCACAAAACGAAGGCAATACCGGGACCACGCCATTTGTCTTTACCGCAACCCTGAATAATGCAGTGCAGGGCGGCTTTACGGTAGCTTATACGACCAATAATGGTACGGCTACAACTGCGGACCTTGATTATGTGGACAATGACGGAAGTGTAGTTTTTGCCGGCACAGCAGGCGAAACAAAAACAATTACCGTACTGGTAAACGGCGACTTCAAAGTGGAGCCGAATGAAACGTTTACCGTAGCCCTGAGCACAATTTCGGGAGTAACGGCCGTTCAATTAGCCGCTCTCACGCAGGCCGGTTCGCCGCAAACCGCCACGATCCTGAACGATGAAGTGGACTACGGCGATGCGCCCGATACTTATTCGACCTTACTGGCTTCTAACGGCGCAAGGCATAATACCGTATTCGGATTCAACCTCGGCGCGACCATCGACGGCGATGCCGATGGCCAACCCAACGCCAACGCCAGCGGCGACGGCAGCGATGAAGACGGCGTCACCTTGCCCAGCCCGCTGATTACCAATACCACTGCCAACGTCACCGTCAGCGCTTCGGCTTCCGGTAAAATCGACGCATGGGTAGACTTTAACAACAACGGCAGTTTTGGCGATGCGGGAGAAAAAGTATTTAACAACGTTTCCGTGGTCGCGGGCAACAATACCCTGAGCTTTCCCGTGCCCAACGGCGCCACCCCGAGCTTCACTTTTGCGCGCTTCCGTTTCAGTAGCGTGGGTGGTCTTTCTTTTAACGGATCGGCTGCGGACGGCGAAGTGGAAGATTATCAGGTGCAGATCGTCAATACCCAATTCTCCATCAATGACCCATCGGTCAATGAAGGCAATGCAGGCGCCACGAACCTGGTGTTCACCGTCACCCGTTCGAACAACGCCAGCGCCTGTTCGGTAAATTATGCCATTACAGGCGGTACGGCTACTACGGCGGACAATGATTATCAGGTACTTGCAGCAGGAACGCTCAACTTTACGGCCGGCGGCTCGCTTACTGCGCCCATCACGGTTGTCGTAAACGGCGACACCAAAGTGGAATTGAATGAAACGGTGGACATCACCTTGTCGGCCCCCGTAAACGGCACCATCCTCGACGGCAGCGGTACAGGAACCATCACAAACGATGATGCCGCAACCATAACGATCACGAATCCGACGGTGACGGAGGGCGACACGCCCAATACTGTCACAGCCACGTTCACCATCAACATGAGCAACCCCTCGGATGCCAATGTAAGCGTGAATTATACAACGGTGGACGGTACTGCCACAACAGCGAACAACGACTATCTGCTCGCCAGCGGCAGTCATACCTTCACGCCGGGCCAGCAATCGAAAACTGTAGCGGTTACCGTCAATGGTGATTGTGCGATTGAAACGAATGAAACCTTCCTGTTGCGTTTGAGCGCGCTGCTGAACAACGGCCGCAACATCGCCCTCAGCAGCGGCGGCCCCACGCTCGACGGTACGGGAACGATCAACAATGATGACGCTCTACCGGTCATGACTTGTCCTTCAAACTTTACGGTAAATGCCTCGCCGGGAGTCTGCAACGCTAATGTGGCCATTACTTTGCCTGCCACGTTCAGTATTTGCGGCGCTTCGGTGCTGGAATTCCGGCATCGCCCGGTGGATGCAGGCAATGTCCCGACCGGCCCTTACACCGCATTCATTCCGGCGGCTAACAACACGGTCAATTTTGCCGTCGGCCGCTATGAAATAGAATGGCGGATAACGGATGGATCTGGTGCTGTTTCGTGTAGCCATTTCCTGACAGTCGTAGACAATCAGCCGCCAAGCATGATGTGCAAAAGCATCATGGTTAATCTTGATGCCTTCGGTAATGCCACAATTACACCCGCACAGGTCAACAACGGCAGTTTTGACAACTGCACCCTCGTCACCCTTACTTTGAGCCAAATGACGTTCACCTGCGCCAATATCGGCCCTAATATGGTAACGCTTACCGGTACCGATCAGGTGGGCAACATGGCGTCCTGTATTGCCATTGTGACGGTAAAAGACGTGATTGCGCCCATTGCGCTTTGTAAAAACATTACGGTACAACTCAATGGCGCCGGCACGGTCACCGTGCCCCCAAGTTTGGTCAACAACGGCAGCTCCGACGTTTGCGGGTTCACCTTGTCGCTGACGCCCAATACGTTCACCTGCGCCAATGTTGGTAACAATACCGTGACGCTCAAAGTGACCGATCCGGGCAACAATATGGCGACTTGTACTGCTACCGTGACGGTGAAGGACCTGGTGGCGCCCACGGCCTTGTGTAAAAACATCACTGTGTTTCTCAACAATATCGGTTATGCGCATATCACGCCAGCCCAGGTTAACAACGGCAGCTTCGATGCTTGCGGAATCGCCACCCTGAGCATCAATAACAGTGATTTTTATTGCGGGGACCTCCAAGGATCGCCGTCAATTGTGCAGCTTACGGTGAAGGATGTTTACAACAACAAGTCGAGCTGCCTGGCCTACGTAACGGTGAAAGATGCGATTGCTCCAACTGCAGTTTGTGAGGACGTTACGGTACAATTAAACGCGCAGGGTAAAGTTGCGGTGGTCTCCGCTACGCTGGCTGCCGGAAGTTATGACAATTGTAGTGTCTGGTCATATAGTCCCTCCGTTAAGTCTTACACCTGCGCCAACCTCGGCAATAACAACTTCACGATTACAGTAAAGGACTATAGCAACAATGCAGCCACCTGCATCTCCGTTGTCACGGTGCTGCCGCCTCCGGGCGGTTGCCCCGGCCCACAGTCGCTCAGTCACAACGATAGCGGTCAAAATGATTTTATTGCCGATGTGCTGGAAATGCAGCTTCGCCCCAACCCGACCGAAGGCGATGTAACGATCCTTTTCCAATTGCCGGAGGATCAACCGTTTACCTTGCAGATATTTGATATGACGGGTAGGGTGATTCGGACCATAGATCAGGCAGGAGCGGAAGGAGAGAACGTGTTGCCCATTGATTTGGGGCATGTTCCGTCGGGTTTGTATTTGATCGATCTTCAATCCGGGACCATGCGGGAACAAAAGCGCTTGACCGTACAGCGGTAATCTTGTCTTATTCGAATAACAGACATATTGCGGCCCACTCCGGTTTTCCGGGGTGGGCCTTTTTAGTGGGCTAATTGAGACAGCTATACTCCGTTCCTAATTCACTCCCCTCGCGAAAAAAAAATTTGCAGGTTCTAAAAATCATCGTACTTTTACCGACCGACCGGTAAGTAAAAAATCTTTTTTAATTGACCCTTAATATTTTAGCAAAACGGTAAAAACAAATAAGGTTGAATTGCACCCGGTTGAATTGATCTCCAAGTAATTGTAAAACATTTGGGAATTTCATCATTCATCATTCATCATTCATCATTCATCATTCATTAAATGCCCGTTCAAAAGATTGAAAAGAACGATTTTCTGCTTCGTTGCTGGGAAGTTTTTCACCTCAAAGGGTACTATAACACCAGTATGCAAAACCTGGCAGAAGCAACCGGTTTGCAGAAAGCGGGTTTATACCACCATTATCCCACCAAGCAAATCCTGATGGAGCGGGTGATGGAATTTGCCTTGCAGCAATTCAGGGAATACGTGCTGGCTGTGGCAGACGACACGAGCCTGCCTCCAGACCAAAGGCTGGAAAAGCTGCTGCGCCGCCACAAAAAATTGGCCACCCTGCACCGTCAAGGCTGTTTTTTTGCCAATATCTCGCTGGAGACCGGGCATGAGGAATTATTCAACCACATTCTGAAATCAGCGATGGAGGAATGGGCAGAAGCCGTCGGCCGTATCTTGTCCCACCGCATGCCGCCGGAACAGGCCAGGGAGAAAGCCATCCGGCTGATTATGGAATACGAAGGCGCCGTGCTTTTTTACAAAATAAGCGGAGCGGAGCAATATCTCGATGATTTTGTTGCGCGGACAGTGCGCCTGGTTGGTGGGGAAAAAGTAGAAATTGATTGACAAATGCTAACTGATTTTTAATTATTAATATTCATACTGTTCAACCATGTCCCAGTCTAAAAAAATACCCCGGCTCAGCCCGGCCAGAATCATCGGGAAATTTTTAAATGCATTGGCGCTGGTAGCGCCTTCCCTGGCTGGCCGGCTGGCATTTGACTTGTTTTGCCTGCCCCTCCGTAAGCGCCCAAAACCCGCTGAGGCGGCGTTTCTGGCTACGGCCGACCTGTCATACCAAACCGTGAACGGGCGGCAATTTGCCGTATACCACTGGGGTTTTCGCGGGCCCATAGCGTTATTGGTCCACGGATGGGAAAGCCATTCCGGGCGCTGGCGCAAAATCGCGCCATTGCTGGTACAGGCTGGTTATCAGGTGGTTGCGGTTGACGCTCCTGCACACGGGCGTTCGCAGGGCCGGCGTTTTACCATGATTCATTACGCCGACGTGTTGCGAACCCTGTTGCAGCGTATTGGACCCGTGGATACAATCGTCGGCCATTCGGTGGGCGGGGCGGCCTCCATCTGGGCCATGGGTACAGCCGCTCCGGCCTTGCGCCCGCGAAAAGCGGTGGTTATGGCGGCTTTCAGTGCCTTGCGCACGGTTATGGATGGCGCCCGCTACACCATCGGTGGGAGTCCGAAACTCATGGCCGCCATCGACGCATACGTAGTAAAATGGTCTGGCCACTCCATTGACCATTTTTCCATTGCCCGTAAAGCCGGTCAACTGGGTGAAGTGGACGGCTTGATCCTTCATGACCGCCACGACCACGTTACGTCCTTTGGCGAAAGTGAAATATTGTATCGCGCCTGGCCGAATGCTCAATTTTTGCCCACGGAAGGCTTTGGACATGGTTTGACGGCGCCGGAAGTGAGTACCGCGATTTTAAATTTTGTATTGGAGGGAAATTTTGCAGCGGTATAGTAAGGTTTGTTCGAACGGAACGCTGCGGGACACGGGACCGGCAAACGAATCGTGGTGGCAACAAACAATTGAAGTAAATTGACGTTTCATGGCCTTTAGGCCTGAACTCTATGTTTTTTAATACATTTGCGCCAGGTCCCCATACCACTAACAAATAAAAAAATGTCAAGCGTTCTCGAAAGTCAGGATATACGCGGCCTGGGCAGTAACCTCGAATTGCTGGCCCAGCAGGTTGTGGAAGGATTTATCGTGGGTTTGCACCGCAGCCCATTTCACGGATTTTCAGTTGAATTTGCCGAACACCGGCTCTATAATGCCGGGGAAAGTACCCGCAACATCGATTGGAAGGTGTATGGTCGTACAGATCGCCTGTATACCAAAAAATTTGAGGAAGAAACCAACCTGCGCTGTCAGATGGTTGTGGATGCTTCTTCGACCATGTATTTTCCCTGGGATGAGAAAAATCCGGATAAGTTCAAGTATAAGAATAAGTTCTGTTTCGCCGCGCAATCTGCCGCCGTACTGATGAACGCGCTGAAACGCCAGCGAGATGCATTTGGGCTCACGCTATTCGATGATGAGATCAGGGTCAATACCGGCTGCAAATCGAGTACGATGCATTACCGGCTGTTGCTGTCGCACCTGATCGAGCGCATTGAAAATCCTCAACTCAATAAAACGACCGACCTGGCGACCAGTTTACACCAAGTGGCCGATTCCATTCATCGGCGTTCGCTCGTAGTTATTTTTACCGATGTGATGGAACGCCATGAAGAGGCGGAAAAGGTTTTCTCCGCCTTGCAACACCTGCGCCACAACAAACATGAGGTAGTACTCTTCCATGTGACGGACAAAAGCAAGGAACTGGATTTCGAATTTGAAAACCGGCCGTACGTTTTTGTCGATATGGAAAGCGGGGAGCAGGTGCGGCTTCAGCCGAATCAGGTCAGGGAATATTATACCCAACAGATCGGCGTGTTTACCGAACAATTAAAAATGCGCTGCCTGCAATACAAAATCGAGTTCGTGGAGGCGGACATCAATAAAGGATTCACTCCGATTTTGCAGACCTGGATGGTGAAACGGCAGAAAATGGGGTAAAAAGAAAAAATATGGCCAAACAACAGATCATTCGCCTTGCTGATTTTTCAACAGAAGCCCCGAAAGGCGTTAAAGAAAAAAATATCAGGGAAGAAACTGAGGCGCTCGTGGCGCGTTTGGGCGACCTCCAAACGCTTATGTATGCCGAGCGTAAACATTCCTTATTGGTGGTTTTGCAGGGCATGGACGGTAGCGGCAAAGACGGCGCCATGCACCAGGTATTTGATCAGTGCCGGATCACCGGCATGACGCTGACTGCTTTTAAAAAGCCGACCGAGGAAGAATTCGCCCATGATTTTTTGTGGCGGGTTCATAAAGTGGCGCCGCAAAAAGGTATGATCGGTATTTTTAACCGCAGCCATTACGAAGATATCCTGGTCCAGCGCGTACATGGCTGGATCGATCAAAAGCGGGTGGAACAACGTATGAAGGCCATTAATGCTTTCGAAGAATTGCTCGCTTTTGACAACGATACCCTGATTTTAAAGTTCTATATGCACATTTCTTATGCAGAACAGGAAAAACAGCTGTTGCAACGCCTGAACGACCCCGAAAAAATGTGGAAACACAATCCAGGCGATTGGGAGGAGCGAAAATTGTGGGACAAGTACATGGAGGCCTACGAGTATGCTTTCAACAACAGCTCCATTCCCTGGTATATTTGCCCGGTGGATAACCGTTGGTACCGCGATTATTTTATCGCCAAAACGCTTGTGGAGGCTTTGGAAAATTTAGATATGAAAATGCCGCCGATAGCGACCAAATAAACGTTTTAGAAATTAGACGGCCGGCCGCCGCCAGGATCGGGGTAATAGTAGCGTCCGGCGAATTCCAGCATAAATCGTGCGTACACTTGTAAGCCCAGGTTCGTCATACGGGCCTGGCGTGTCGTTTTGTCGGTCAGATCCAATTCGCCGAATGCTTCGAGGCCTATGCTGAAATTATCGTCGGTACCAAATGTTTGGCCGAATCCTAAACGCATGGTAAACAGGTTGCCGGTTTGCGGGCCGAGCGGCTTTTCCGGATTGAAGTATTGGGACAAGAGGTAACGCTGTTCGTCGTTCCCAATGCTGTTGATCAAGGTCTGGGAACCAAACCCGAAATCCTTGACGTATTTATACCCGCCTAAAGCGGTCACAAAAAAATCAGTGCGGCCGATATCAAAATTTTTACCCATCGCAATCGTACCCGAGTAGGCCATCTTTTCATAACTGGAAGAGGAACTCATGGCGTCCACGATGAGAAAAACCGGTAGGTTCCGGTAAGAAACGTGAGCGGAAAAGCCGAAGCGCGGCTGTATGAATTCCTCGCGAAGCCCGAAGTCTTCTTTAAACTGGCCCCAGGTATAACCTTCAGGGTGTGTAAGCGCGATGGATTTGTAGTGCAGGTTGAGCTTGGAGTCCTCAAAACGAATCCCGTGATGCAGCTGGGAAGCGCCCATGTTCATCCCAAACTGGAGACGAAAACCACCTTGAGCAGGGAGAATGGACAGCAGCAGGAAAAAAGAAAAGAGCGTAGTAGAGATCTTTTTATCCATGATTAGAAATCGGCAAATGGTGTAAAGATGTTTTGAAAAAGTTAAAGTCAACACCAGGCGTTTGGTCGGATTAAAAAGAATACGGTCGCTTTAACAGAAGAAAGGGCCAAAATAGACATTTTACCCGTTACGATGTTAACTTTCTGTTTTAAAAGATAAGCAATAATAAAAGTTAACAACTCATTTAATGCAGCAAACGCTGTGGCCGGCACACGTAACAACATGAACACTATTTCAATCCATTCACAAACTGCTAACATCCTTGAACGATGAAAAAATCTGTTTTTGGCCTGATGGGCCTCCTGTTCCTCGGCCTTTCTCTTGCTTCCTGCAAAAAAGAACAAACCTTTGACGACAAATTATCCGGTACCTGGAAATCTTCCAAGGTAACATACGATAACAAAGATCAAACCTCCGTGACCGACTATACCCTGGTTTTACAGCCGAGTAAAGAATTCGATTTTACCAAAACGGCGTTGCTTGGCGGTTCAACAATCCGCACCGGCATCTGGGAAACCAATGAAGCCCGCCAGGAAATCATTCTACGCTATGACGACAGCACCGAATCGGAACGTTACGACATCAGCGGGCTTGACGCCAAATTTATGATTGCAGAGACGATTCTCGACGGCAAACGCTTGGAGATCGAATTTAAAAAGTAGGAAAGATTAAAACATACCATGAATTGCGGTCAATGGGGGAACCTTTTGGCCGCTTTTTTATTTAAGGAATGGTGTCAAAATAACTTCCCAATTTGATGCCATTCTTTTGCCGTCATCCGTCCCATCTTTTTCGTTAAATAGCGCTGCTATTCGCCTCAAAAGATAGTTGGCTGACGCCAAAATAATTGGCCTG
>Ga0105046_10000656_pt1 | contig 49892 bp, 47 predicted proteins | sample MAT03_FD_78385 | JGI IMG/M metagenome (GOLD analysis project Ga0105046, IMG submission 78385) | Freshwater microbial communities from Lake Fryxell liftoff mats and glacier meltwater in Antarctica - MAT-03 (megahit assembly) | ecosystem: Environmental > Aquatic > Freshwater > Ice > Liftoff... | reverse complement strand
TTCTTCGTAGACGTACCCCATTAAACCTCACTTCCCCAAGATCTTTAAAACCTTACAAACACTTTAAAATTTGGCGAAGACGCGCGTATACGAGACATCTTTGTAAAAAACCCCGAAAAGTTGTTTACACCAGGTACGTTGTAAGAATTATCCCAGCCGTTAATAATGTTTTCTTAAACGTATCTTACAACGACAAGTATATCGCTCATAGAGATTACGCTAATTATAAGCCGAAGGGTAAACTAGTTATGAAAATGAAAAAATTTGATCCTCGGTATGGTCGCACTGTAACTATGATTTCAACAGGTCGCGTAGGTTTTAAAGGCCCACGACGTTCAAGTTATATAGCAGCTGAAGAAGTAGGTAGAAAGGCGGCTAAAGAATTAAAAAAACGCAAGATCAAACGAGTGCAGATTATAATTTTTTCTGCAAAAAATAAAAAAACTAAAGCGGCCGTAAGAGGTTTATTAGATAAGCGGTTAAAAATTAAAGTATCAAATTACAAACTGTGCCCCCCCATTCCTCATAGCAAAGGTTTAAGAAAGAAAAAACCACGTCGTGTCTAATTGATTTATTATTGTTAGACGTAGTTTAACGGTAAAATTTCTGTTTTGGGAACAGGCGATATCGGTTCAAGTCCGATCGTCCTGAAAATTCTCTTATTTCAGTCGTTCTTATCTTATTCGCCGCCGTTATTGCAAACTTACCCAGTTTTCCGTAGTTCAATGGCAGAACGCTTGACTGTTAATCAATTGGCGATGGTTCGATTCCATCCGGACCCTGGTATAATTTCGCGTGGGTGTGTGGGCGTATTGAAGCTAGTATTCTAACAAAATATTATGGAAAACAGCACATCTGTATATAACTTCCTAACCCAACATAAATTGGGCGCTTGGATTACTCGATGGCTCTTTTCGACTAATCACAAGGACATAGGAACGCTTTATTTTATCTTTGGATTTTTAGCCGGTATGGTTGGTACAGTCTTTTCCATCGTTATGCGAATGGAACTTTCAGTGCCTGGTGATCATATTCTTTCTGGTAATTACCAACTCTACAATGTCTTAATAACTGCTCATGCATTTGTTATGATTTTCTTCATGGTTATGCCTGTCTTGATTGGAGGATTTGGTAACTGGTTTGTACCTTTAATGTTGGGCGCGCCCGACATGGCTTTTCCAAGACTTAATAATTTAAGTTTTTGGCTTTTACCACCAGCCTTGTTGCTTTTAATATCTTCGTCATTAGTTGAAGTTGGAGCTGGTACAGGCTGGACCGTTTATCCGCCATTGAGCAGTATTCATGGGCATCCTGGCCCAGCCGTTGATTTAGCGATATTTAGCTTACACGTTGCCGGAGTTTCGTCTTTATTAGGAGCTGTAAATTTTATTGCTACCATAATTAATATGAGATCACCAAATGTTAGACTAGACCAATTGCCTTTATTTGTTTGGTCAGTTCTTATAACTGCATTTTTATTACTTTTGTCATTGCCGGTTTTGGCTGGCGCTATCACCATGTTATTAACCGATAGAAATTTTAATACAACCTTTTTTGACCCAGCGGGTGGCGGAGACGCGATTCTTTATCAACATCTGTTTTGGTTTTTTGGTCACCCTGAAGTCTATATACTAATAGTTCCAGGATTCGGTATTGTAAGCCAAGTTTTATCCTTTAATACTATGAAACAAGTATTTGGTCACACAGGTATGATATTTGCTATGGTTGCTATTGGATTTTTAGGATTTATTGTTTGGGCTCATCATATGTATACGGTAGGATTAGATGTTGATACACGAGCTTACTTTACTGCTGCAACTATGATTATAGCAGTTCCAACCGGAATAAAAATATTTAGTTGGTTAGCAACCATTTGGGGAGTAAACTTTAGTATCAGCACTTCTATGTTATTTGCTTTAGGTTTTGTAGCATTATTTACGGCTGGCGGTTTAACAGGATTAGTACTTGCAAACAGCGCAATTGACATTGCACTACATGATACCTATTATGTTGTTGCTCACTTCCACTATGTTCTATCTATGGGGGCTGTTTTTGCACTGTTATCTGGATTTTATTACTGGTTTCCTAAAATGACTGGTACAATTAGATTAAATAACGAAGATATATCAATAAATGAAAACGAAAATAAACATTTAAATGAGGAAGAGGGGAGCTTAAACTCTGTAATCTCTGAAAAAAATATGATAAAATGTGAAAAAATAGGTCAAATACATTTTTGGCTGACTTTCATCGGTGTAAATATTACTTTTTTCCCTATGCACTTTCTAGGGTTGGCTGGTATGCCTAGACGTATTCCTGATTATCCTGATATTTTTGCTTACTGGAATGCTGTTGCAACTTTTGGTTCTTACCTATCTGTTGTAGGATTATTCGCGTTCTTTTATTTTATTTGGGAGTCGCTTTCAAATCGAGGAGTTAGCGTTAAAAATTCTATAAAAAATTAACTTTAAAATGCCTCAATTAGATTTAAACACTTACGTAACAAATTTTTTTTGGTCCGTTATCTTTGTATTCACCGTATATGTTTTACTTTTAAAGATGATTTTACCAAGAATTTTCACAATTTTTTTTTATCGAAATGCATTTATTACAAGATTACTTAGAAAAGCTACAGTTAATCGTAAAAGATTGGATTATTATAGTTCTTTATACCAGTTTTTAGAATCAACATTAAATTACTCGTTGGCTAGTATAGTTCTTGATAAATTTAAAGAATCGCTAGAATATCAAAATCAAATAGTTTTATCTGCTCTTTTTGATTTAACGGTTTCAGAAAATAGTGTTGAGCAAAGTTTTGAAATAACTGATAAAGATAGCTTCGAATTAGATCCTGTTTTATTTTATTAATAATTTTTTTTTGATACTTTTTTAAGTTTTTGTTAAAGAGTTAAGCCATAGATATTTATATATATAACGAATTTAAAGGATGCCCAGTTACAGATGTAGGGACGTGTTACGACGAAATTTGCATTATTGTGCAAGTCTCCCAGTGTGTAAACACAATAATTTAATACTAGGTGAACTGAAACATCTAAGTAACCTAAGGAATATAAATCAACCGAGATTACTAAAGTAGTGGTGAGCGAAATGGTAAAAGATTAGTTGGTAATAAACAATTTTGGAAATGTTTTTGAAAAGCATGCAACAAAAGGTTACAGCCCCGTACAAAAGTTTATTACCAATAGTTAGTAGGGCGAAGCACGTGCAATTTAGTCTGAAAATCGGAGGACCACCTTCGAAATCTAAATACATATCTGTAAACGATAGCGAACGAGTACCACGAGGGAAAGGTGAAAAGAACCCTTATAAGGGAGTGAAAAGAATCTGAAATTGAATTTGTGGAGCAGTTGTTATTAAGCAACGTACCTTTTGCATAATGGGTCAACAAGTTTATATGTTTAGCAAGCTTAACGGCGTAGCGAAAGCAAGTTTTAATAGAACTAATGAAGTTAAATTTATAAGACCCGAAACCAAGTGATCTAGTCATGGCCAAGTTGAAGTAACCTTAATTGGGTTTATGGAGGACTGAACCCGTGAATGTGAAAAAATTCTGGGATGAGCTGTGACTAGGGGTGAAAGGCTAATCAAACTTGGAGATAGCTGGTTTTCCGCGAAATCTATTTAGGTAGGGGGTTAATTTATAATTATCAGGGGTAAAGTACGCAAATTTTCGAGGAGGGTAAAACTTCTATCACTATTTCTATAACTAATAATACTGATTTAATTAAAAAAATTAATACGCAGACTGCGAGCGATAAGGTCCGTGGTCGAGAGGGAGATAGCCCAGATTACAAGCTAAGGTCTTAGAATTCAATTAAGTGTGAAAAAGGTCGCGATTACCTGATGATATTTAGGAGGTGGGCCTGGAAGCAGCTATCCTTTAAAGAAATCGTAACAGATCACTAGATGAATGGGTAACTCGGTCCGAAAATTATGGAGACTAAAATTGGATACCGAAGCTGTAAATTTTTTAATGGTAGCGGAATGTTCAGTACACCAAAATTTTTTGTTAAAAAAATTGACTGAATCTGAATCAAAAATGTTGACATGAGTAACGATAAACGGTGTGAGAAACACCGTCGCCGTAAACCCGAGAATTACTAAACAAGGATATTCCTTTTAGTGTTATACGGACCCTAAGGTAAAGGTGATAACCGAAACTGATGGGGGTTAGTTTTTTTATTAATTATTAAATTTTATTTGACATTTCGATTTAGTGGAATTAACTCTATTTTTAATGTTTTAATTCTTTGAAATTGGAATCAGGAAAAAGAATAATTTTATTTAAGCCGTATTTAAACCGACACAGGTGGGTGAGTAGAGTATACTAAGGCGCTTGAGAGAATAATGCTGAAGGAACTCGGCAAATTGACCTCGTAACTTTGGGATAAGAGGTGCCTAGTATAAAAATACTAGGTGGCACAGAATAAGGGGTGGCGACTGTTTATTAAAAACACAGGACTCTGCTAAGTTGTGAAACGATGTAATGGGTCTGATATCTGCCCGGTGCTAGAAAGTTAAGAGGAAAGGTGAATAGCTTTAAATCTAAGGCTCTAGCAAACGGCAGCTGTAACTCTGACGGTTCTAAGGTAGCGAAATTCCTTGTCGGGTAAGTTCCGACGTGCATGAATGGTATAACGACTTCCCCACTGTCTCCAGCATTAACTCAGTGAATTTGAATTTTCCGTGCAGATGCGGAATAATAGCGGCTAGACGGGAAGACCCTGTGCACCTTTACTACAACTTTATATTATTATGTATATTTAATCACGTAGAATAAATAGGAGTCGATAAGATCTTGGTTCTGGCCAATTGTTTAGACGTTATGAAATACTAGTTTTTTAAATTTACATAGTTTACTCAAATTGAAGGACAGTATATGGGTGGTAGTTTGACTGGGGTGGTCGCCTACTAAAAAGTAACGGAGGCGCACAAAGGTAAATTGATAGCGAATTCTTCGCTAAACTAGTGTAATGGCTAAATTTGCTTGACTGTAAGACGGACATGTCGAACAGGAACTGAAAGGTTGGTCATAGTGATCCGGTGGTATTTAGTGGATAAGCCATCGCTCAACGGATAAAAGGTACGCCAGGGATAACAGGCTGATGACTCTTGAGAGCCCTAATCGACGGAGTCGTTTGGCACCTCAACATCGGGGTGGATTTGTAGTGATACAAAATAACTGAATTTGGCTATATGCGAGAATCTCTGTTCTTAAAAAGATGTAGAATCTAATGTTGCCAAAATCTGTTAAAGATTCGTTTTAAAACGAGGAAAAAATACATTAGTGCAGACAATTCGCAGGAAACCAAACTAACATAGCGTAGAAGTAGGATCCTCAACGACCATACGCCAAACTTCTTTACTTACGTAAAGAAGAAGATATGGTCTGATCTAGTCAGCGATGATTAGCTAGGTTTTTAAAATCTAGGTTTAATTTTTTTAGAAAAGTTTTATAATATTTAATTAAATAAATTGGAAAATAATATGGTTAATTATCCAAGAGCAACATATCGATATAGAAAGGCTTTAAAATTGAATCAATTACAAAAAGACATCGTGGTAGGCTCATTGTTAGGTAGTTCTACAATGGAGACAAGTAGGAATTTTCTATGTAGTGTAAAATTTGAGCAGAGATTTAAAAATAGGGTTTACACATCGCATCTTTATAATACTTTAAAAGAGTGGTGTTACACGGAGCCTCATTTGCATCTTGAAACAAATCGTTGCAAGTATAGCAGAACTTCTTATTATTTTCAAACATTTAAGCATTTCGCCTATTTTCGTTATTACAATGGTTTTTACGAATTTGGTGACAAGATTGTTCCGCTTTTTATACATCGTTGGGTGACGCCAAGAGCGCTAGCGTATTGGTTTATGGATAGCGGTGAGCGACATCAAAATTCTTATATGTTTCATCTTCATCATTTCTCTAATCTGCAAGATCATAAAATGCTGATTGATTTATTAAAACACATGTTTTGGATAGACGCAGAAATTTATATCGATGCTAATAAGGGGTGGTATAAACTTCGGTTATCAGATGAATCCGCTCCTAAATTTATTTCAATAATAAAACCTTATGTAATACCGTGTATGTATTATAAAATCTAAAAAAATTAAATTAACATAATACGATGTCGGCTCATCACATCCTGGGGCTGAAGGAGGTCCCAAGGGTTCGGCTGTTCGCCGATTAAAGTGGTACGTGAGCTGGGTTTAGAACGTCGTGAGACAGTTCGGTCCCTATCTACCGTTATTGTTAAGAATTGAGAAGAATCAACCTTAGTACGAGAGGAGTAGGGAGTGTGTGCCTCTAGTGTTCCAGTTATTGTAATTTTTATGGTATGGCTGGCAAGCCACGCACAAATACTGAACCGCTGAAATCATCTAAGTGGGAAAAAGGCTTCAAAATAAATTCTTTAAAAATAGTAGTATGTCACTACTTAATTAATTACAAAGTGTACGCACAGTAATGTGTTTAGCGAATGTAAAAATTAATTTTTTTAAAATATAAATATTGGCTTACCTCTTAAACATAGAAAATCTGAACAAAAAACTCTTTCGTCTAGGGGTCAGGATGTCAATTTTACACGTTGAAGACACAGGTTCGATTCCTGTAAGAGTTATTTTTTCTATATGGAACTAATTTTTAAACTTATTACCGTTGGATGCTCGTTAATGGTTATAAACGTTAAAAATCCGGTTTATTCTATAATTTTTCTTATTCTCGTTTTTATTAATATTGCTGGTCTTTTAATTTACCTAGGAGTTGAATTTTTAGGAATGGTATTTTTAGTCGTTTACATTGGTGCCATAGCTGTTTTATTTTTATTCGTTGTTATGATGATAAATATAAGATATGTTGAATTAACTAGTAAAGAATTATATTACTTGCCGATAAATGGTTTTTTTTTAATGGTGCCTTTATCATTAGAATTGGGTTTCTATTTTTATTTTAATTCTGGAGCTGATTTGGATATTGTTACTTATCAAGGGTACGCCAGCGGTATTTCTGTTTTAGGAAACGCGCATTTATTGGGTATACTTTTGTACAGTGCTAAATACTCGCCTATAGTAATTTTTTCAGCATTAATTCTTCTTGTTGCAATGGTAGGCGCCATTGTTTTAACCTTAACTAAACGATTTGACGTACGTAGACAAGATCCTTTTGATCAAATTATTCGTGACTATAAAAAAGCTACACAAATGTACACTATTGAAAGTAAATAATGATAACTATTTTAGACTTGTATCAATTTAATCATTTGGTTGGATTAGGTTTTTTAGACCTTTCTACAACTATTTTTGTTGTCGGTTGTTGCGGAATTTTAGTTGTTCGTAAGAATTTAATAACGCTTCTTATGTCTTTAGAGCTACTTTTGCTTGCCGTTAACTTGAATTTTGTTATTTTTTCTCTTTATCTTGATGACATGGTGGGGCAACTCTTTGCTTTGATGATTTTAACAGTTGCAGCGGGAGAATCGGCGATAGGGTTAGCGATTATTGTAAATCATTACAGAACTAGCGGCGAAGTTTCAGTTGAAACTTTAAAAAACTTAAAAGGTTAGAGATCTTTATGGAGATTACTGCATTGTTTTTACCATTCATTAGTTTTTTAATAATTTTAATATTTGGTCGATTTTTAGGAACTGTAGGTTCCATAATAGTAACCGTATTAAATTTATTTATATCCTTAGTTTTATCAGCTTTTATGTTTTATAACATAATTCTTACTGGTCAAGTTTCTTACTATATATTTTTTAGATGGTTTGATTCTGGAATGCTTGTATTTAATTGGTCTTTTTTATTCGATCAGCTTACTACAGTAATGTTTTTTGTTGTAACTTTCGTTTCTTTTCTTGTTCATCTATATTCTGTCGAGTATATGCGCGGTGATCCACATCATTCTCGATTTATGTCTTATTTATCATTATTTACTTTTTTTATGTTAATTTTAGTAAGTTCCGGAAATTTGATTCAAACTTTTCTTGGTTGGGAAGGAGTTGGAATTGCTTCTTATTTGTTAATTAATTTTTGGTTTACAAGATTTCAAGCAAATAAATCAGCTTTAAAAGCCATCGTAGTAAATCGTGTTGGAGATTTTTTTTTAGGCATGGCAATTGTTTTAATATTTTATGTTTTTAAAACTTTAGAGTTTCCAGTTTTATTTACATTAATACATCATTACAATAATTTTTTTATACCATTTTTTACAATTCAGCTAAATTTAATTGATATAATCTCTTTATTTATTTTTTTAGGCGCTGTTGGAAAATCTGCTCAACTTGGATTGCATACCTGGTTACCGGATGCTATGGAAGGCCCCACGCCGGTTTCTGCTTTAATACATGCCGCAACAATGGTTACAGCTGGGGTGTTTGTCTTAATTAGAGTTTCGCCTATTTTGGAATATTCAACTTTTGTTTTAAAACTTATTGTTATTTTTGGATCATTAACCGCGTTATTCGGCGCCACTGTGGCTGTATTTCAGAATGATATAAAAAAAATTATTGCATATTCAACTTGTAGCCAACTGGGTTACATGGTGTTTTGCTGCGGGTTATCGAGCTATAACGTAGCCTTTTTTCATTTGTTTAATCATGCATTTTTCAAGGCTTTACTCTTTTTAAGCGCAGGCTCAGTAATACACGCATTAGCAGATGAGCAAGATTTACGAAAAATGGGGGGTTTAGTAAATTTGTTGCCTATTACCTATTTAATGTTTTTTATAGGATCATTTTCTTTAGCTGGATTTCCGTTTTTAACAGGGTTTTATTCAAAAGATTTGATTTTGGAGCTTTCTTTTTCTAATTTTTCAGATGTATCGTTGTTTGCTTATGCACTAGGTGTAATATCGGCGTTTTTTACAGCTTTTTATTCTATTAGACTTTTATACTTGACATTTTTTGTAAAACCTAACGCACCTAAGATTATTATTTCCCATTCTCATGAATCTAATATATTTATGTTAGTACCACTTTTAGCTCTTTGTTTTGGAAGTATTTGGTTTGGGTTTATATTTAAGGAAGTTTTTGTAGGATTAGGAACGTCATTTTGGTCTAATTCTATTTTTGTTAAATTTTCAAATGTGCCGTTTACTGATTCAGAATTCTTACCCGCGTATGTAAAAATGTTTCCAGTTATTTTTAGTTTAATGGGTATGCTTACGTCTTATTTATTTTTAACCTACTTCTACACTTTTAATCTAAGCTTAATAAGCTTAGAGAAATTTTTAAATAAAAAATGGTATTTTGACCAAATTTATAATGTGAGAGTTGCTCAACCTGCGTTTTTGTTTGGTCGCAGAACTGGTTTTAGTCTAGTTGATAGGGGATTTATAGAAATTTTTGGTCCATCTGGATTTTTAAAACTGATTAAAAAATTATGGTTTTATTCCTCTAAATTTTTACAAACTGGTTACGTGTTTCATTATTTACACCTGATGCTATTTGGTATTTTGATTCTAGGGCTTCTCATTGTTTCATCTTATTTTTTGAATTTTAGTTTTTTTATCTTTTTGATAGTGGTAGTATACGTAATACTATCAAATTAATTTTGATAAATTGAGCGTAGTTTAGCCGGTTAGAATATCGGTTTGTGGCACCGGGGACGCAGGTTCGAATCTTGCCGCTCACCAATATAGTTTTAATTGTTTATATCGTTCTTCGTAGTTTAACGGTAAAACGCACCGCTCATAATGGTTGTGATACAGGTTCGAGTCCTGTCGAAGCTATAAATCTTTCGCGTTTTTAGTATAAAAATCTATGAGATTTTTAAGAATATTTGTTGTATCATTTATTACACTTTTTTTCTTTCCAATTGAAATTTTAGGGGTTTCAGAAAGATTTTTATACACAATTAGCTTTTTCGTATTTATTTATAATTTAATTCAACTTGTAAAAAAATATGTTTTAATAGAATTGGATAATAGAAAAATACAATTAGAACTTTTTTATAAAAATCTAATAAATGCTCGAAGAGTACAAACAAAAAAACTATTAAATTTTTATAAATATGTAAAAGATCAAGATATTGAACACAATTTTTATTTAACTTTGAGTGGTTTTATATCTCAAGTGACTTTTAACTACTATTTAAATTTAGAATTAGTAGAATTTGTTTCCTCTCAATATGATATTTCGGAAATTGATCAAATTTTATTAACTAACCATTCTTTTGCAGAATTAGAAGAAAACGCAATTGAATATTTTATTAATAATTAATTTTTTGCAATAAATTAAAAAAAGGGGGGGAATAGTTTAATGGTAAAATATTAGCTTGTCAAGCTACAAGATGTGGGTTCAATTCCCATTTCTCCCATTTATTTTTTAACACACAAATTTTTTTTTAAAATGAATACGTATTTACTTGAATATAAAATTATTTTGCTTGGTATATTAGCTGCATTTTTGTTTGCTTTGTTAGTTTTTAGCCTTTCGTACCTTTTAGTTCCTCGATATTACTACACAGAGAAAATTTCTCCTTACGAATGTGGTTTTGATCCATTTGAAGATTCAAGAAGTCGTTTTGACGTTAGATTTTATTTAGTTGCTATATTATTTATAGTTTTTGATTTAGAGGTCATTTTTTTGGTTCCCTGGGCTTTATCCTTACGTCATCTGGGTAATTTTGGCTTTTTGTTAGGTTTAATTTTTTTAACAATCTTAACTATAGGATTTATTTACGAAATTTGGAAAGGTGCTGTAGACGCAAACGAGGGCTAATTTATATTAATAATGGAATTGCAAAAATTTTTACCAATACAAAAAACTATTATATCAATTTGGGATTTAAACAGCTTGGATCGAGGAGTTTCAAAAACTACACTTATAATCAAGCCGGAATATATTAAAGAAGTTTTAACGTTTTTCAAATTTTCTTCTAATTTCCGTATGAATTGTTTAACTGATTTATTTTGTATAGATAACATACAGGCTACTAATCGGTTTGAAATAAATTACAATTTATTAAGTACACATTATAACGAACGATTAAATATAAAAGTTTTTTTAAAAACTACTCAAAGTGTAAGTTCTGTCTCTTCAGTTTTTAAATCGGCTAATTGGTTAGAACGTGAAATCTGGGATCTATACGGTGTTTTTTTTTCTAATCATCCCGATCTTAGAAGAATCTTGACAGATTACGGCTTTGAAGGTTACCCAATGCGTAAAGATTTTCCTTTGTCTGGATACGTTGAGGTCCGTTATGATGATGAAACTAGAAAAGTTTTAGTTGAGCCTGTTGTTTTAACTCAGGAATTTCGGTATTTTGATTTTGTTTCCCCTTGGGAAAATAACGATAATAAATAAAGATGCGAGAACAACTATACAGTGATATTTCTGAAATTTCCGCTATTGCGCCGAATGACGAGCCTTTAAGTTTAAAAAATTTTTGGTTAAATTTTGGTCCTCAACATCCAGCGGCTCACGGTGTTTTACGCTTGGTTTTAGAGTTAAGCGGGGAGGTTGTTGAACGGGCTGATCCTCATATTGGTTTATTACATCGTGGGACAGAGAAATTAATTGAATATAAAAATTATCTTCAAGCTCTACCCTATTTTGATAGGCTAGACTATGTATCGATGATGGTTCAAGAACAGGCTTATTCATTAGCAATAGAAAGATTGGTTAGCTGCGAGGTTCCTCGAAGAGCTAAATATATAAGAGTGCTATTTGCGGAAATCACTCGCTTATTAAACCATCTTTTAGCTGTTACTACTCACGCATTGGATGTTGGTGCTTTAACACCGTTTTTGTGGGGATTTGAAGAAAGAGAGAAGTTAATGGAATTCTACGAAAGAGTTTCAGGCGCAAGAATGCACGCTTCGTATGTTAGGCCTGGTGGTGTTTCTCAAGATTTACCAGATGGTCTTTGTAATGATATCTATGATTTTATATGTCAATTCGGTCAACGAGTAAATGAAATCGAAGAACTTTTAACTGGAAATCGCATTTGGAAACAGCGTCTTGTTGATATAGGTGTCGTTACCTTATCTGATGCGTTGGATTTTGGATTTAGCGGTCCTATGATAAGAGGGTCGGGGTGTGCTTGGGATCTTCGTAAAACGCAGCCTTATGATGTTTATGACGAGGTTAACTTTGCTATTCCTGTTGGTACAAACGGTGATTGTTATGATCGTTATTTAATTAGAATAGAGGAGATGCGTCAAAGTTTGTCTATAATATTACAATGTTTAAATCAATTGCCTGCTGGATTTATAAAAGTAGACGATCGTAAAATTTCTCCGCCTTCTCGTGGGATGATGAAACACTCTATGGAATCTCTTATTCATCATTTTAAACTTTATAGTGAAGGTTTTAATGTTCCAAAAGGTGAAGCTTACGCGGTAGTAGAGGCTCCAAAAGGTGAATTCGGCGTATTCGTTATGTCCGATGGTTCTAATAAACCCACGCGGTGCCGTATAAGAGCACCGGGATTTTTTCATCTCCAATCTTTAGATTTTATGTCTCGCGGCCATCTGTTGGCCGACGTTGTAACTATAATAGGTACTCAAGATATTGTTTTTGGAGAGGTAGATCGTTAAAGATTTAAGAAAAATTTTGAGAATGTTTAATCCGTTAGAGCAATTTGAAACGATTTTGATGAAAGCTCTTAGTTTTTTGGGATTGTTCGACATATCCTGGACAACATTTTCTCATACTTTATTTTTAACTACACTCATAATTGCTCTCTTCTTTTTTTGTATACTTCAGAGTATAATGCTTATTCCTGACTACGTCCAGTCTTTAGCGGAATTAATTTATTCTTTTTTGTACAATGTATTGAAACAGCAAGCTGGTCAAAAGGCGCATGGTTATTTTCCTATCGTCGTATTGTTATTTATTTTTATTTTAACAAATAATTTATTTGGACTTTCGCCAATTAGCTTTACTACGACAGCACAGTTTGTTTTAACTTTATTTTTAGCGTTTTCATTAAATTTTGGTTTGATTATAATTGGATTTTTGGAACACGGTATGGGTTTTCTTAAAAAATTCTTACCAACAGGTACTCCTTTATGGTTATTACCATTTTTATCTATTATCGAGGTAGTATCATATTTAATCAGAACTATAAGTTTATCGGTTCGACTCTTTGCTAATATGCTTGCTGGACACGCCCTAATGCATATAATAGAGTCGGCTTTCGTAATTCTAAATAGTAAAGTTGGTCACGTAGCTATTTTTGGCTCTACCCTTGTTATACTAGCGGTTTTAATATTAGAATTTGGTATTGCATTTTTACAAGCTTACGTATTTGTAGTACTGTTTTGTATCTATTTAAGTGAATCTTTAGAGATAGCCCACTAGGATTTATTTTTTTGCAGAGTGGATAGCATAATGGCAATGTTTAGATCTGCAAAATCTAAAATGTCGGTTCGATTCCGGCTCCACCCTGCTCTATATACATATGAATTTAAAAACAAAATAAATGGTAGTTTTTATATGGTGTAGCTTAAATTTTTTCTCCGAAATTATAAACACGTATGTTTTTAATAGAGCATACTTTACAATTTACAATTTAGAGATTGCTTTTGTATTTTATACTATTTTCGCGGTTTTTTTTCTTCTTTATAGAACATTTTTTCCAAGGCTTCGCGGTGTAACTAATTACGTAAGAAAGCGAAGAAAAAATAACCTGTAGCTCAATTGGATAGAGTATTAAACTGCGGATTTAACGATCCGCGTTCGAGTCGCGGCTGGTTCATCCATTTGAAAAAAATATTCGTGGGCAGTCATAGTATGATTTCTAGTCTACGAAGTATATAACTAGTTTTATTACGCCGTACATATCGATACGTCATTCGAGAACCACGGTTGCTGTCCTTAATTTCTTATAAAGGGAAGGCTATAGCCAAGTTGGTAAGGCGTCGGATTTTGGCTCCGAGACGCGAAGGTTCGAATCCTTCTAGCCTTAGCTTTGCATACCCCGTGTTTTTTTTGGGGTTGAGTAACTGGTAGCTCGTCAGGCTCATGATCTGAAGGTACGGGTTCGATCCCTGTTCCCACCAGAGTGTAATATTTTATTTTAGAGCTTCAAGGTTTCTGTTTCTTTGTTCTTGGGTTTGTAGTTTAATGGATAAATCAGCACCCTTCGAAGATGAAGATCCGCGTTCGAGTCGCGGCGAACCCAAGAATATTTTTTTCAAATTTTTAAATACACAAACTAATGGGAGCATTAACTTCAAAGCCGTATGCTTTTACTTCTAGATCATGGGAATTAAAAAGCGTTGAATCAATAGATATTTTTGATTCTTATATGAGTAGTGTAAGATACGATTATAGAGGCGATTCTATTTTACGTGTTTTACCTGTATTAAATAGTAATCTTAATCAAGAGTGGATAAGCGATAAAGTTCGTTTTTTTTATGACGCTCTTGATTACCAAAGATTAAATAGTCCTTGGGTTCGTTATTCACTTTTAATAAATTACTTGTATTATAATTTTTCGTTTTTTTTCGAACGAGTTATTGAACCTTTTTCTTTACCTGTTGGTTGGAGTTACGCTTTAGAAATTGTTCGAAATACCTTTTCCAATATTTTTAAATTTTATTCAATGGGATCTTTTAATTTTTACGGATTTTTAGGTTCGTTTAATGATCTTAAAACTGTTATGTATTTTAAACATTTATTAAATTTAGTAGGTAACAATTTTTTACAATCTGGTTTAATTTCTACAGAGCCGTCTGGTTATATAGAAACCGATAGTCGTGATTCATTTATATTTAATCAAAAAGGCTTTTTTTTAAAAAGTGGAGTTATTCTAATTGGGTTTAATCCGCGTTACGAAAGCCCAATTCTGAATATAAGAATCCGTGATGCATTTTTAAATAGAAAATTTAAATTATACTCAATCGGAGCAAATTTTATAACAAACTATTTTGTTTGTAACGTGGGTTCAACGATCTTAACATTAATAAAATATATAAGTGGTCGTAATTTTTTGTCACTGAGCTGGATTGAAAAAAATATTTCAATATTAGTTGGATCTTCTATTTTTAAATTTAAAAATTTTTATCGAGTTTTAAGAGAACACTTTACTGGGCAGGATGTTTTTACATTTATGCCATATGCTTCTTCACTCGCTTATTGTGAAATTAATTCTTATCCTAACCAAATTGGTAATATAGAAAATCATTCAACAGTTTTTTACAATTTATCAAATGATAACTTAAATGTTGATTCTAAATTATTGTTAAATTTTGATAATTTTTTAATTTCTAATTCGAAACTGTTTCTTAATTCTATATTTCATGTATACCAGGGGTCACATGGCGATTTAGGAGCCTTAAACGCACATTTAATACTTCCATCAGCAACTCACACAGAATCAAATACGAGCTATGTTAATGTTTTAGGTAAACTTAAGTCTTCTCGGTTAGTACTTTATCCAATTCTGTCGTTAGTTCGCAGTAATATTTCTATACTTAAGTCTATTCTACCTTTAATAAAAATGAATTTAAATTTTTTACCTTTAACTATGTCGAATTTTAATGAAGCTGAAACTAACGACATTACGTCTCAATTTTATTACCAACCTTGTATTTTAAGTCAGTTTGCAATTTTTTCTTTTTACCCTTTTGTTTTATTACAGTCCTTTGTAAACGAATTTTACTTGACGGATTCTTTAACACGGGCAAGTAAAAACCTAACAATCGCGAGTTTACGTGGTAAATTTAAATCTATCAATTTTATTTAATACACATGGAAAATATATTTTTTGGAGAAAATAGCCTGTATTACGATATCCTTACAATATTTATGAGAGTAGTGTTTTTTATATTTTTAGTTTTAGCCTATTTAATTTTGACTTTAACTATTGCTTATTTCACGTTATTCGAACGTAAAACTTTGGCTTCAATGCAGCGCAGAAGTGGGCCAAATGTTACAGGATTTTCTGGTTTATTACAACCTATCGCGGACGCTGCAAAACTTATTATGAAAGAAACACTTCGTCCAAATTTATCCGATAGGGGTGCTTTTTTTATTGCTCCAATTTTTACATTCGGCGTTGCGCTTCTTGCTTGGTTAGTTCTTCCAGTTGATACCGCTGGTGTCATTGCTAGTATAAACGTCGGTATGCTGTATTTAATTGCGACTTCTTCTATTAGTGTTTACGGAATAATAATCGCTGGTTGGGCTAGTAATTCTAGATACGCTTTACTCGGTGCTTTACGTTCGGCAGCGCAAATGTTATCATATGAGTTGTCTATGGGATTTATACTTTTGTCAATCTTTTTAGTGACTGGTAGTTTAAACCCATCAAGTCTTGCTCTTAGTCAGTTGACCAATACTTGGTATGTTCATTTGATGTGGCCAGCTATGTTACTATTTATTGTTTGTGCACTTGCAGAAACTAGTCGACCACCATTTGATTTGCCTGAAGCGGAATCAGAACTCGTGTCTGGTTATCATGTTGAATACTCTTCTGCGACCTTTGCTTTATTTTTTTTAGCCGAGTATTGCCATATACTAACGATGAGCGCAATCATGAGTATTGTTTTCTTTGGTGGTTCTATACCATTTTACCCCGCTGTTGCTCCGCATCCTTTTTGGTTTGCTGTTAAACTAATATGGTTTGTTTATTTTTTTATTTGGATTCGTGCTTCCGTTCCAAGATATCGTTATGATCAACTTATACGACTAGGTTGGAAATATGTCCTGCCTCTTAGTATTTTGTTTTTTGTTTTTATTTCCGTGCTTTTTTTTGTTTTCGATTTTTTTCCTCCGAGCGGTGGTTACACGTCTTCTACCTCGTTTTTTAGGTAGTATTAATTAATATAAAAAACTCTATGTCAGCTAAAAAATATCATCCCTTTCATCTAGTAGATCCTAGTCCCTGGCCTTTTTTCACTGCTCTTTCAGTGTTATACACTACTACGGGTGCTGTAATGTACATGCATTCATATACGTCTGGATTTTTATTACTATCTTTTGGTATTCTATTACTAATTTTGATAGCCTCGATTTGGTGGCGCGATGTGGTTCGTGAAGGCACATACGAAGGCCGTCATACGAAAGCTGTTGAACAAGGTTTAGCCTTGGGTATGGTGTTATTTATTGTTTCGGAAATTATGTTTTTCTTTGCTTTTTTTTGGGCTTATTTTCATATTAGTTTGTCCCCTGCTATAGAGATAGGATCAACATGGCCTCCTCATGGAATTGAAGTATTAAACCCTTGGAAAATACCTTTATTGAACACAGCTATTTTATTGCTATCCGGTGTTACTTTAACCTGCGCTCACTATACGTTAGTACTTGGTGAGAATAGAGGTAAAATACTAATTTATTTATTCTGGACAATTTTTTTAGGAGTTATTTTTACTTTGTTTCAAATATACGAATATATTGAGGCGCCTTTTAGTATCCACGATGGTGTTTACGGATCAGTCTTTTTTATTTTGACCGGTTTCCACGGTTTTCACGTTTTAATAGGTACTGTTTTTATTATTGTGTCAACCTTACGTTTTTTAGCTCATCATTTTACTCGTGAGCATCACTTAGGTTTTGAAGCGGCGGCTTGGTATTGGCATTTTGTAGACGTAGTTTGGTTATTTCTTTTTATTTTTGTATACTGTTGGGGTTCTGCAATGGATTGGCCATTCGAATATTATCCGCAGATATTTGATATAAAAAATAACGAATCTAAGTTTATTTATTTACTAAGTTAAAATTATAATATGATACCTACAGTAGTCTTTTTATTTTTAATAACTATGATACTTTTGGTATATATTAACTAAAAATGAATATATGGAACTAAAATTAATAACTATACTAAAAAAATTTGTAGCGCAAATTGATTTCACGTTGCCTACTATTCTAAATGCTGATAGTTTATGGGAGGAAATTGTTCCTGTTGCTATTGCTGTTGCTATAGGTTGGATGGTTTATAGAGTCTGCTTCTCTCCACGTGGTCCAGGTAAGGGTGACGATGATGACGATGATAAGAAAAAAAAACGTAAAATATTGGAAGATCTTCATAAAGATGCCAAAAAATTTTACGAAGAATTGAAAAAGAACTGGCGCCGTGGAGGTCCCCCACCACCGCCAAACGCAGCCTAGTCTTTTTTATTTATTAAAGTAAAATCCGTAGTTTAACTGGATAGAATTCCAACCTTCTAAGTTGGCTGTGGGGGTTCGAGTCCTCCCGGATTCATCTATTAATGCGTCTAAAGGGCCTCTTCGTCTAAATGGCTAGGACAGTGGCCTTTCACGCTGCAGATATGAGTTCGATCCTCATAGGGGTCATTATTTTGCTTTAAAAATTATTTAATAATTAAAACTAAAAATGAAATTTTTTATAAACGAATTAAAACTTTTTTATTACACTGTTTTTGAAGATTTTTGGGTTGACTTAATAACTTTGATTTCATCAGCAGCACTTATTTATTGGTTAGCTGTTCATTATCATTGGCTATTTTTTCCGTTAATTTTTAAAATATATTTTATTTTTTTTTACGAACTTTTTTTATGGCAGCTGCCATTTATCTATACTATAGATCTTTCTTATAGATATATTCTTACTCGATTTTTTAATTGGCTTGAAGCACAAAATGAAGTTCTAAGAGCTTGGTTTTGGTGACGTTTTATTTTAGTCTGCGGGGTTGCTGAGCGGTCAAAGGCAGCGGACTGTAAATCCGCCTACATTGTATTCGCAGGTTCGAATCCTGCCCCCCACATCCATCTAGGAGTGGTGATTTTTACCTCGAATTTCTATATAAGGTCCTTAAGCCCTTTTGTTCTATCTAACCCCGCACCCCTTAACCTAAATTCGTATTCACCCTTATAGAGGAGAAAGGAATGTATACTTTTTACAATCAATTTTGTGTTGATATAGTTTTTTCTTTGGGGCATAGTTCAATTGGCTAGAGCAGTGGCCTTTTAAGCCGAAGATTTGAGTTCGATTCTCAATGCCCCCATTTTTGTTCGATTTTTATAAAGGGGTTGGTTTTTATTTTTTGTACTCAATTTTTTTAAACACTATGGAACTACAAACGTTTACTGTTGAAAATTTTACAAATAATGTCTTGTTCTATCGTGAACCATTTAGACTAAAATTTCTAGATCAAAAATCTCGTGAAAGTATAAAAACTTATACTAACGATCTTGTTCCTGTTAAGTACGTATCTACCAATATATCTGATTTAGAACTTATGTTATTCTATTGCTGGAATGGCGCGGTAAAGAAATTATCAGATATTTCCAACGATTATTCTTCACCTAATTCACCTAATTTATTGAAAAATAAACTTATTTTTTTATTAGCTTCGACAAACTCAGTTGCTTCAGATTTTTCTGATTTGAATTTTATGTCTGGGCTATTTTTAGATGAAACCTATTATTGTGAATACGGTAAAATTTCTTCTCGTTCATTCGATGCGTTAAACATCAATAACCTTTTTAATTCGTTTTGTACATATTCCCCCACTGTATTAAATAAAAAAATAATTCGTCACGGAGCTTTTTTTATTTCAAACGGAAAATACTACCGAACTAATCAGCTTAAGTCTTACGATTTTAACGATGTTCCTAAAATTCAAAAAGATTTTAAAGCCTTTAATACCTATTTTTCTTATACACGGTCTCTTTTTAACGCCCTTTATTTTAGTCACAACTCTCAGGCGTCACATAAATACAGATTCTTAAGTTTTTTAAATATAACTATATTTTTAATTATATTTTTAACTTGGTTGTTTTACTACAATTTTGTGAATCCTCTAATTTTTACAAATGTCTACTTATTTTTTGATAAGGTGTATTGCGCAGATTTACAGCATAAATTTATCTACCTAGGTTTTAAAAGAGTAGATCTTGAATTTATTAATTTTTATTTAACAGATCTAACTCAGGATAAGTTTATTAAAGGTTGTAAATACATCTCTTGGTCTTTACTTTGGAGTTTTAAAATTGCTCTTCTTTGTAGGGTTAACACTATGCTGACTATACCATTTTTTCGAACTATGGTTGGCCCCATAGGTATTGAAATTCGACGTGAGTACCCGGCTTACGATGATTTATTCGATCATTGGTGGTTTTAATTGATTATTTTTTAAGTGTGGTGGAATTGGTAGACGCGCCAGATTTAGGATCTGGTTGCCATAGGCAGTAGGGGTTCAAGTCCCCTCACTTCTAATTTTTAATACACAAACATATAAACACAATATGAATTCTACTAACCCTATTAAAAATTATGATTACGGAACGTATTTTATAGACCCGGCTTCGCCATTCATGCGTGCTATCGTTGATTTGCACGATTATGTTTTTATGTTTTTAGTAGGGATTTTAATTTTTGTTATGTATATTATGTATGTTACTATACGTGATAATAATATCATGTCTTACGAACATAAAAAATTACCTATGCGATATTTAAGATTGGCTTATAACGTAGCTCCGTTTAGCCCCTTTTATTACTACAGTATTACAAAGTTTGTAATTGTATTCAGTTTTCGCAAATTATTCGATACTCTTGTTCTTAATTACTACGATTTATTTATAGGTTCAAAAATATACTACTATTACGAATTTTTGCTTAACGAAGGAAATTCAAAAACTTTTTTTAAAAAACTACATATTTCAATTTTGAGATTACACACACAATTTCGTTACCAAGCTGAATTAAATTCTGCTGCTGGCGGACTTAAAAATCGTTTAACTTTAGATTCTTCAAATTCTGCTTTATATATATTTTCAGAATTGTATAACAAATTTTTCACACTGCCTTGGATTTTAATTAATAAATTCGGCTCTAGTTTTTCACAATTTTTTATATTTCAAAATTTTATATTAAACTCTAATAAATTAGATCTATATTATTTAACGTTTTTAAAAGTAGTGTACGCTGAACAACTTAAAGCTTCAACAATTAATGCTTATAAATTTACACATAACGATATTTTAGAAACTATTTGGACTGTTTTACCTTCTATTATTCTTGTTTTTATAGCAATTCCATCTTTACTTGTTTTATTTGCTCTTGACGAAGTTGGTAAACCGGTTTTAACTGTAAAAGCCGTTGGTCATCAATGGTACTGGAGTTACGAAGTTACTTATACTTCTCAAGAAAATGAAACTAAAACTTGGAATTTCGATAGTTATATGATTGCAGCCGCAGATCTTATTTCTGGTCAACACAGAAATTTAGAGGTTGATAACACGTTATATCTACCCGTTAATACTCACGTCCGTTTGTTAGCTACTTCTATGGATGTTATTCATAGCTGGGCAGTTCCAGCTTTAGGTGTTAAAATTGATGCTGTGCCTGGTCGTTTAAATCAAATTGGTCTATTTGTTGATAGATTTGGTACTTTTTACGGTCAATGTAGCGAAATTTGTGGAACTAATCACGCTTTTATGCCCATTCGAGTTCACGTATTTCCAGTTTTTGATTTATGGTTGTCGAAATTTAATCATTCGGTAGAGTAAGCTTTTTTTTAATCTTTATTAATTTTACTATAGGAGTCATCCCGCTTTTTCACCGCCTTAGTCTCGTGGCCGGATGGCTCCTTCGTTGGGTTTTTCCGACGGAAGTCCTTCTCGTTTCTTTACACCAGTTATAAAATGGAATTTGTACCTGCATCTTTTGAAAGTTTTAAATTGGTTGGTGCCGGTTTAGCAGCTATTAGTCTTGTTGGTGCCGGTGCTGGAGTAGGTATCGTATTCCACGCGTTAGTAACTTCGTTTGCTCGAAATCCTGAATTACGCGGTCCTTTATTACAATTAACTTTAATGGGATTTGCTTTAACTGAAGCCGTAGGTTTGTTAGGCTTAATGGTAACTTTCATTATTCTTTATAAATAATTATTTATTTATTTATTAGATGTATCTTTTTTAGGTAGTATTTCAAAATAGTACGACCTGCTTTAAAGTTGGGTTTGAATCTGGCTCCGAGTGAATGCTAGTGGCATGCTTAACACATGCGAGTCGAACGTAGGATAGCTTTACGTGGCGTACAGGTGAGTAGTTTAGCAGAGGAACGAAAGTTTAAATCCGGTTCAATTCTGGATAAATCATAAAGGTTAAGCCGTTTAAACTATAGGCCTTTGTAGGATCAGGTAGTTGGAAAGGTAATGGCTTCCCAAGCCTTAGACCCTTAGCTGGTCTGAGAGGACGATCAGTCACATTGGAATTGAAAGAAGGTCCAGACTTCAGTTGAAGTCAGCAGTGAGGAATATTGGACAATGGGCGAAAGCACGATCCAGCAATACCACGTGAACGATGAATGTTGCAAGCTGTAAAATTCGCTTCTTAATGAGGAATCGTGACGTCAATTAAGAATGAGCTCCGGCTAACTTCGTGCCAGCAGCCGCGGTAAAACGGGGGGAGCAAGTGTTACTCACCATGACTGGGCGTAAAGGGCAAGCAGACGGATATCACAAGTTTTAGAAAAAAATACTATCAATTTAGGTGTTACTAAAAAACAGGTAGAAGCATAAGGTCATGTGTTAATTATTTATTTTTAAGTAATTAATGCATTCTAGAGTGTATACAAGGATAACAGAACTCCCAGTGAAGGGGTAATATCCTACAATACTGGAGGGGACTACCTATTGGCGAAAGCGGTTATCTAGTATGTCACTGACGTTCATAAGCGAAAGCGTGGGGAGCAAACAGGATTAGATAGTCCTTACTATGCTCATTAAATAAGATAGTAAAAGGTGTCCATTTTAATTTTAAAATTAAAAAATGAATCTAGCTATATCGGAGGAACTTTTAAAATTTTTTAAGCTTTTACCAGCTTTTAAAACAATTCCGAGGGAAGTTTAATTTTTTATTAAGCCCCGTAGAGACTATGAAGAGTAGCGGACCCTATGTAAGAAAGTATCTCATTGCAAATTAAATATTTTTTTGCTACGTTTTTTTAAAACGTATGCTTTATTTGTTTTTTAAATTAACGTAATATGGCTTTGAAAGGTAAGTTTTTTGAATTGATACGTATTTCTTATCATTGTAAATCTGTTGTACTTGGTACGCTATTAGGTAAGGGTCGTATAGAGGTATTAACAGATGAAGAAATAGAGAATTATAAGCCAGCTGAGTTTTCATTTATTAAAAGAAGTGAATACGCTCGATTACATTTTACACATAAATATAATTGGAAACGTAAAAACTATTTTTTTTGGAAAGTATCCCAAGTCAGCGAACTTAATAGTTATAACCCTATTTACGAAGTTGTGCGCGGTTGTTTCGTATTATTTTTAAGATTTCGTGGTAGAGATTCAATTCCTTTGACGAAGCTCTATGAATCTATTTACGAAAATGGGTCTCTTAAAATTAAACGTGATTGGTTAAACGATTTGACCCCTACGGCCATAATGGTTTTATGGTTTGATAGTGGCAAAATTGTAAAACCCTTTAATTACGCCGTAATCAAGATGAGTAAATTTGACCGTCCTCAACTGGAGATATTGGTTGAATATTTTAAATCAGTCTGGGGAATAGAATTTGGGATAGAAGAACTCTACTCTAAAAGAGGACGCTCTCGTATACAACTCTATTTAGAAACAGAAAAACTTGAAAAATTCTTTTCTATTTTTTTGCCGTTAATTCCTGCTCCCGAATTAGTTTACAAGGTAGGTATAGTTTATGATGACCCTATTCTTCAACAACGCTGGAACTCTGAATTATTAAAAACGTTACCGCATTTTAAAGAGGCGTTAATAAAGCAGAAGATGATATAGTCCATTTTTATGTTTAACATAAAATGACCCTGGTAGTCCACGCCCTGAACGATGAGTGTTCAATGTCGGCAACGCCGGTGTTCTAGTTAACGCGTTAAACACTCCGCCTGAGTAGTACGGTCGCAAGGTCGAAATTCAAAGATATTGACGGTCAGGAACACAAGCGGTGGAGCATGTGGCTTAATTCGATGCAACACGAAAAACCTTACCAGTCCTGGACAGTAGAGATGATTATCAATAATACAACCAATGATAATGGGTGACGATCTATAAACGATCAGTCATTCACCTCTCTTAACAGGTGCTGCATGGCTGTCGTCAGTCCGTGTCGTGAGATGTTTGGTTAACTCCCTTAACGGACGCAACCCTTTTCTTTAGTTTTATCTAGAGATATGACCCTCGACAAGAGGAGGTTGAAAGTGAGGATGATGTCAAGTCAGTATGGCCTTTATGGACTGGGCTGCACACGTGCTACAATGATCGAGACAAAAAGTTGCAACGGCGTAAGTTTAAGCTAATCCGTTAAAATCGATCTTAGTTCGGATTATATCCCTGAAAGTCGGGAATATGAAGGCGGAATCGCTAGTAATCGTGGAATAGAAGGCCACGGTGAATACGTAAATTCTTGGAGTACACACCGCCCGTCACGCCATGGGAGTTGGTTCGGACGTATGCCATGTGTTAAGCTTTTTGTTTAATACTGAAAATTTTATTTATTAAAGTTTCAGGAATTGTAATTCTTAAGAATTAGATTACCTAGGCCAAACCTGAATCGGCGACTGGGGTGAAGTCGTAACAAGGTAGCCGTAGGGGAACCTGTGGCTGGACGATAATTCTTATAAAAATTATTAATTTTAGAGTTTTTTTACTCTAGAAAAGAATAATTTTATAGAGATAGCTCGGCACAGGCTTCTCTTTTCGTTTGTTTTAAAAAAAGTTCGCTGATTTGGATTTTTGCGTTTAATTGATTTTACATATATAATAAATAACTATGTCAACAATATATGAAAAAATAAAAATACGCTTTTTATCTTTTTATAAAATAGTAAAAACTTACTATTTTATAGCTGAAGATAATTTTTTTACCTTTTTAATTGAGCCTCCGATAACTTACATTTTTCAATTTCCGGCATTTACTAGATTTTTAGATAATTGGGTTTTTCCTCCAATTCTAAAAATTTTTAATTTTTTTTTAATTATACTTAAAATTTTTAGAATCATACCAGACTGGAGTTTAGAAAAACAACATAAAAGAAAATCTATTGAATATAAAGCTTTGCTTGAAGAAGATTTTTTTAAACCCTTTTTTATACTTAAGCCGTTTAAAATTTGGCCAGTTTGGGCTTATTTCACGTCTATAGCGCTTGAAGTTCTTTTTCGACTTCTTTATTCCTTTGAAGACGTCTGGTTTAAATGGTTCGACTACCCCATTTATCTGTTTATAGTAAAAATTTATCGATTTATTTCGAATATTTTTTTTAGAAATCCGATATTTTTTTTAGAGTTCGTAGTTTTTTTATGGAATAGGGAGCGGCAAGTTTTTTTTAATACGTTTTGGTACACGGAATGTAAACGAGATATAGATAAAGAAATAGGTAAATACTTGCCTATTTATCTGTTTTTTCGTTTTAATTATTGTTTTGGACTATTAAAATTATTTTTAGACAACTGTGAATTAAAATTATATTATTTAAATCGTCTTTTTTATTTTAAAATAAATAATTTTAAACATTATTTTAACTATTATTTTTTAAAAAATTATGATAGTTATTATGATTTAAATTTCAAAATTAATTCTTATTTATTTTATTTAAAATATTTGTATCCGAATATTATGCTTGGTATACTTTATTTTAAATTTATGTATGTTCTTGAAGATATTGTTGAGTTTATTTATTTTAAATTTTTATACTACTTCTCTCCTCGTGCGATCGCGCAAAGTCTTGACAAATTGTTTAAGGTTAACATTTATTATAGAATTGTTTTATCTGTTAAATTGTTTTACGCGATATTTTATCCAAATTTTTTATTTACAAAAAGTTTTTTTAGACTAGTTGTGTTGATCGTTGCTAGATTGGGTTTTATTTATTTGTTGGGTTTATTTATTTTAAATTTTTATCAAAGCCGAGTAATACATAAATATCAAACTGTTACAATTCGTTGGGAGTACGATTTGGATTTTGGTAAGTATGAGTTGACCATGAAATCGGATTTTATCGATTTTACTATTATTCAAAGATTGGACTATTTATTCGATAGCTCCATGTTAGACCTGTCAACCTTGTGGTTTCATCCGATCGATTTTTTAGCTCTCTTGCCATTTTTAATTCTAGTAATATTGGTTTTTCCTTTAACCGCTTATTTGTGGCGTAATTTTTTTGACGGTCCCGCGTTTGTTGCTGGTACAGACAATGCTATAGCAAAACAGATTGCAGAAATAGTTGATATAAATTACGAAGAAATTTGTAAAATTATACAAGATCAACGAATCCGAACAGCAAAAAATATAGAGCCTGTTTCTGATAGTAATTTAATTGCGCTTCACGACTCAGCTGGTGACGATATTTGGAATGAGATATTTGATGGTGACATACCTGTTTTTAATGAGAGCTTAGCTAGCACAGTTAGTAACTCTGCACATCGTTTGGATAATTTATACCATTCTTGGTATAACTACGATGGAATTTGGAGTCCTACTGAGGTTGAAAACGTGTATCTAGCTTATTGTGAAAATGATACTAATTTAATGACCTACAATACTGATGATACAGAGTCTGCATATTTAGAGGATGAGGAGTTTTACGGTCCCGAATCTGAGGTAACTGAAGAACAATTAGAGACTTTAGAATTTTTTGTGGAACAAATGACTCCAATAATGCGAGAGGAATTCCTACGCCCATCGATTAATATTAAACAGGGGGCAGAACCTATAAACTATTCTTTAGAGGGACTACTAGATTATCGTTCTCCTATTGAGTCTGACTATACAGCAAACTTGGATTCTTCAAATTATCCTATGGTTGAATATAAGTATCGCGAAATAACTATACCTACTCTTGAAAGATCGGCTCACGGTATTTTACGTCACGAAGATATTTATTTTTACGAAATAGATTCTAAAACGGCTTTAGATTTGGAAGATGCCGATAATGAAGATAAGGAAAGTGAGGAGTCCCGCAAAAGGCCTAATATTTTTACTCCATCCGATGAGGTTGAGACGGAGCTGGAGGATTTTGAAGGTGAGTACAACCTTATGCATGGTCTTGAGGAATTAGAAGATAATTATAAAAATTTTCCTCTAAATTCTTTGTGGACAATGGAGGAACGTAAACTTGATAAATTTAAATTTGATGCAATCGATATTCGTAATTTTTGGAATCTTTATCCTTCTACTCTTTCTCTGTTACATAATCGTAACGATTTTTTTAATCTGGATGTTCTTGAATCTATCTTTTATGAAGAAGATGATCATCAGGAAAGCTTATACTTTGATTATTTAAAACAACTTAGATCACCCCATTTACCATTAGGAACACTTGTAAATGAGCCGATTTTTGATTTATTTGATAGTTTAATATCGGACGATATTTCTTTACCTTCACAAGAGACTAGCGGGGTTAGTCAACACAATAGTGAGACGATTGATAAGAGGCTGATTTTACACAGTGAAGTAACGGATTTTATTATGCCATTCGGCTTGTGTATGATTTTTTTTTGCGCCGTTTTCGCAGATCTCGAGTACAATGCCAGCTGGATACACCCCGGATTTACAGTTTATCATATTAGTAGTATGGGAGTTGTGCATTTTAAAAAATCGCTTGGTATGCCTATAACATTTATATTTTGGTTATTTTTTAATATTTTTATTATGTTAGCTACAAGTTTTTTATTTACTGGACAACAAACTTATATTTTCTTTTATAAAGCATATTTTGAAAAATTTAAAAATGCATGGTTTCCTAAATCCTTTACAGATTTGCGCCCTGGTTCTAAAACGTACAAAAAAATTTATTTTTGGCCCCCAGACAGTTTTTTTATAAACTCATTGCGTTTTAAATCTATAGAAATTTTTCGACCTCTTCGTTATGTAGATTTTCATTTGAATTTTGAGCCGAGTTTATTTCTTGCTTACGGACTACAGCAAACTGAAAAAAAAGATCGCAATGCAGACACAGCTGTTTTCAGTTTTGACGAGTTTTGTGAACCTTTTACGAATTCAATTGAAGATATTTATACTGAGGCCATAACCGCACCTATTATAGATTTTACTTACGAACACATATTTGATGCTTTTTCGCCAGAGAACACTGGAGTTAGAGCTGTTGGTTACCCGTTTAATATATTTGAGCATTTATTGTGGTTAGGTTATAAATCTGGTCCTGCTAATTTAAAACGAAGATTAGTTTTCCAACTAGACTGGACATTGTGGTATCGCTGGCGAAGTTACTACGCTTTATCTTCTGCTGGCCGTTCTGTTCCACGTTACACTACTCCAACCACTGAATACGATTTTTATATTAAATTAAACAATAAAAAATTTATTAATAGACTGCATAATCTCGTTCCTGACCATTACGCGTATAATTTTGATCCATATTCTTCTCTTGTTCCTGCGCCTTCAAAATCGACGCTTTTGGAACATAAAGATGAGCTTATAGCGTTAAAAAATGCTAAACTAAATCTTCGTACTGCTTTAATGAAAAAATATCCTGATCGTAAAAAGTTTTATTTCGATTTGAAAAAAAATAAAAAATGATTTTCTACAGATATGCTACAATTTTGTTACTTTTAATTAATGTTTTTATTACAGCTTATTTATACAGATTATACATCGGTTTATCTTCAGTTGTTTTTTACCAATCTTTGATGTTAAAAAATGTTATAATAAACTATGATATTTTTTTTGCTAAATTTTACACACAAGATTATGTTTTAAATTTATTTAATATGATTAATACCTCGTTTTTTTTCCGCGAGCGCGGTATTATACCGATCTCAGAGTGGCGTTTTCAAAACTCTATACAATACTTTGACGGCGTCAATGTTAAAAACGAGTGGTTGGTTACTTTAGACAATGTTTTAACAGGGTCTAAGTTTGACTTTTTGAAAACCCACGAAACCTTTAGATTTATATATATCTATCTTGAAGAATTTTTGATTGGTTGGGGTATAGAGTTGATTTCTCCATTTACTTTTTTACTTTTTTTTGTTGCTATTTTTTTATTTTTTTTATGCTGGGTTTTGGTTTACAGCGATTTTGGGTTAAATATAGTCTCATCTCACCATATAAGATTACAGCAGCTGGAATTATTTGTAGCAGAAAAACTTAATAACGGGAAGCCTATTCTTTTTCGAGGCTCTAAATCTTGGAATCCTGTTAAAGATTTAAAAAACAATGATGCTGAATTTTATTCAGATAAAACAATTGCAGATTGGTTGGAAGAAGCAGAAGAGGCAAAAAATAAGAAAAATGCTGAAAAAGATTCGTCTAACGTATAAAAAATTAAATGACGAAGTATAACTATATAATTTTATTAATAGGTTTTATACCCGTTATAGCTGCAATGAGTTTGTTTTTTATTCCGAAAGAAAATTTTTTCTTTCAAAAAAATTTAAGTATTTTTTTTGCAGCCGTATCGCTGATTTTAAGCGTTTACATTTACAAATATTTTGATATCTATAATTCTGATTTTCAATTTTTTATTTCGATTTTTGAAGTAACTGGTTTAAACATCGGTTACGAGTTAGGAATTGATAGCTTATCTTTATGGTTTATTATTTTAACAAATCTTTTAACTTTTGTTTGCTTAGTGTACATAAATAAAGCTGTTGTAAATCGAAAATACTTTTTTAGTCTGTTATTTTTTATACAATTTTTTGTTTTACAATCTTTTATGGTTTTAGATATTTTTATGTTTTACATATTTTTTGAAGCTATTCTTTTACCAATGTTTTTTGTTATCGGGGTTTGGGGGTCATACAACCGAAATCTTCATGCTTCTTTTCTATTTTTTTTATACACGTTATTCGGTTCACTTTTAATGTTACTTGGTATTCAATTCTTTCAAATCGAGGTTGGATCAACAAATTTTTCAATATTAGCCCATTACCCGTTTTCGTTTTATAGCCAATTATTTTTATTTATCGTATTTTTTATTTCATTTGGGATTAAAGTTCCTATTGTTCCTGTCCATATATGGCTTCCTGAAGCACACGGAGAGGCGCCAACAATAGGTTCCGTTATACTTGCTGGTATACTTTTAAAATTAGGGCTTTACGGATTTTTACGAATAATTATTCCTTGTTGTCCTGACGCACTTCTATATTTCCGTAGTTACATCTATCTAATTGGTATTTTAGCTGTAACCTACACTGCTTTAGCAACGTTAGCTCAAACTGATTTAAAACGTATCATAGCTTATTCTTCGGTCGGTCACATGAATTTATCAGTTTTAGGATTAATAAGTCTTTCGGTGCAAGGAATAGAGGGTAGTTTGTTTAGTTTAATAAGTCACGGATTTGTATCATCTGGACTTTTTATATGTGTTGGTCTTCTTTACGACCGTTACGGTACTAAATTAGTTAGTTATTACGGATCATTCGTATCTTTAATGCCTATCTTTTCGTTTTGTTTTTTTATTTTAACGTTTTCAAATTTGGCCTTTCCTGGTACTAGCGCTTTTGTAGGTGAGCTACTAACTTTTATAGGTATTTCATCTGTTAATATATTTTTATTTATCTTTAGCTCTTTAAGTGTTATTTTTGTTGCTATCTACTCAGTTTGGACCTACAATCGAGTAATATTTGGCCCTAATTTAAACCTGAATTTATTAAACAAATTTGCTGATTTAACGACCGAAGAATTTATTTCTCTTATTTTGTTAATTATCCCAATTCTATTCTTTGGAATTTATCCAGATCCTATCTTGAGTACGATCCACGTGGCGATTTTAAATTTAAATTTCTTAATATAAAGTCATGGTATTAGTAATATTTGCGCCTGAAATCTTTATATCTCTTTCGTTTTTATTTATATTAGTTGTTGGGGTTTTATTTTCACGACTAAATAAAAACCAGTATTCTTTAAATCCTTCAAGTATTGTAGGTGGGTTAAGTATTATAATTTTGGTATTCGCTATTTTTTTAGCTTCTAACGCGGATCTACCTGAGGATACAATTTACATATTTGACCAAGGATTAATTTTCGATAATCTTTCGTATTACATGCGTATATTTATATTTTTATTGGCTATTCCAATATTCTATTTCCTTATGATTTATTATTCTCAAACACGTTCGGGAGAATTTGAAATTTTTATAATTATGGGTTACTCGTTAGTTGCTATGAGCACTCTGCTGTGTTCTTTAGATTTTATAACCTTTTATTTAGCTTTAGAGTTACAAAGTTTAGCATTTTACATACTTGCCGGATCAAAAAAAACCTCTACATTATCAACAGAGGCTGGTTTAAAATATTTTATACTAGGTGGTTTTTCTTCTGCTATTCTTTTGTTTGGTATTTCTTTAATTTATGGGCTTACAGGAAGTATAGAACTTTCATCTTTAAGTCTTTTATTGTCAGAAAACGATGGTTTACTAAACAAAGCTAGCGTTTTTTTAGCTTTGACATTTATAACGTCAGCAATTTTATTTAAGATATCCGCTTTCCCTTTTCATTCTTGGACACCAGACGTTTATAGCGGAGCGCCGCTTCCTATAACTGCATTTTTTAGTATTTTGCCTAAAATACCGCTAATGGTGTTTTTCTTTCGATTTTACAGCGCAGTGTTTTACAACTATCCGCAAGAATGGACATATCTAATTTCGATAATAGGTGTAGCTACCCTTTTAATCGGAACGTTTGGAGCGATATATCAAACGAATTTAAAACGGTTACTGGCTTACAGTACCATATCGCATGTCGGGTTTGTTTTAATCGGATTTTCAACAGGATCTCCTTCGGGATTAAATAGCGTTTTTTTATATCTTATTATATACGTATTAGTTAGCCTTGGTATTTTTTCTATTTTAATTTCGAATCCTTATTTCAAAAATAGAAAAAATGAAGATGTGAATTTTATTAACAATATAGAAGAGTTACGAAGTCTGTTTTTTTCCAACCCAACCGCTGCAGTATTTTTAGCGCTCTTTTTTTTATCCTTGGCTGGTGTTCCGCCATTAGCTGGTTTTTTTGGTAAGTACTCGATTTTATTAGCTCTTATCGAATCAAAAATGTATTTAGTTGCAATAGTGTGCGTAGTAACTAGCGTTGTATCAGCTTTTTACTACCTTAGAATCATAAAATATTTATTTTTTTATAAGCCAGACGTTTGGGATTTTAAAACTAACGTCGGTTCTCCGCTTGCCTATTTAATAGCCGCCTTAACATTTTTTAATATTTTTTTCATGTTATTTTTTGATTTTATTTTGGATTTAGTTTTACTTATGATCTCGTAATTTTTTTAAAACAATTTAAGCCCCCGTGAGATGACTGAGCGGCTGAAGGTGCTTGTTTGCTAAATAAGATGTACAATCTGTACACGTGGGTTCGAATCCCACTCTCTCCGTTCTATTTAGAGCGTGATGTGGTGGAATTGGTAGACGCGCTAGTCTCAAAATCTAGTTGCCATAGGCAGTAGGGGTTCAAGTCCCCTCATCAGTAAAAAAATTAATCAATAATAACTCACTTGGTGGAATTGGTAGACACGGCAGACTTAAAATCTGTTCTTTTCGGGGGTATCGGTTCAAGTCCGATAGTGGTCATCTGTTTAATTTTATCTCTATCGGGGAGTAGCTCAATGGTAGAGTATAAGCCTGAAAAGCTTACTGTGATGGTTCGATTCCATCCTCCGGCAAATCCCGCTTTGTTTTTTCACCTTTGTACAATATAAATAATTAGTTAATTGCAAAAAAATTAAAATAGCGTACCTTTAGCGATATCCCTTTTCAATTTTAAACGAAAATAAACACATGAAAAAATTTCAAAAGTAAATCACGATTAATGGGAAAAATAGTTAATGTTAAGTAATAAAATTTATAAAAAATATGGCGATATGTGGGGGGAGTTATTCCGAATCCGCAGAAAAAGTGCACGCTACTACAGGACTATGGATATTTATGGTAAAAGACCAAAAAATAATAGTCTTTATTACCGATTTAGTTTTTATGTAGGTCGTTTCGGAGTTATACGAAGACGAAAAACCCGTTATGGAAAAGCCTTTGCTGATAAGCAAAAATTAAAAATATTTTATAACGATACTAAAGAATCAGAAATACGGTTTAAATGGATGAGATCTTTAAAATACAAGGATCATGCTATGTTTAAATTTTTTCATTACATGGAGTCTCGCTTAGATAATTTACTATACCGGGCTAACTACGTTGCAAACATGACGCAAGCTCAAGCTATGATAGAAGCAGGTTGCGTACAGGTAAATGGTAAAACGATGTATGATAAAGCCTACATGGTTGGCTCATTTCAATTTGTCAAACTAAATATAGGAGAAGCAATGGCAACTGTTATTCGACGCTTAATTAAGCGTCGATTTAAAATGTTCCCCTTACCAACTTACATAGACGTAGATTATAAATCTTCCGTAATATTTTATGCCGGCGTTAATTCTATACCTTCGTATCCGTTTAAATTTACAGCGTCGCGATTAAGAACAATTTATCATTAAATTTAAGAATGGGGGGATAGTATAGTTGGTAGAATGTCTGCTTTGCACGTAGAAGGCATGGGTTCGACTCCCATTCTCTCCATTAAATCTTTAAAAAATGTGTTTATTAATTTACGTACAAACTGGAAACAACGCTACAAAGTACTATTTCTATGTATCGAGAACTGAAGTGTTTAAAAAAATCGACTGGGGCTACTTATTTATTTTAAGTAATTATAATTTAAAATACGCTAAATCTTTTTTACCCTTTATACGTATTTTAAGGGTGCTCGACAAAGAACAGGTACGTTTTATATGGATATACGAGCCGACGCTAGATTTTTTATACTTGGCTATAGAAAAGGATGTTGCGCATATTAAAGATCCAGATTTTTTAAGGTATATAGACGAGGTTTACAAACTTGATTTATTTTTTAAAGAGTCAGCTGAATGTTTAAACGCTGTGTACAAGTTATTCGATCCTCTATTTAATAATTTAAAACATGGCCAAATTGTACGTTGGAACATGGGTCAAACAGTTTATAGAGATGTAAAAAATTCAACAAGAATACCCTTAATAGATTCCATGCCGTTTCGAGCGAGTAACGAAAGAAGATATAAAAGCCCGGTTCCGTATACGTTTAGAGATATAAGTAAAAATTCGACTAGCGCTAACCACCTATATGGTTACGGCTATAACGACCATTATACATATTATATGCCATATTGTAATTTTTTCGATTCTTTTAGACGTAATAATTTTAAACTTCGCAAGTGACTGAGTGGTCTAAAGTACCAGTCTTGAAAACTGAGGTTTCTCTACGAGAACAAGGGTTCGAATCCCTTCTTGCCCTTGAAGTATTTTATTAGAATAAGTAAAAATTGTATTATATTTACTTCTCAAAAATAAATTTCCCGTAACTTAATGGTAGAGTGTCGGTTTGATAAGCCGAAAGTGATGGTTCAATTCCATCCGGGGTTATTTTTTAGTTCCATTTTTCTAAGTTTTCTACAATAATGCGATTAATTAAAAAATACGCCTATTTAGGAGCTTTAGATACTATGGGTGTGCGCTACCCGTCACCTTCAAATTTTAGTTATTTTTGGAGTTTTGGTGTATTCGCAATAACCTGTTTAATAATTCAATTAATTACCGGTATTTTTTTAGCTATGCATTATAGTCCAGACGTTTCACTAGCTTTTATTAGCGTTGAGCATATAATGAGAGATGTAAATTTTGGTTGGTTAATAAGATACATTCACGCTAATGGCGCATCGATGTTTTTTATAGTGATTTATATACATATGTTTAGAGGTTTATATTATAGCTCTTTCGTACGACCTCGACAATTTCTTTGGATTAGCGGTGTAATAATATACTTTTTAATGATAGGTACGGCATTTTTAGGATATGTATTACCATGGGGGCAAATGAGTTTCTGGGCAGCCACTGTAATTACTAATCTAGTTTCTGCTATTCCAAAGATTGGTGACGCTATTGTTGTGTGGCTTTGGGGTGGGTACGCTATTGGAAATGCAACTTTAACAAGATTTTTTACTATTCATTTCACGTTGCCATTCGTTATTCTTGCTTTAGTAGTTGTACACATTTTACTACTACACGAGTTTGGTTCAAATAATCCGCTAGGTGTTGATTTTTATCCCGATATCGCATATTTAACACCATACTACACTGTAAAGGATTTGTTAAGTATTGTTTATTTTTTAATATTTTTTGGACTCTTCGTTTATTTCTTTCCAAATCTATTAGGTCATCCTGATAATTACATACCTGCAAATCCGTTAGTTACGCCTATACATATTGTACCAGAATGGTACGTTTTGCCACTTTACGCTATATTAAGATCTATTCCTAGCAAACTAGGCGGAGTTATAGCAATGTTAGGCGCTATTTTTGTTCTTGCTATTATACCAGTCATACTAGAAGCTGAAATTAGAGCTTTAAAATTTAGAATACTCGCTAAACCATCATATTTTTTATTTTTAGTTATATGCGTAATTTTAGGGTGGATTGGTGCAGCGCCTATAAAAACCCCGTTTTACCAAGTAGGACAATTAGCTACAATTTTTTATTTTTTATACTTTCTCATAATCTATCCGGGTATTATATATTTTGAAGATATGATGTACGAAACTTATATGGATTATTTGGATGCTATTTTATATAATATCTATATAGAAGAGTTGGAAGAGGAGGCCAAATTAGCTCTTGAAAATAATATTAAACTAAACGTTTAGTTTAATATTATTAATACAATATTGGTTATTGCAATCAATTTACTATGTTACAGGGCCCCAGTCTAGTGTCTCTTACAAGTTCTATATTCACAGTATTCTTTCATGTTAACTATTTTTAAGAACGATAAAGAAGACGATTTTCAAAATTTAGTTCAGTTAACAACCTCTCAGAAATTTGAAATCAATTGGCATCGTCCCGAACAACTTTCTAGTTTAATAGAGGATTTAGAATTCATAAATGAATCTAACGGTCAAGAATTTTCAGATTTTGAAGAAGACTATTTTTGGCACGATTACGGACGAGTTGTATCTGTCATCGATGGTATCGCAACGGTTTACGGTTTAAAAAGAATAAAAGCTGGTCATATGGTTACTTTTTTTAATAGCCATTTAGTAAGTGGTCACTCTCAACTTGAGATGTCTTCTGACGAAGTTGAGGAATGGTTAGACGAACTTTATTCTTCAGTTGATCAGGCGTTTGATACTACTGATGTAGCAATAGAGGAAGAAATTGAAGAAGCGTCTACTGAAACAGTAGAGATTGAAACTTCAAATTCCCAAGAACTTGATAGCTACATATCAGGATTGGGTATAGCTCTAAACCTTGAAAAGGATTTTGTAGGTGTAGTTTTACTAGGTTCTGATATTTGGATATTCGCTGGTGATCTTTGTGCGACCGCTAAACAACCTATGGAAGTTCCTGTAGGCTGGGCTCTTTTAGGCCGAATTATTGATGCATTGGGTAATACGATTGATGGTAAAGGCGAATTAACACATTTTGATGACCGCCGAGCTGTTGAGAAAAAAGCCCCCGGCATCGTATCTCGTAAGTCTATTCATGAACCTTTACAAACTGGTATAAAAGCTGTTGACGCTCTGTTTCCTATTGGAAGAGGACAACGCGAACTAATATTAGGAGACCGTCAAACTGGTAAAACTGCTATAGCTTTGGATTCTATTATAAATCAAAGTAGCATAATTTTAAACGAAGAGGAGTCTAACGTTGAAAATGCCGTTTATTCAGTTTATGTTGCTGTAGGACAAAAAATGTCAACGGTTTCACAAATATATCATACTTTGGAGAATACTGGTTCAATGCAATCGTCTGTAATCGTTGTAGCAACAGCTTCCGATGCTGCTTCATTACAGTTTTTAGCTCCCTATACCGGCGCTACGATTGGAGAATTCTTTAGAGATTTAGGATATCATGCTCTTATCGTTTATGACGATTTAAGCAAGCATGCTGTTGCATATAGACAAATGTCTTTATTACTTAGACGCCCGCCAGGACGTGAGGCCTATCCCGGTGACGTATTCTATCTGCATTCAAGATTGTTAGAACGCGCAGCTAAGCTATCAAGTAATTTAGGAGCTGGTTCTTTAACAGCTTTACCTATAATCGAAACGCAAGCTGGCGACGTATCAGCGTACATACCTACTAATGTAATTTCTATTACAGACGGTCAAATATTTTTGGAAACAGAGCTATTTAATAAAGGTATACGCCCCGCTATAAACGCCGGTCTATCTGTTAGTCGTGTTGGTTCTGCTGCACAAGTTCAAGGTTTAAGAGCTGTTTCTGGTTCTTTGAAACTTGAACTTGCCCAATATCGTGAAATTGCTGCCTTTTCACAATTTGGTTCAGATTTGGATGAAGCTACGCAAAGACTTCTTAGCAGAGGTTCTTTATTAACAGACTTGTTAAAACAACGCCAGTACAATCCTTATTCTGTAGAAGATCAAATATTAAGCATATATGCTGCAACTAACGGTTATTTTGATGATGTTGCAGGCTCCGTTATTCAATTGCAACAACGTGAGCGTGACTTAATTGAATTATTTGAATTCAACTCAGAATTTCCTGAATTGTACGCTTTAGTACGCTCTACTATCAGAGAAGATCTTGACCAAGCGTTATTAGCAACCCTAGTAAATGTTTGGATTAAGGATATAAGATAAACTAATTTAAAGATGGATAAGGAACATTCTAAGAAAAAATTTCAATCACTTGTTGCTAGTATCGGATTTAAACTTAAATTAGATTTTGGAGCCGTTTTAAATTTGATAGAATTAAGAAGAGGAGAAGAGAGCTATACTATTAGAGATAATAACATGTTTGAAAAAATTGAAAGATTGTCTTATTTTTCCAGCACTAACTTCAATTTAGATGTATTACAAAAGTTGAACGACTTCTTACACTCCGATCCAGAATTTTTGCAGGCCGTTTCAATTCGTATAGATAATTTTGGTTATAGATTAAACGATGATTTTATTCTTTTTATGCGTGATTTGTACACATATTTAGAAAATCATCCAAAATGTCTTAGCCAAGAGATACTAGCGGAATACTACAGTAATACGCTTTTGTAACTGCCTAGATATTTTATACCCCCCTTGGATAAAAAAGAGGGGGGTAGTTTAATAGGTAGAACGAAGGTCTCCAAAATCTTTGGTGGGGGTTCAACTCCTCTCCCCTCAGTAACCAATCTTTAGATTTTATGTCTCGCGGCCATCTGTTGGCCGACGTTGTAACTATAATAGGTACTCAAGATATTGTTTTTGGAGAAATAAACTTTTATATAAAAATATAAGTTAAATGTGGCTACTGTGTACGTAATTTTAAATAAATATATAAAAACAAATGCAAAATTTAAATAGCGATAATAAAAAGTTTAGCTTTGGGAATTATTTTATAATGAACTATCTTGAATCGATAGATGAGATAGATCGAATTTCGTTTCTTTTAAATTTTCCAATGTATATTATTCTGTCTAAAATACATTTAGTCTTTATGGAGACTAATACGATTGGTAGATTAATCTCGCAAGGGCTGTACCCCTTTACGACACCCACCTTTGCGAGATTTTATTTGGAGGTATCGGCTGGGGGCTTATTAAAGCCACTTGTTTTAAGTAAGAAAAAGATTGAAAAAAATATTATTGTTGATGTGTTACTGTCTTTGAAGAGTATTCAGCAGTTTAACGGATCAACAGATACGTTACGGTTAAATCTAGCGGCGATAAATTTAAAAAAGGATCTTATTACAGAGCCTGAAAATAAATTTTATAGAAAATTTATAATGAAGATAAAAAATAAATAAAATGGTAAATAAAACAAAATTAAAACCTATTAAGTTTCATTATCGTAGTTTCATTACCGGGTCACAACCCATTATCGTGGTCAATAATAATACCACGCCTAAGTCTAGATTTTCACAAATTCTTAATCTTTTAGCTTTACTATTCTTAATTTATGTAGGTTTTTTCTCTGACATCCCTACAACTTATAAGATGAATGAAGAAGGTTCCAATAATTTATTTTATATTTATTTAGTTCTAATTTGTGGTATTTTACTACTTAACTTATTTAGAGCGTACATTTTAAATAGTATAAAATTCCCAGAATCTCGAGTTGCAACTACATTAGTATCCTTCTTCTTAACTAAATTTGTACCGTTTTTATCTACCTTATCCGTTATTCCTATTTTACGAGTTGCCTACTACTATTTTTTCAACGGATTTGAAGACAGCATATCATTTCGATTCTTTAAACTTTACCGTAATTGGAGCGAAACCGATAAGTTTAAGCTTGTTGAAATGTATTTTTCCGACCCAACGAAACAAAACGTTGAATACGGAAAATATTTAACTCAAGAGAATACTCGTCTTTTTGTTGAAAAAGCAAAAAATAAGGAGGAACTTTATAACATTTTAAAAACCTTTCTTTCAGATAAAAAGACTGAGTTAGAGTTGTTATCAAATCAAAAAGCTATGGCTATTAAAACTGATTGGACTTCTTACTTAGCTCTTGATACTACTTCAAAGTACATCCTATGTGCGCTGGGTGGTTTGGTAATTATAACTGGTGTTATCCTTACGGTTAGTTATTTTAGCCGAGAATTAGAATCAAACGAATTAGCATTGCAAGCTGGATACGAAAGAATTGTTGCTAATGAGGAAGATATAGCTACAATGAAGGTTACTATAACTGAGTTGACTGCGAAAACAGTCGAGTTAAGAGAGTATTTTAAAGTTTTTATAAAAAAAATAGAATTTCTTGACCGTACTGCCACCAGAAAATTTGACGTTCTAAAAAATTCTGTAGATGAAACTGGTAGGCTTGTTAAACATATAGTAGACAATTTTGAAATGCCTTAATTAATAACAAAAGTAGTTTCACTACGTCTAACTATTCAACATAGACGGAAACCTGGCTGGGGGTATTGGCATTTGATAATGATAGGTATGATAAAGTTAAAAAATTTTTTATTGCTTTTTACATTTATGTGGATTATAGTTATCCTATACTATAATTTTAATGTTGCCTTTGCGATGGAGAATGATATAGCAAAAACTATTAAAGATACCGTAATGCTGTACGCATTCCCTCATTCACAAACTGTATTTGATAACAACCCTACTTTAAGTAAATTGTATTTCAATAAAACTGCCCGTTGTGCTCTATTAATCTATATAGCGTATACCGTGGATATAAATAGCCCAGATTTTGCTTATACGGCGTGTAAAAAAGCTTCCGCTGCTTTTTACGATTATAATTTGCACAATTATAGCGAATTTATTGAATATGAATGGATTAAGGGCTTAAAACACGGTAATTAGTTATCACAAGGTTATACGTATAACCCCAGCGATCCTAATTCTATTTATCAACTAAACTACGCTACTTATGAATATAATAACCGTGATCACTAAAAACGAGGGTGCATAAATTTTTCTAAACTTTAATACACTCCTATAACCAGTTTCATGGAAGCGGAGGCCGGGGCCATGCGACTGTGGAGCATGGCTATAGGTAGCTTGCACTCCCAAATCGGGCGTATATTTCATTTATGCTTGAAACGGCTTGAAAACTATAAAATCGTCAAAAACGATTTTATCAACACAAAACGTTATCAGAAAAAGAAAATTTAAGTGCATAAATTTTCTAAACTACTACATATACAATACAGAGAAGGAGGTAGAGAAGTAGGAAACCCCCCAAAGTAACCGGTACAGCTCAGTCAGATAAATCAGTTTTAATACTATCCTATAAATGACCTATAAGAGTAGCGTAGTGTATAGTAGGAGCTATCTCCTTATATAGCTCTTTTATTTATTTTGCTCATCTCTCTATCTTTACTTTTATCGCTTATCTCGCTGCAGGAAGTTTCCTCTCCCCTGTGTATTAAGTTTTTGTTAAAGTTTCGAATCGCAGATTTGCAATTGGTACTAAGGTATTTTATCTATTGCATATCTCGTAGATACTAAAGTAGTAAGATCATAATAATAAGAAAAACGTCAAAAAATATTACTAATTTATTAATCCAATAGAATTTTTACGATTTTTGACTGTCCAAATTGCATTATTAGAATGGGCAAAAAAATCTTTAAATATATATTATTCTAATTTTTACCTCGAATTTCTATACTTGGTTCTTAAGCCCTTTTGTTCTATCTAACCCCGCAGGCGAAAACGGTATTTTGTGTTCATCCCTACGGAGTAGGGGGGGGGGGAGAAAAGAAAAGAAAAGAAAAGAAAAGAAAAGAAAAGAAAAGAAAAGTCCTGTAATCTTTGAGAAAAGTTTTAAGTAAGTAAGTTTAACCATCTACAACCAAAATGGCAAGTATACAGAAAATAAAAGCCTTTATAGTTGCGGGGCAAGCTACGTCCTCGCCACCGTTAGGCCCGCTGTTAGGCCAGTACCAGATAAACATATCTGATTTTGTACCAAAATTTAACGAGCAAAGTTTAGCAAAATTTGAATCCGGAGTATTACTATCTGTTTTGGTCTTTCGAAATCCTAAGGATAAATCGTATAAAATAATTTTAAAGGGGCCGACCTTAATGGGATTACTTAATTCGGTAACTAAACTTACTAAAGAGCGTAAACAAGAGTGTATAACAGTAGGTAAACTTTACGATATCGTAAAAATTAAGCACAGACTTTTAAACGAATTTAACAACCAAAATTTGCCGATTGAAAGCGTTGCCAGTTCAATTTTGAGTACCGTGCTTAATAATAAGCTACTAGTAATACAGTAAATAAAAACACCTTGGAAAAAACTATACCAACGCCAAACAGAGTAAAAAGGATAAGATATAATTTTAGTAAAGCTTTAATTAAAAAAATGCTAGATCTTCATCCATTCATAATTTTTTCTCGTTCAAAAATTATACTACCCCCTGAAATAATTAAAGATTTTACTACCTTAAACACATCGGGCCCAATTTTTAAAACAGTTTTGCCTAAAATGCTCGAAGGTTTGATTAAAGGTCCCATGTTTATGCTGGGTACTGATTCTTTTAAATCCTACGAGCTATACGTAAAAACTTGCCCAAATTCCATAATTCTTTTACGTTGGCTGATAAATGGCAAAAGCTACATAGTAACAAGTTTTGACTTCGAACGTGTTCTAAAAACGGAAATTTTGAATTCCAACGTACAGGATATATCTTACTACTACAATTAAATGGTAACTTTTAATCAACTTAAAAGAGGTATAAGAGGCCCTAAAAAGAAATATTTTATGTGTAAAGCTTTACAACAGTGCCCGCATAAGCGCGCTACGTGTTTAAAAGTTTATACTACTAAGCCTAAAAAGCCTAATTCAGCAACCCGAAAGGTCGCTAAGGTAAGACTAAGTAACGGTATAAATATAATAGCGTACGTTCCAGGACAAGGCCACAATTTACAACAGCACTCGGTTGTTATGGTACGCGGCGGTAGAGTTAAGGATCTTCCAGGAGTTCACTACCACTTAATGAGGGGTAAGCATGATTTTAATGCCAAAGAAAGATTTTTACGAAAAGCTCGCCGATCAAAATTCGGTATAGTTAAAAAAGCGCCGTAATAAAAAGATGTATAAACAAAATAACCTATTAAAAATCTGTTTAGGAATTCGTACTAAAAATGGTAAAGCTCACATAAGTGAACTTTGGTTTTATCAAGTTTTATTTTTTTTGAAACAAAAAGGTGTTTCAAAACCTTCCTTATTTGTACAAAAAGTTTTGTCGCGCCTTCGTCCGCCGATTGGCTTACAAAACAAACAACGCGGCGCTTCAAAAATTAAAATTCCAGCGCCTATCCCACTGAAGCAACAATTTTTAAAAGCGTTGCGCTGGATTTTTGAAGGAGCTAAAAAACGTGGTCGTGGAAACATAACGCCACAAATTTTTGCAGACGAGGTGTATTCTATTGCAAGAGGTAAAAATTCGTATAGCTTTAAGCAACGGAAAGAGTTTTTAAGGGCGGTTCTAGATAGTAGAGCTTTTATGAGATAATAAATATTTAACACATGAAACTTTGGAGAGGAAAATCATTTAAAAAATTAACGAAATCTATAAAAAAAAGTGGCGGAAGAAATTTTAAAGGCCGAATAACAACCAGACATTTTGGTGGTGGGCACTCTTATCGTACTAGAATTGTAGATTTTGATAGGTCCACTTTTAATACGCAACCTTCTTGGATAAAACGATTCGAGTACGCTCCTGGAAGAACTGGAACATTAGCATTACTAGTTTACAAAGAAGGTTCAATATCTTATGTTTTAGCTTCAAATGGGTTAAAATTGGGTCAGATGATTGGTAACGGTATAAATTTTGATACTCTTCCCGGAAATAGCTTACCTTTAACGCATGTTCCGCCCGGCACTATAATGCATAGCGTAAATTTTAGACCAGGTTCTAAATCAGGTGTAGCCCGCGCTGGTGGTACGTTTGTTCAAATGCTGCGTAGGTATAACGATAGATATTCATTAATGAAAATACCCTCTGGTGAGAAAAGACTTTTTCAATCTGAGTTATGGGGAACTATCGGTACTGTAATGCCAGTTAACGTTTTAAAAAAACAAATAAAATTTAAAGCTGGAGCAAATAGATGGCGTGGTATACGTCCTTCCGTTCGTGGTGTCGCGATGAATCCTGTTGACCATCCGCACGGCGGCGGCCAAGGTAAAACTTCTGGAGGTAGACCCTCTGTTAGTCCGTGGGCGCGTTTAACGAAGGGTTTTGTTACCAAGCCTAAAAGATTTACTAAATCGATTGTTTATAGACATAGAAAAGACGTATAAAAATGAAAAATAAAAAAAACGCTTATAAAAAGCCTATCTATATTAGAGCTACCGGTATCATAAGGCATCCTGGAGCAAAGATTACTCATAATTTTATAGGCAAAAGGGTATCAATTTATAACGGACGATTATACCAAAGTTTCAACGTTTTAAGAGATATGATAGGATACAAATTTGGTTTTTTTATAACAACAAAAAGTCTCGGTCCCAAAATTCATCTGACGGCTAATAAAAAGAAAAAATTAAAGAAAAAATAATATGGTTCTTAATTCAAATTTAACAAGATTTGGAACGTCCACTAAGTGGAACTACATAATTGGCTCACGAGATTACGCTAAGGATTTTTTTAAACAAAATAATCTTCGCCGATATTTACTAAAAACTTTAAAGCTATACAATTACTCTTCACCATTGCTGTATAGTCATTTTTTAATAAACCAGAATCCTTATAGTCCTCTTTTAAGATTGTCTTTATACGATAACGTAATTTATAATAAATATTTTCATGAACGAAGACCGCATAGACGTAGAAAATTTAAAAAATTTGATATAGAGCGTTTTAAAATTTATAAATTTCGTAGTCGATTATTTCGTTCGGTGAGACTTATTCGAAACGTAGCTAATTTAAGACGGCGTAAATTTCCTAAAAATAAGCGATTTATCCCGTTTAATTTAATAACTGGTAATTTCAAGTATAGACGTTCTCAACTTAAAAAATCCGTAGCTCCTAAGCCTGTTTATAGAACTTATTTCAATAGATTTTTAAGAGAGCTGTTTTTTTTAAAGGGATTAAATAAATTTTCAGCGGGTAAACTTCCTTCGTCATTACCAAAGCGTAAATTTGTTAAAACTAAGAAATTGGACTTCAGCCCGTATTATATACCTGATCCAGCAGCCCAATCTAGAATCAGAGATTCTGAAAATGCGCACATAGCTAAAATTTTAGCTATGTATAAAAAGCCTAAACCAGATTCGCAGCTACCGCCTACCCAAATTTCTGATGTAAAAAGTAGAAAATTTAAAATTATTCTTAAACGCCGTCGCATAAAGAATAACAAAGTTTTAGTTCCGCTTACCAGATCGCAGATTGCCTTTCCTGTTTCTAAATTTTTTAACAACGTAATTAGTCCATTTTTGAATACGTCAGACGAGTTTAAATCCTTGGATAACAGGTTTGCTAAAAATTACTACTTTTTACATCAGAAATTTGAAAAACTTAGTAAAGTAGAAAGATCAAATACTTTTAAGGTAGGTCTTATTTTACTAACACTTTTAGAATTTAAAATTCTAAAAAAACCTAGCGTTTTATCTAAAAATGTAGCAACATTTGCGTTTAAAATCTTTTTAAAAGAATTAGAAAGATTAATTAATTTTGTAAAATTAAAGGTATACTTATTTGGTAAAACAAGCGAGTATAGAAAAAAAAGAATGCCCGCTAAACTTTTTCCAATTATTTATAAATTTTTTAAATTTAATCTTTTAAAATTGGTAACTCCTAAAAACGATGTTCAACGTCAGCTATACCGACTTAACTCTAAAGTTTTCAATCTTGTTGTAAAAAAATTTATAAAAATGATTAAAAAAAATTCTGCATTTAAAATCCGTAAATTGAAAGTTAAAGAGTTTCAACTTAAGCATAAAAAATTAGTAGGAAATAATCTATTCTTAGACGAGTTTGTTTCTACTATTCCGTTAGAAAACAATTTTTATAAAAATAAGTTTAACACGACACATCGAATTCGTAATAAATTTGATGACAAACGTGGTGGCTATAAAAAGCCTAAAAAATCTTTATTTAATAACAAAACCAATTTTAATAAGAGAAAATTTTCTGTAAACGTAAAACGAATTCTTAATAATCGTAAAAAAAATATGTTTGTTAAAGATAAATATATAGATCTTAATAAAAAAAAATCTGTATATTTATCTTCTGAACGGTCTAGTCAGTTTAAAGTTGATTTTAGAAAAAACTTAAGAATAAAATTACGCCCTCGACGGTACCATTATAAACGAGTATACCCAACTCTTTCTAAATTAAGAGCAAAGTATACCAAATCTCTTTTCTTTTTATCTAACCGTTTCGTTTTAAAATATAGTATTTATAAAATTTTACGTGATCTTCCTATTTTAAATTACGCAAATAAACTTTTTAAAATATCTATTTCTCCTTTAAAATTTAATAGAATTACGCATTTTCTTTACGCTAGATTTATAATTAATCGTTTAAAACAGCGATTTTCCTTATTTGAATCTTTTAAAGTTTTGAAAAGATTTTTAAGTGTTCCTACACTACGCGGTTACTTGATTAAATGTTCTGGTAGATTTACTAAAAAACAAAGAGCTTCAACATATATATTTCGTAAGGGTTCTGTGCCTGTTGGTACTTTTAGAGCCGCTCTCGATTACCACACTGAAATTGTAAGGTTAAAATACGGCACGTGCTGTATAAAAATTTGGTTACACAGATAAAAATTATAAAATGGCAAAACAAAGAAAAAAAGCAGTAGCAGTTTTTGCAACCCCTAAAAAAGGGTATAAAAGATTTCATAAATTTATATGTAAGGTTGCACCACGTTCCGATTTTTCAGATAGTTCAATTGGGAACTATGTTCTAAAATCTTTGGAATTTGGTCGAATAACCTCAGCGGAATTAGAGGCTTGTAAAAAATTTATAAAAAAAATGGTTAAAAAAAAAGGAACATTATACGTACGCGCATACACCTATCTGCCCCTTACTAAAAAGCCGGGTGAAACTCGAATGGGAAAGGGTAAAAGTAGCCGCGTTTCCCAGTGGGTATGCCCAGTTTACGCTGGAAAAATTCTATTTGAGTTGGGTAATATTTCCGAAGGTTTAGCAATGCAAGTTTTTGGAAAAGTTCGAGAAAAAATTTCATTATTGACAAGAACTGTCAAATTAGTACGTTAAAAAATTTATTAATATACTACATGTTACATTCATTTACATGGTTTAAAGTCGCTGATAATTCAGGCGTAAAATTAGCTAAGTGTATCCGAGTTTATAAAAAAGGTCAGACTGAATTTGGTTCGCTAGGTGATTTAGTTTCTGTTGTTGTAAAAGAGTCGATTACTCCTCATAAGCGTCAAAAAATTAAACCAGGTACAATTTTTAAGGCTATTGTTATTCGTCAAAAATCAAGATTAAAACGGCCTACAGGTCAGTGGAGATCTTATCGCGATAACGCTATCGTACTTTTTGGTACAGGACCTTCGTACGTAAAAGCCAATGTTTATAATCCGCTTTCGAAAAGAGTTTACGGTCCTACGTGTTTTGAATTAAGAGCGAAAGGCTTTAGTAAAGTTGTATCGCTTTCTAGACGTATAACATAGAAATGGTAGATTTTTATAATTTATTTATATACGACATAAGTTTTAAATTACGAACAGATCGTAATTTAAATTTTAATCTTGCTTGTGATCTAAATATAGGATACACAAATGTAGATAAAAATAGCGCAGTTGTTCAACCAGCTGTTAGAGGTGCACACATACTTGACTCTTTAGCTGTTAACAATAATATACGCGCGACGTATAGTTATTATTCCAATGATTTTAAATCACAAACTATTAATTTAAATTTATTTTTAAGTGATCCTAAGCTTCCATTTTTTGTATTTTTTCATAATAAAATTATTAATGATTTGAGAATGCAAACAGAATTATTTTACCAAAGTAGTTCCAATAAAACTTTTACAAATATTAGTTTAATAAATTTAAATATGTTAATGAAAATTTTAAATGAAAGAAATGAAATAGCGACGTCCGGAATAGACTTTGGTGAGAATTTAAATCTTAAATTCTTTTTTTTTAATAAAAGAAAAAATCACGTTAAATTATTAAGTAGCTTAATGGGATTAGATAAATAAAAATGAGATATTTAGCAGCTAAAGATAAAAAAAGAAGAATTTTATTTGCTAAATCAGAAATGAAACAAGTTGTTTTTAAAATTTTAAAGAAAAATAAGTTATTTGCAGAAAAAAATGAAAAATTGTCTAATAAGATTAAAAAATACTATAGAAACTCTCCTCGTGATCAATTTTATTCTAGAGTAAGAGCAAGATGTGTTGTTTCTGGTAAATCTGGCTGGATTTTTACTCGATTTAAGGTTTCTAGAATGCAACTTCGTGAAATGCATGGAAAAGGCTATTTTTATGGTTTAAAAAATTCAAGTTGGTAAAAATATGTTGTCTAAATTAGCAGCAGCGCTATCGTCTATTCAAAATGGTTACAGCGGTAAATGTATAAAAGTTCCGGTTCCTAGAACTTTTTTAAACTACGTAGTGTTAACACATCTTTACGAACAAGGTTTCATCGGTGGTTTTCAAATAAGCGGTGCAAATATTTATAAATTTGAGGTTATACTTAAATATATGGATTACACCGAGCCGCCAATGAAACATTTTAAAATATACTCTAAACCTAGTCAAAGAATTTTTATGTCTATTAGAGATCTGCGTGAAAATTTTTCTTTACATGATTTTGTACTACTTCAATCGTCGCGAACACACAAAGTTGATTACACAATACCTAGCTTGAATTTAGCCGGATTTTCATCACGACGAACCACTGGTGTAATTACTTTAAAAGAAGCTTTTTATAACCACATAGGAGGGGAGGTTTTGTTAAGTATTTTTTAAACATCGATGAAATTAAAATTTAAAAAATCTAAATCTTATTTAAAACGTTTTAGGATAAGCGTTAATTTACCCCAGATTTCTATTAAAGGTCCTTTAGGGGTTTGTATCTATCAAATCCCGCATGGCTTACCGCCGATTCGCGTTCATCCTTACAGAGGTGTATTAAAATGGTTTTATAATTCAACCTTTTTCTTAAATTGGTTACTTTTTGCTCAACGTAGTGTTTCAGTTGGCTTTTACATAAACATGACTTTGAATGGTGTTGCTTTTAAAGTAGACTACTTGCACTACGCCCATGCGTTAAATTTTGATTTAGGCTACAGTCATCACGTGACTTTTTTGTTGCCTGAGCACGCTAAAACTATTTTAGAAAAAAGGAAGTTTACTCTTTATTCTCCAAATTTTACGTGGTTGACCGATGCAGCTAGAAGAATTAAAAAATTGCGATGGCCTGATCCTTACAGAGGTAAGGGTGTAATATACCGGGACGAGAAACTAAAATTGAAACCCGGTAAACAAAGACAGTAGTTATTATGGTGCTTTTAGCTAGTATACCAAGTTTCGCAAATAGAACATTTTTAGAATTGATAAAAACAATTTACGGGGTTAACCTTTCTAGAGCTACCCGTATAGCTAGTGTTTGCGGCGTTTCGCCGTTTGCTCGTATTAAACATGTGCCAGATAGATTTTATAAACGAGCTGAATCTTTTATTTTAGATAACTTTAAAGTTGGACGAGACGCGCGTCATCAAGTTCAACTAAGTATAAAAAAATTAAAGAATATTAATTCTTACCGCGCATTGCGAATGTCCCAGGGTTTACCTTCTCATGGTCAACGTACACGTAGCAACGCTAAAACTTCTAAAAAATTTGGAAGAGTTAAAAATATTTATTTTAGAACGGATGTTCACCGTTTTCGATCAGACGACCCCCGTAAAGGTTATATAAAAAAAGGTTCTAAGAATAATAAGCCTGTTGTTACATACTCTAACGCTAAACATAACAATCCGCTCGGTACTATGAAAACCTATAAAGCCTTTTCTTCATATAAAAAATTGCCATTTTTGGTAAAACGTAAAAATGCTCATAAACGAAGCAAAAAACGTAGAATGTTAAGAAAAAGATAAATTATAAATGGGTATAAAATTTTCAGTTATAAAACGGTGGTCAAAGCCTTCTTGGTGGGATTTAGCTAAGCCACGCTTTACTGTGCCAAGTAAGTTGGTAGAGAAAGGAACACGTTCTAAACGTGTTAAAGTTGCTAATTTAAAATTTGGTTTTCATTTAGTGTCTTACATGCGCAGGTTAAAAATTAAACGTGATTTTTTAGCCGGTCGAATTAAAAGACGTTATCCTCCTAAAGAGCCGTTTAAGCCGCTCCCATGGAAATTTGAATGGACCAAAGTGCCTTTTTTTGTTCTTCGTAGACGTACCCCATTAAACCTCACTTCCCCAAGATCTTTAAAACCTTACAAACACTTTAAAATTTGGCGAAGACGCGCGTATACGAGACATCTTTGTAAAAAACCCCGAAAAGTTG
>Ga0105046_10000655_pt1 | contig 49898 bp, 37 predicted proteins | sample MAT03_FD_78385 | JGI IMG/M metagenome (GOLD analysis project Ga0105046, IMG submission 78385) | Freshwater microbial communities from Lake Fryxell liftoff mats and glacier meltwater in Antarctica - MAT-03 (megahit assembly) | ecosystem: Environmental > Aquatic > Freshwater > Ice > Liftoff... | reverse complement strand
TACAGCGATCGCCGTCGAATTGAACAACTCGCAAAACGTTCGCCCGTCCCGGTACGAATCGTAGACGAGAAAAAAGCCTACGTTCCTATTCACGCGAAGGCCGAAGCAGGCGGCAGCTCACAAATGCCCATTCACCCGAGTTTAAAATTTAATGACCCAAGTGGCCAAGCTTGGCTTGAACTTGCCGATATGGTTTTTACTGGCGCGATGACGCCAGCGGTTGAAACACCCAAAGCGAACGAGCCGATAGGAATTAAAGCGAATAAGCCAAACTCGACTGAAGCCATCGCAACCGGACAGGGCAAGCAAACGCAGAAACCGTTACCAGCGCCTCCAAAACCTGGCTTCCGCCATGAAAAGAAGAAAACCGAGAAACCGCCGCTCGCATCGTTGATTCGAGGAATCACCAATCGGTCAACGGACCCACCGGATGCGTCGTGAAATAGAGATGTTGCGCATCGCAGAAACGATCGGTCATCCCTGCCAAGTAATCTCCAACACTTCGTGGAGTCCCTACTTCGGTAGCGCGAGTTCGGAATCGCAGTGGCAAGCGATCGGGTCGCTCAATCAAGCCCTCCAACAACTCACCAAGCCGGCTTCTTGCCGCTTCTCGGATCGCTACCAAGCGGGGATGACGATAGACCGATTCAAAAAGGTAAGCTTCTAGCTCGGCTCGCTCTTGGGCGACCTCGGTGGAATGACCGAGCCTCAATCCTGCACCACGGATTTCGTCCGAGGATTGACCTTCGATACAGTGCAGCAGTTCGGTCGAAGCACTGAGCAAATCTCCGATCTGCAAGTCGACCAGTTCATGGACAAGCGCCTGGCGACGACGATTGAGCGGCAGATTTCCGTAACGACGCTGCACTTGCTCCGATGTACGAGCAATGATGTTCAACTTCGCAAGTTCACCAAACTCGATCATTCCCATTTGTAACGCATCGTCGACATCGTGCGCATCGTAAGTGATCGAATCGGCGAGATCGACGATTTGAACTTCAAGCAGTGCCGAACGACCCACGGTCGCGGCAGCCTTATGAGCTCGCGTATCCTGGCCTGACAAAACTTCCATCGTCAGGTTTAAGCCAGGGAAATCGGTGTAACGCTGTTCGAGTTCCGTCACGATCGTGATCGCGAACTGATTGTGTGAGAAACCACCCCAGGGCCCAAGCACTTCGGCCAGCACATCTTCGCCACAGTGCCCGTACGGCGGATGGCCGATGTCATGAAGCAGTGCAAGCGTCTCGGTCAGGTCTTCGTTCAAACGCAGCGTTCGCGCGATCGTCCTTGCGACGGATGCGACTTCGAGAGTATGCGTCAGCCGCGTCCTGTGATATTCACCCATTTCTCCCGTAAAGACTTGCATCTTTCCTGACAGCCGACGAAACGCCGACGAATGCAAAACACGATCGCGGTCACGCGCGTACGGCCCACGGTATCCGTGCGCAAGCTCCGGTCGCATCCGCCCTGCGGTGTCACGACTGTGCATCGCATAGCTGGCGAGCAACAAGTGCTCACGGTCGTCAACGCGGCGTAGGTCTATCATCATCGACAAAGTAGCAACGTCTCTCGTAACTGGCTCGGTGGTTCCCGATCCGATACCAGGCTTTCTCCGTCCGTAAGTTTCTCCGTCCGTGAGTTTCTCATACACCGAGCAAAAACAGAAGGCGATCATTGATTTGGAGCCGTCACAACACCGTGCTATCAGAATTCACTACAACGGAGAAGCCAAACCCGATTCGATGTCACGAACTTCCAATTCAGTGCGTAAATATGTCGAAAGAATCAAATCCACTCCAGCTCAATCCCAGTGGTCTAGGTGCCATCAATCCGTACGCACCGACAATGTTTTCCGCTGACATGGCAGCCGCGCCGGAGGACGTTGAGCAATATCGGAAGGCACACTTGAGCCATGAGGCTTCCGTCAAATCGATTGGCGTTCTTTATCTGCTCGGAGCCATTTTTCTGGTACCGATTGGTGCATTTACTATCATTGCCGCACTTCGCGACCCCAATCAAGCCAACAATGTTACCGAAGTGAATGCCGTCGTGGGCATTTTTTACTTAGGACTAGGCCTGTTCCAAGGATTTGTTGGCTACGGACTACGCAAGCTCCGAGGATGGACCCGAATTGCAGCGTCGGTGTATAGCGGGATCGGCCTGCTTGGGTTTCCCGTGGGTACGTTAATTTCCGGATACTTCCTGTATCTTCTGCTTAGCGAAAAAGGCCGGATTGTTTTTTCCGATTCATACAAAAAAGTGATCGAGCAAACGCCTCATATCAGGTACAAGACGTCGATCATTGTTTGGATTGCTCTCGGATTGCTTGTGACATTGATCTTGGTCGGAATCATCGCATTCATTACAGCCCGAAATGTTTGAGCGACCAACAAAAAAACCGCGCCTTGGGAGCGCGGTTTTGCTCGAAGTGATCCAATGAAAACGGAGCCAGACAAGCTGCCCAGATTTGCTTCCAGCGATCTTGCTTCGATTCAGAGGCTAGCCGTTCTTCTGGCCCAAGCCTGGACGAACTCGCTTGTTGATGTCGGTCTCGAGAACACCGAAAACGGCTTCGTGACGAGCGACTGACATTTGGAGAGCGGCCAAAAGTCGCTTCGCCGTGAAGAAGTTCACGATGATACGCTGCTTGACTTGAATGGGGTCCTTGGGAACACCGATCGGCTGTGGGTTCAGACCAAAATCGATGATCAATTCTTCAGGCGAACCGGTCACGCGGCAGAAATTAGCGTAGAGCGCTAGCGCGTTTTCATCATTTACCTGAACTTGAACAGGCTGCTGAGGTTGTGCTTCGGCAGCAGGTGACGCGACAGGCGGCATTGCAGGGGTTTCACTACTTGTTTCGGACATGGGAATAAGTCTCCGGGGAACAGGGGGGAAGTCTAAACATCTATGTCAATCACCGAAGACAACGCATCTTTCGGCTTGATCGATCACTACCAACTTCAAGGGCAACAAACTTTTCTTTTGGGGAACTTTTGCTACCAATTGTATGGGAAAACGCGATAGGGCATTCGTACTTTAAAACTCAAAATTAAACGTTTGTGCAACCAGTCTCCAGAATCGCTGGCCCAATGACATTGGCTTCACGTGTACTTTCGCCGAGCCACGGTAACCGGGACGCAGCGGCAAGTCGGTATTCTCAATCGGTACACGAGCTTGATACGAAACGCTGCGCGGTTTGACCTGCCCGGTCGTCGGGTCAATTTCAGTCTGTAAGTCGCCGCCGGATTGGCTTGCCATCGAAGACGAAGTGTTCTTGAGTTCAGCCTGGGACTTCTCAAAAATCTTTCCTTGAAAGCTTCCCATGCGATTGGCATCTAACTTCAAATCAACTTCCTGTCCGATATCGACCATCTGCACGTCACCCTGATCGACGACCAAAACGGCTTCAAGTTCCCTCGCCGAACCGATTTCGCAGATTAAATCTTCAGCGGTCAACAAAGCCCCTCGATTCATTTCATCCAAAGGAGAGCCTTTCCACCCTGGTAACCGACCATCACCTTCGGGTTCGGCTTGCTTATCTGGCGGTGGCATGATGACGCCTTCTCGCTTGGCGCGAACCGTTAACCGATCGACCTCTTCTTGCGTTTTCTTTCGCATCTGCTTGATCGATTCGATCAACTCATATTGCGTTTCCAATTGCGCCTTGATGGCCTCATCGCCTCGCGACCGAGGTGAAAGATTCCGCATCTTGACTTCGGCTTGAAGGTACTCGCCTTCCAGTTCAACCAAGCGAATATCAAGCTCTGGATTCATCAGTAACGCAAGTTCATCGCCTGGCTTTACCAACGTCCCCGCCTTCACGGTGCGCACGATTTGGCCTGGCGTACCTGCGTAAACAGCTCCTGCACGAGCGGGTCGAATCTCAAATGCGCAATCAACATGATGCGGCAACGGGATGTAACAGACCGCAATGATGACGGCCCCAAGGATCGCTAACGATCCCAACAATCGGCCTCGTTTCACTTTTTGCAATCTCCCCGGGGTGCGTACGAACTTATACGTTTGAATAACGGGTTTGGCAATCATGCCCGCGAAACCCGCGATCGCGATCATTCGGCCAAGCATTTGCAAGCCGTGCATATCAAGAACTTTGATGATAAACCAGCAGATTGAGAACACCACAACCCACCGATAAATCACACTTGCGATGGTGAACAATGCGAACAGGAATCGATGTCGCTGAGGTAAAAACGGGTCATCCTGTAACTCCAGTCCAAGACATGTCTTCTGGAACCAACGCTTCAAGACCTCGGTGCTCTTTTGGCGAAGATTGGGAATCTCCAACCAATCCATCAAAATGTAATAACCGTCAAATCGAAGTAACGGATTTCCATTAACGACGACTGTACTGACTAAATTCAAAAACATCATGTTAAGCGACAAATCGTTCAGCAATCCCGGCTCGGTAAAGTACCAAATGAATGCCGCGAACGATGCCAAAATCAGCTCAACATAGATTCCGCCAGCTCCGATCCAAACTCTTTGCCACTTATTGGGAAGCATCCACGAGTCGGATACGTTGCAATACAAGCAAGGGGTAAACACGAGCAGCATAAACCCTAATTCATGACACTCGCCGCCAAACTTTTTGCAACTAAGCCCGTGCCCGAACTCGTGCAGTACTTTCACCAACGCCATCGTTCCGGCAAGATAAATCCAACGATCGGCTGCAAAAAACTGTTGGAACGTAGGTAGACGTGCGTAAACGGTCTCGTACTGAGAGCCTAACAGCATCGCCGCTGCAAAAAAGAAGAAGGTAAAGCAAATGAGAGCTGGTACGGTGAAGACCCAGCCGAACACGGGCAACATTCCATTGAGCAATCGCTCTGGATCAAACCCACGAAACCGAATGGCGAATAGATTGGCAAACTTGCCGAGCAATTCCTTCCGTTTCTTCGTCACTCCTCGCGTACGCAGGGCCTTCCCCTGACCAGGTGCGTTACTAATGACTAGCCCGCTGCGGTGCAACATTCCAATGAATTGTTGCAAATCGCCAAACGTGATTTTTTGTGGTGCGAAACGAGCTTCAAAGCCGTCTTTGACCTGCTGAAGGCTAACATGACCGTCGAGCATCCCAAGGATATAATACTCTTCGTCATGGAAACGAAAATATTGAAGCCCCACTGGCTCTTTCACCACCCAGTACCCGGTGCCCTGATAACGATGCCGACTCGCCGTCAGGTCTGGGCGTTTGCGCACCGTCAGCGGTCGCGATGAACTGCTGACAAGTGATTCGGCTAGCGTGGCCATGGGCTGGTTTCCGGATGTTCTGGCTGCGACGGCTGCGACGGCTCAGTTAACACTACTGACTGGGTGAATCGTCACATCCGCTTCCATACCTGGTTTGATCAACCAATCTTGGCCGCGCCGTTCATTCTTGACTTCAACCCAAATGCGATATCGATTGTTGAGATCGATCTCGCTGCTAACGAAGCCGATCGTTGCATCGAGCTTGATCGCTTGCTCAGGGTTGGCAAGCTTTCGGTCGGCGTTGGCGTAGATCCGCACCTGCGCGGGCGTCCCTACGGCGACTTGACCTGGGTAACGAAGCGCATCGACGTCACCCTCGATACGGAGCGTATCAAGCTGAACAAGTTGAAGCACCGGTGAGCCGGGCTGAACCCATTCACCCAACTGTGCAATTCGGGCTTCGATAAAGCCGCCGAAGGGCGCGACCACGCGGCGTTGAGTCAACTCATGCTCGGCCAGCTCACGTTCGGTGCGTTTAGCGACGTACTGAACCTTGGCAATGTCTTGCTGTGATTGAGCCAACTCGATTCTCAGTTCAGCGCGATCCGCTTCCAAAATTTTCTTTTCCATTTCCCAGTACGGGGTAGCGCCTTGCTTTCTGAGTTCTTTATAGGCTTCGGCCTCGGCCTTCGCAGACTCGGCGCTGTTTTTGGCATCGCGAAGGTTTACATCGTTCGAGGCGTTTAGCTCGGCCTCTCTCTCTTCGGCCTTCTTGAATTCCAACGTAAGCTTCGCTTGAGTGTCGTCGATGACGACCAATAAGTCACCGGCTTGGACGTTTGCGCCTTCGACGATTTGCATATCGGTGATTCGTCCATTCACTTCGGCAGGGACACGAACATTGCGAATCATTTTCACCATGCAATTTTCGGCACGCAGCTCCGGCGGGCCAGTAACGCTGGACGACGTAGCGCGTCCACTTGCGCCAAAGGCGTCCTGTGAATAGACGGTTTCGTCACTGAAAACCATCGACGCAATCATCGCCATGCCGATCGTGATTGCTTGGGTTCGCCGCCAAATTTCAGAGGTCATCGCAAAGGGTCCTAGAAGAAGAATTTGCACAGCCATTCATAGATTTCATGAAACAATACGAAGCCACTTGCTCTGGGCCCACATCGCACGTCAGCAATCACCTTCGCGCCGGGACGCGGATTCATGGTTGCAAGCGACTCGCGATCCGGGATTGCTCGCATTTTTACGATCGAACCGTTCTCCTGATCGCCTTGAGCGCGAAGCTGAATCTCGTCACGAGGAAGCTTTGCCTCCAGCGGCGAATCTGGATCAGTGGCAAGGATGTAGGTAACGGGAATATCCGGTTGATCTAACTCAAGAATCCGTCGGTCGAGATGACTCATTCGCTTGTCGGGCATCTTCAGTTCCAAGTGCATCGGTTGAGTCAAGTCAGCAATCTCCATTAGCACTTGGCCCGTCATCACCGGGCGACTTCGAAGCGTCTTCTCAACGTCCCAAGTCACAACGCTTCCTCTGATCGGAGCACGAATGATTAGCTGTTCCATGCGAGCCTGCTGAAGCTTCAATTTTTCTCGCAATGACTCCAGACGAACCTTGAACTCAAGCTCCTCTCCCTGCAATTGCTGCCGCTCGTTTGCCTCCAAGCCCCGACGCTCGGTCATCACACCACGTACGCGGCTCAACTCCGCAGTGGACGTTTGGATTTGCCCAAGTAGTTCGGTCAGTTCGAGTTCGAGTTTGGGATTTCGCAAGTTAACAATTGGCTGGCCAGCCTCGATCATCGCACCGTGATCGACAAGCACGTCAATGACTTCGCCATCGATCGGCGCAAACACCTCGCGACGAGCATCCGATTCAATGGTGCCTTCGGCCTCAAGCTCAAGTTCCAGCGGGACAAAAACAAGCGCCGCCATAATTGCGGCGACCAAAGCCATGACCGCAAGCGTCTTCGGAAGTGTCCGCGAGCGGAACAACCACATCATTTTACCAAGCGTCCGCCAGACTGGCATCATGAACAGGCTGCTATATGTCAACGAGTTCGCGATCGCGCGAGTTCCGTGTTCATAGACCAAGTCGACACGCGCTCGAAAGATTTCAGGCGGAATATCGCTTTCGATTTGCTCAACAATCAACGCCCCGATCACTTCGCCACGGTGTGAGCCATCCCGATCGATTTGGCCGGCAGCGCCCTGAGCGTCATTGCCCTGTCGTTGCGGCTGGCGAAGAGGCAGTACTGCAATATTGCGGCCGTAAGACTGATCAACATAATCTTCCAAAGCCTCTTCAATCTGAGGAGGCAAGTCTTCGGTGGTCCCGTCGTGCCACAACGGCTCACCTGCAGCAACAACGCGAGTCGCAAGCTTGTTCAGCGCAGCGACAATGTTCGAACGGTTTTCGATCGTATCCTGACCGCTGATTGCTTGCACACGACACTTACCTCCGCGCTTGATCGCAACGCTGACACGGTCGCAACCGATCAACCGTCGACCTTCGTTGGCAACAATGTAGGCGGTCTCCGCCAAATCGAGCGATTCATGGGAAGCTCGAGCGAATGAATCTGCTTGCTGCCATAACACTTGCCGATCGCTAAAGACTCGCAGCTTCTGACTGCGCAACCACTCGGCCGCCAGTTCACACATCTGCTGCAAGAAACGCAGGTAGCCTTTCTGTGTCTCCGGCGCCGTATCGGGTCGCTGGAAAACTTCGATCAAACCATCGGCATGGCCGTCGTGCTTCAGCGGTGCAAGAACCAACAGGTAACGCGTCGGATTGCCCTCTGCATCGCCATCCGTCGTACCAGAGTAAGGCGGCACAAGAAGAGACTGTCCCGACTGAGCGACACGACGAATCAGCCGCTTGTGCCGCTGCGCATCGTCACTATCTTCTTGAAGAATCGTCGGCTCTGCATTGATTTGGTACTGCAGACGCATCTGCCGATCCTCATCGAGCAACCAAACCGCGCCACCAGGCGCAGCCAGTGCTGTGACGATACGTTGCAACAGCTCGGGGTAAAACTCCTCAGCCGTCGCGCCGCTTTTGGCAAGCGCCGCAATTTCGTTCACCAAACCGCGTATCTGCTGTTTGGTTTCTTCGACCGTTTGCTGGTTGACTGACATGAGTAGACCGCGACTAAACGACTTGAAAACGAACCTACAACCAAACGGATCCGTCGCTCGGTTGCTTTACGGGGCACCGTACAAAACATCTCGCAAACGAAGCCACTTCAATTGTGAGCCGGCTTTCGCGTTCTCAACCTGCCAGAATTTGCCCCAAAAATCGATACTTAGACTAGCTTTCCCTATAGTTATACTTAATGTATAACCTAGAAGACAAGCACCAGTTTGACTTTTTATCTACATTTTTGTTCGATCGGCCAATTGAGATCTGAGTTTTGTCTACCGACCGCGAAACAGAATCTCGTCCGTTGACGACCTCGCCGGGGCCAAACACGCCCGGTGCGACGACATCAGTCGATGACGACACGATGGCACAGATGTCTGTAGTTGGAGCCCAGTTATCCAATCTACAGCAACAGATGAGTCGACTGCATCGGACCGTTCGGTTGACGATTGAAGCCGAGCTTTCATTGCTCACGGGGCGACAATTCGGAAGCTTGGTTGCCAATGAAGAAGTGGTCGGCCTGATTCAGAATGTGCTCGAGACTCACGGGCTTCGAATTCAATGCCCGGAGTGCGGTCATCCCGCGATTCTTCGTTGCAGCGGGCGACCAGGCCTGCCCAACGGTGCTTTCGTGCTGGATCATACGATCGAGGGACGACGGACATTTCATGGCGGCTACTCGATCCTGCCCGCATTGCGATTGATGGCAAAGCCACGGCGCAAGACAAAAAAGAAAGCTTCCTAGCGGCACGCTTCTGGGTTGTCTAACGCGAGTAACCTTTGCAATTTTTGTCCCTGAGACGTGGCAACGATCCGATGGCGTGTAATCTATCGGTATGCGTCGTTGATCCGTCGCCTATCTCCTTCTCTACTCCACTTCAAGGTTAAAAGACTGAAATCGATTTCTCGCCTCGCTATTCGTACCATTGCAATGCTGATCGCCGTGCCCCTGTTTGCCGCTGATGAAGCGGAAGAAAGGTAAAGACCGTGCTGCCGACGTAGTTGCTTCGCTGGACATAACGGACGAGCAAAAAGTAATGCTTACCAAGGCTGGTGAAGCACAAGTCGCGTTTCAAAAAGGAATTGCCGAAACACTGACCCAAAAGCAGATGGGGCAACTTCCCGAAGACGTGAAGAAAACGCTTAGCACTACGAAGGGCGGACAAGGCAAGAAGAAAGAGAAAGCTGCTGAGTAGTTGAATGTACCGTCGCTACCCGGGGCAGGTGAAAACTGGCCCTGACGCAGCGACGATTGGATTAAGACCGACCGGGAAGGACACCTTCAAACAATCGCGATCCAATCCGTACCATCGTTGAACCTTCCCGAATTGCTTCTTCGAAATCGCCGCTCATCCCCATCGACAGTTCCGGTAAGCACGTGCCGTGTTTGGCAGTGATCTTGTCTCGCAATGAACGTAATGCCGCGAACTGTCGTCGTGCGTCATCCCCTTTTGCCTCAATTCCGGCCATTCCCATCAATCCAACAACGGGTACCGTCGAAACTCGCATCACCTCCGGCCAAACGTCCATTAGCTGCTTTTCGCCGAAGCCATGCTTGTCGGATTCGCCGCTGATGTTGACTTCGATAAATACTTTAGGTGTGCGCCCAACTTGTGTCGCATACTCACCAACGGCAACTAGCAATCGCACGCTATCGATGGAGTGAATCACATCGGCAACCTCGACCACTCGCTTTGCCTTATTGCGCTGTAGATTTCCGATCATGTGCCAGCAAACCGGCCGCGTCTCGTCTTCCGCAGGCGATTCAAATGCGGCAACCTTTTCCAGCAGTAATTGGGGACGACTTTCGCCAAGGTCTTCGCAACCGACTGCTCGAAGTGCAATGGTCGTCTCTGCATCCACATACTTTGAAACGCCGATGATGCGAACGGCCGAGGCAGACCGACCCGTTCGCGCGGCCGCCTGGCTCACGTCATCTAACGTTCTTTGCCAGTTTTTGATCAACCGGTTTCGAATCGATTCACTTACCACGGCGAGCTACTCTGCGCTTTCATCTTCATCATCGGTTCCGCCCACGGTCACAAGATCTTCCATACTTCCGTCGCCAGCGTGGAATCGTGCACAATATAAATCGGCGAGCAGGTGTTTTCCCAAAAATGTCCTCGTTCGATCACCATGCATCATACGATATAGGATCCATTGCTCGCTTCCCTGTTGAACACGGAACGCGACGGCTTCATCAGGATCGACGATCCGAAGCTCTTCGGCGACCGTCAATTGACGCCAGGTTCGGGGCCGCTTGAAACGACGCTGTTGGAAATCGAACCAAAGCGGAGCAAACACACTGCCGCCATGAGTGTTTTTCTTGTCGCTGCGAACTTGAAGTCGCAAGTAGCCGTCGGGCGTAATGTCGATCTTCGCGCGACTTGGCCCGACTCGCCACTCATTGCTCTGAAGTGACACGGCTAACCCGCGCCGTTCGCCTTTGGCGTCCTGCAGCCAAACTTCGGTGGTCTCTGACTCGCCGCTCGTGGTCACGTCTTCGGCGAGTTTGATTCGTGACATATATCCAATTGTTGCGGACGGTTGACTCGAGTCTCGAATGACTGCGTCAGCCAACAACACACATCGATCATCACGGATCAAAAGGAGATGCCTTTGGACGCGAATATCCCCCGTCCACCGCTGTTCTAGCTCCAGATAATGAACGTCGTCGTCCGTGTATTCACAAAGTGAAGTCCAAGGCCCAGCAGCCGCCTGCTCTTGACCGTCTACCTCAATCAAAACTTCCCAATTCCCGTCGATCGCGGTCATCTTGCCGGCATCCAACTGGAGGCGAACCTCTCTCTGGCTGTAATCAAGTTGAACACGTCCTCGGCGAACATCCCATTCGGGCAACAGGATCGCTGTTCCACCAAGCTCACTATGACAGAACGACTCGGGCAGGCTGATTTGCCAAGCGAGCCGACCGCCAGAATGACTGCGCCCTGCAGCCGCATCGACGGCAGGACCGAGCGACTCCGGATCAAGCGTCTTGAGTTGATCGAACAAACCACCCTTCGCCATATCGTCGCAGACGTCACGACTGGTTGCGGTCGAGAACGATGTGGTACCACCCACTCTTGTCGCAGCCGCCACCCAAATCGCTAAGTCATGCACCGTCGCGAGATGAACTTTCTTTAGCTTCTGTTTCGCAATCTCACTGCAAAGCGCACGCGATCGAATCAATGAGGCCAGCACCATTCTCGACCGAGATCCACCGACAAATTCATCTGCCGATTTTACCGTCGACGCTTCGTTCTCGATCTCCGGTGTTTGGATTGGTTCCACCAGCCGAAGGGCCCAACCGATGGACGCCTCGGGCGACTCGCACCACTGCTTCACACACTCGACCGCCGCTGTGAGGAACTCTTTCGAAGTTTGTTTCTTACGCCTCCAGGCCAACGCTAAGCCGAGTTCGCCACCGCCGATCAGTCGGTGAAGACTGGATTTGTCGTCAATTGTCTCGCATTGACGTGCAACTTGTTCGAGCGATCGATAGAGCGACTCGGTCGAAGCTTCTCCGATCAATGGGGCAATCGCTGGTAAAGCGTACGCCCAAAGAACGGCGTCGACCAAGCAAGTCATTTCCGGCTTGACCTTCTCTCTCGATCCATCCAACTGAAAAAGCAGACCGTCCAGCTCTTCAATAACGTCGAACGATTTCAGCTTCTTAGGAACCGAGTTGCCGCAACCGAGTTCGCTGATAGCGATTCTCGCCGGACCAATTGGACCACCGACCGCCACTGCCAAGCCCCAGCGTAACACACCCCCATCATTTTTCACCGACGACAGCAGGTCTGACCAACGGCCAACTAACTCGGCTGCCTTCGAGTTCGCACCTTTCGCCGAGGCTGATGCTTTTCCACTCTTCGCCTTCTTGGCATTGGGTTCGATTGAAACGCTCGATGGCATATACTGGTCTGATGCTGTGTTGAAGGATCGGAGATGCGGGCAATAACGTTGTGACGCCCTTGCGTGCGTTTTGTACGGCGATACTGGCCGTCGCTAGAATTTACCCAGATTCACCGTCATGGGCAGTCCCACTGCTCGACACTTTCGATTTAGCAAGATTATTTCACGAATACCGACCGTAAAGGCGGGACACCAAAGGATGGATATTTATGATCACCAACAAGCTCGCCAAGCCGCTAAACGGTCGACACGGCCGTTCTATCGCGTTTGTGGCCCTTTCGATTGCGTTTGTGACTGTCAGCCCCGCTCAGGATACGCTAGCCACTCAAACCACCGACCTAACGCCAGCACAGACGGCTGAAGCCAGTAAGCCTCTTGGGCTCGAAATCCCCCCGAACGGCGGCTCGGGCCCGGTTGATCCTGATGCCGCTCTCAAGGAACTAGGCTATAAGGACCCTGCGGAGATTGTTCGTGGGGCCCTCGGTGAGCCGCCCCATTCGAAAAGGCTGAGTGAAAAATCTCCCCTTTGGATTGACGTAAAAAACCACCGTGTTTTTGTTGATGGTTACGTCGCCCTGCGCGATGCGCCGTTGGAAATGTTTGCTTGCCCCTCGGGTACGAAGGAACACGAATCAATCATTGGCGTCTTGGCGAAATCAAACGAAGTCCACGCGGCACTGCTTGCGATCGGCGCGATGCCGGGGACAACGGTTAAGTTTGATCCAAAGTATGTGCCGGCAACCGGCCAACGAATTCGAGTCTGGGTGATGTACCGCGATCCAGCGGGCAAGTTCAAATCTGCCGATGCGCGAACCTGGGTTCGGAAAGGAAATCAGGATCAAGCCCTTGAGATGGACTGGGTGTTTGCAGGAAGCACAACGTGGACCGATCCCCAAGACGGCGTGAACTATTATCAAGCGAATAGCGGCGAGATGATCTGTGTCTCCAATTTCGGTACCGCCATGTTGGATCTACCGATCGAAAGCAGCGACTCGGCGGGCTCTCTGCAGTTCTCGGCTTTCACCGATCGCATCCCGCCGGAACTCACTCCTGTTCGCATCATGCTGGTTCCGATTCCAATCCCGTCCGATCAACCGGCAGACCCCTCCAAGACAACTCCACAGCCAGACAAAGCACCTGACGAATCGCTTCTGCCGCCGAAGAAATGACACCCTGGCCGATCAAGACATTCTCACGCCGACCGTCAATAAAATGTTGGCGTAGCGCTGCTGATCTGCGGTCTGAATGGTCAGCACGTGATCTGCGGTGGAGACGGCTTCGTAGAACGCCCACTTCTCCGTTGGTTGCAATTCAAGGCTTAACCTAGCATCCTTAATTGTCTCTCGATAGTCATTCCATGCCGGCGGATCGCCACCCAAGGCGTAGGGGCCATGCTTCTCGGTCTGCATCGTCTGGATCACTTCAATGGCAACTGCCGATAGAATCGCTTCTAACACTTGATTACACGTGGGGATACCAGGCATTAAGTTGAGGCTAACCAACTGAGCGTTAGGACCGCGTTTATTAAAAGCGGGATAATTTCCATCAGCGATCAAGATCGTGCTGTGATGCCCCGAGGCGGCAAGCACTGAAAGAATCTGCGGATGAATCAGCTTGGAAAGAAGCATGTTACGTTCCGACTGATGAAGAGTTGTACCTACCGCTGGGTCAATTGCCAAGCAAAGCCATGAGAGTCAATCGATTAGATTTCCCGGGCGAAGACAGGGCGAAACTTGATTCGATACGACGCGCTTTTTGAATCGAGTGCGGGAGCCATCAGTTCATCGTCATCGCTCGGATTGGTATCGTTAGGACTCCCTGGCTCCGGCGTTTTTTCGTCAACCGATGGCGTCGTCGTTTCAATACTTTTGAGTCGAGTCTTCGGCTCTTCAACCGCGTTCCCTGGAGCCGTCAGCACCGATGGCCCCGCATCTACTTCGGCGGGTTTTTCGGCAAGGGCGGGCTTACCACTGGTGACCGACGATGATGTCGACGAAGTGGATGGGGACGTCACTACGGAACTGGTTACTGGTGATGAGAATGCCGAAAATCCGTTGATAATCGCCGGCGAAAAAGCGTCGTAGTAATTCAAAGGCACTCGTTGAACGACTTGACGCGGAACCATCACCGTTTCGGTGTAAGGGATATATACTTGACGGGTTACCGGTCGACGCACCTTCTGCACGACGGTCTCGTTCTCAATGTACTTAACTTCCACAGGCTCCCGTCGCGTTTCGTACTCGATGCGGGTGTTGACGATGGGTACGCGACGGACTTGTTCTTCGCTCACCCAAGTTTGCTTTTGAACCGGAACCTGACGAGTCATCGTTTCAACGACGGGCCGTTGTACGGAGTACGGGACCTTCCTCGTTTCGATCGTTGGAACCATGCGAGTCGTCTGCATAGGAACTTCTTGCGAAACAAGTTCAGACTGCATTCGTGTCACTTGCACAGGAACTTGCTGAGCCACCATTTCAGTCTGCATTCGCATAACCGAAACGGGCACCTGCTGCTGCTGAATTTCGGGAACGAACGAGGTTTGAGCGACCTGCTGGGTGATCAGGTTAGGACGATACGCGAACTGAGTTTGAACGGTGGGAGCAGTAACCTGGGGTGTCAAAACCGCAGCGCCTTGATTGCGTCGAATCAAGCCGAACGGACCTGTGGTCTGAAATGCATTGGGAACCCACTGTAACGCAAGCTGAGTCTGCCCCGGCTGAACAACTTGTTGAGCAACGAATCCACCTGCATCGATGGTTTGATTTTGAACCGTCGTAACAGGCCGGAAAGCAACGTGCTGCTGCGTTTGAAACTGCGTCTCGACGACGGGTCTCTGAACCGCAACCTGCTGCTGAAAAAACTGTGTCTCGATGACGGGGCGATGCACCATGAATTGCTGCTGAAAGACTTGGGTTTCGGTCACAGGTCGGAAACTTGTCACCTGCTCCTCTCGTTCAGCGGTCTCCGTGACGTACCGAGTCTGAGTGTAGGTCTCGTCCTTATAGGAGGTTTCAGTGACGGGCCGATAAATGGTGTAACGCTCTTCTTTGTAACTTGTTTCTGTCACTGGCTTAGCGACGCGATACTCTAGCTCTTCCGTGCGAGTCTTCACGATCGGACGGAGCGAAGTCACCTCTTCCTCGACGTAATTGGTCTCGTAACTAATTCGGAAACGCTGGACGACTTGAGGCTCGCTGACCGTTTCACATTGCATGCGGTACGAGGGTTCGAAACAACATGGCTCCTGAGCCAAACCAATCGGCGTCATGCTGAAAACTTGGCTTAACGCAACAGCGGTCGTTAAACAGCGAGTTCCGAATGGTGATCGTGAGCGATTCATGTTCACTTCAAACAATTAGAGAATTCATAGCCGCCTGCTTAGTTGCAGGCATTGGACGTCTTGAAGCGTATGCACTCCCATCTTCGTTGCCACGGAGCAGAAAGCAAACGAAGCGGGTCTGCGCATACCCATACCCCACAAGAATACGGCGACTCTGTCAAAAAATACAGAAAATAGCCGGAAAAAGCACTGACTTTCCAGAAGCACCGCTGCCGATTTTAACTATTTTCTCTCACTTGCTTATTCGCCGCTACAACCGTCGCGTTTTGGCAACTTGCACAAGCAGAGCAACCGTCAAAGGCGTCGCGGACAGTTGGCCGCCAAAATCCCGCTGTTAAGCAAGCAATGCTTTAATCGCTTCTCCACCGCCGCTAACACGGAACGGTCAGCGTTGGAGGCTTCGACGACGTTGTCATAGATTGCGGAGCCCGTTTCCAACATCACATGCGTAATCGGGCCATTTGGCATCGTTAAAATTTGAGGAACGGTCGCCGTATCGTCTAATCCACTGATCGTATTGCTTGTTCTCGCGAATGGACTCTTTACGTAAGTCGGATACGGATCCGCAAGTAAACACGACGCAAAAAAATCTCATCGCTTACGATCGGAATCGGTAAGGTAAAAGTTCGGCGACTTATTAGCAAAAAATCCTCCGCAGGCTCGCTTGCGGGTAGGAGAGTCGAACAAAGAAGACTAGAGCAGACTAGAGAATTTGTCGCAGCGTTGAACGATCCATGGTAATCTAACCAGGGCGTTTCAGCCACTTATCACCCTCCAAACGAACGCCTCTGACTCTCTAAAGGTTCTCAAAAAATGCGATTGCTCCCCGCCCTCTTCTTGCCACACCGTCTAACAGGCTTTTCTCTTTTCATTTGCATCGGTGTCATCTGCTTAGGGCAATCACCAGAAGCCCAACAGCTCGCTAAACCGGTTTCGGGTGCGCTATCTGTTGACTCGTCAGCCGACGTTGAGCAGTATCGCTGGACAACCGACGCTCATGGGGTATCGCTGTTCGACGGCGAAAATATGATTTTGCGTTATCAGTTCGTCAGTGGAAACAAGCCGATCGTCTATCCGATCGCTGGACCCGGCGGCACGCGAATGACCCGTGACTTCCCGATGAAGCCAGCGGAGAAGAATGGAACGAAGGACCATATTCATCATCGTTCCCTTTGGATGACCCATGGCGATGTCAATGGAATTGACTTCTGGGCCGAGGAAGGGAAACCAGGACGAGTCGAGCACGCTGATGTTGTCAGCAGCGAAGTCACCGACGCCAGTGCGAAGCTGGTGACAACGGCCAAATGGATCACTCCAGACAACGAAGTACTACTTCATGAGTCGCGCACGATGATCGTTGGTGGAACAACATCGCTGCGGACGATCGAGTTCGCGATCGACTTGACCGCGCAGGAAAAGGAAGTCGAGTTCGGCGATACCAAAGAAGGTTCCTTTGCCGTCCGTGTTCCCGATTCCGTTGCGGTGGATTCGAAACAAGGTGGCGTTATCGTCAACGAACACGGCGAACGAAACGGAGATGCTTGGGGCAAGCGAGCTAGTTGGGTCGACTATTCAGGACCTGTTAACGGCACGACAGTAGGAATCACAATCCTCGAGCACCCTGATAGCTATGGCCATCCCTGCCGTTGGCACGTAAGAACCTACGGTCTGTTCGCTGCCAATCCGTTCGGCGAACACCATTTTACCGGTGAAGCAGCAACGAAGAAGCATGTCTTAGCGGCAGGGGAGACCATGCACCTTCACTACAAACTTCTACTCCATGAAGGAGCAGCTGACTTAGACATGATTCGCGACCACTGGGAGGGATTTGCAGCCGCAACTGATAAAAACAAATGATTGCGCCAGGTACTTTCTATCGTAGTCACGATTAAATCATGCCGGCAAACCTCGCCTCATTTGCCGGCATACCAAACGCCGCGCATCCAATGGTGACGACGGAGATCCGTTAGGAGCGCCTCCGGCAAATCCGTCAGATCGCTAACTCTCGCATTTTTTCTCGCTTGATCAACATTGCGAATCCCCGCGATGACCGTACTAACAGGCGACGGAGAAAGCGCGAATTTGAGGGCAATGTCCGCCATCGAATACTGTTTTTCAAGACCATAACGCCGAACGTCATCACGAATCGCTTCGACTCGCCGCACGGTTCTTGCAAGCCGATCGCCAGCGAAGTACTGGTGCCGAAAATCGTTACTCGGGAAAACGTAGTCTGCGTCGTACTTTCCCGTTAATGCTCCTTCATCCATTGCAACTCGCACGATGACGCCCGTTCCGGTCTCTGCCGCAACGGGAAGAATCTGTGCTATCGGTTCTTGGTCGAAGATATTGAAAATGACCTGAACGACGTCGACCAAGCCACCGCGCATCAGGTCGATCACACAATTCTGATCTTGCTCAGGAGTGCTGACCCCGACCAAGTTAATCTTGCCTTCATCACGCAATTGACGCAGGACCAACAACGGCTGGGGGTCGTCGTTCCAAGCACGAGTCCAGGTATGCAATTGAAGCAGGTCGATCCGCTCGACTCCGAGATTCTTTAAGCGATCGTTGATGTTATGACGAAGGTACGCTGCCCCATAGCGATCCTGCCAACGACAGTACGGCGACGGCGGCCACGGACCATCTGCCGGAGGCGTCTTCGTAGCGACATAGACCCCTTCGGTTTCACCGGCGGCAGCCCTTTCCTTGAGGACTTTCGCAATCACCCGCTCACTATGTCCGTCCCCGTAACCCTGGGCCGTGTCAATAAAATTTACGCCGGCATCCAGCGCTGCATGCAATGCGGCAACCGAATCGTTGTCATCTTGGCCTCCCCATTGGCCGCCCAAAGCCCAAGCACCAAATCCAATTTCCGATACCGCAGGTCCGTGAAATCCAAGTGGTCGCGTTTTCATGCTAGCAAACAAAAATGGGAGCAATTGGGAGTTAGGCGTCGTTTGGTCGAGCCATCAGGTTAGCGACCAAATCAAAACTCGTCGTTGGCACCGCAACAAGGCAAAATGCGTCGACTTTACGACCTAGTGAAGTTTTCATGCCCGATTTACCTAGGTCGCCAAGGTTTCCGAAGACACCGGTGCGATGGTTTAAACTTCACACGCTCAACCTTCCGAAAGACACACTGTTGTGATTTGCGACAAAGGAATGTCGCGTTGCAGAGCGATTAGGGAGTTGGTTCAGTAATGCGAAGAGAACCCAACATTCGAGTTTCCATCATGGTGCCGCACCTCGGTGACGACGCTGCGTTCGAAGACAGCTTGGTTTCTGTGCTGGAGAATCGTCCTGCCGATGCCGAAGTTTGCGTTGTGCACGATGGCCGGTACGCCGATCCTTTCCAACTTAGCGATGAAGTTCGTTTTGTTGCTAGCGAAACGAACGCACTGGCCCAACTGATCGCCGCCGCGGCGGAGACGGCGAAAGGGCGCTTCGTTCACGTGATTGGGAATGGCGTGAAAGCAACCGAGGGTTGGATGGATGCCGCGCTCGAAAAATTCGAGCACGAAGACGTCGCGATCGTTTCACCCTTGGCTCGATATTCTTGGGACGAGGCGATCAGCGCAGCGGGTTGGACAAGCACGACTTCGAGGTTGGCAACGCCAGTGGCGATGGGTCAATCGTCGATCCGCAGGAGTGATGCCGCCTCCATTTGCGGCGTATGCTTAACTGCATCGTTTTGGCGGCGCGAAGTGCTCCAAGATGTCTTGCTAGCGTTTCCAACGTCGAACGATGATGCCGCTCAGTTTGGTTGGTCACGGCTGGTCTGCCGTCAAGGTTGGCGTTGTGTCCTTGCTGATCAATCCGTAGTGATCGCCGATCCGAAAATGCTAGGGTTAGCTCCGTCGCGAGCCCGTGGAGCGAGCTTGCGTGAGATTGAAGCCGAGATCAAAGGCGTATCGACTGTCGCTTCGGCCATGTCGGTCGGAATCGCAGCCCTCACGAATGTCCTGCGGCCCGCTAATTGGGGCGAAGTTGCAGGAGAAGCAATGTCTCTCGTTTCAGGTCCAAAAGTTAGCCGGCCGCTTCGCACCGATGCTGTTCGATCACCTGGCGAGCGAGCTGAAACCATTCGTCTGCCCTATGCGATACCAGCAAACGCGTTACAACGCGCCGCGTAATCGAGCGGGCTTGATTCGTCGTTCACCAACCCAAAACATATGCGAAAAGCAGCGGGGCACAGATCGTTGCGTCGCTTTGGACCATGAATTTGTGGGATTCGGGAAGCAATTTGTGCCACGTGATTTTTTCATTGGGCGGCGCGCCGCTGTATCCGCCGTAGCTTGTCACGGCATCGCTGATCTGACAGAAGTACGACCAGAGCGGTACTGATAGCCCCAAATCTTGGACTAAAAGTGGTACGACGCAGATCGGAAAATCGCCTGCGATGCCACCACCGATTTGAAAAAAACCAAGCGGTGAACCGGATGAAACGGTGCGATACCAGCGGATGAGTTGTTCCATCTGCGCAGTGCCACTCGCAACCACGTTGTGTGAACGAATCAGACCCTGATAGACTCTCGCCGCAAAAATATTGCCAAGTGTCGAGTCTTCGAATCCGGGTACGATGACGGGGATTCCCGCCTCTTTCGCCGCTATTAGCCAACTATGCTCACGCGGAATCTGATAGTGCTGCGCCAACTCGTTATCGTCCAGTAGGGCAAACATAAATTCCGCTGGCGTGCGACTGATCCCTTCTTTTTCTGCTTGGGTCCAAAGAGCGATCATGCGAGGTTCGATATTTCGAACCACTGTTTCGGGAATGCAGGTATCAGTGACACGATTCAGTCCTGCGTCACGAAGTTTGACTTCATCTTCAATCGACAAAGAGCGATAGTTGCGGACTATCTTGTATTCGTTGTGTGCAACTAGGTTAAAGACATCCTCTTCGAGGTTCGCAGCCGTACAGGTGATCGCATGGACTTTGCCTGCTCGAATCATCTCGGCAAGTGAGATTCCGATCTCGGCGGTGCTCATCGCGCCTGCAAGCGTAAGCATCATCTTTCCGCCATGCTCCGGTGAAACGAAGTGACGATAAGCGTCTGCTGCGTCCAATAACTCGCGCGAGTTGAAATGTCGAAAATGCTGCCGCATAAAGGCCGATACACTGGGCGCTGAATTCCCGCAGGCAGACGAAGAATTCATCAATGACTCCGATGCAATTAGAAAGTTGTCACTCTACCAGAAACAGCCGCTCCGCCGACTCGTCCTTGTGAAGAGCTGTTCCGACGAGTACCCGCCGGCAACCTGCATCCACCAAAGTAACGAGATCTTTTGCATCATTCACACCACCGCCACTGATCAACTCGAGCGTCGGCCATCGCTGCGATACCTGCTCACAAGCACCCACCGTTCCAGCACCTTGCCTGGTCCCGACATACGCTAGGTCAAGCAAAACGATGCTTTCAACGCCAATTTCCAACGCTCGTTGAACCCACGGCGAAACGTTTTGAATCAAATCACCGGATGGAATCGCTCGGTGATCGTTGGGCCTTGCGTCCGCAGACCGGAGACCATTTCCCGCCAAATCGAGCCCCATGACGGCGTTGCCGCGTCCCATTTTGGCGCACGCATCGGCCCAATCGCTAGCGGCGTCGAAACACTCGGTCGGAACGATGAATCGCACTTTCCTACTCGAATCGACGAGGTTCGCGGTGTCGCGAGCAAAAGCTCCGGCATCGATTAGGATTTCCGAAACGATCGCTGACAGGGTCTTCAATAACTCCGAATTGGGCGGTTTTCCCGCGATCGCGTCGAGATCGGCGATATAGCATGCATTCACACCCAAATGCAGATAGCGATTCGCCAATGCGATCGCGTCGCCTTCGGGAACGCCGTCGGCGATCACACTTCGGTATTCGGTCCTTCGACCGGCAATGGCATGAACGGCCCGACCATCGCAAAGGTCAATGACACCGATGATTGGCGACTGCATCACTTTGCAGCGGGCAACGAAAACAACGATTCAATCTTCAGGATCGCATAGTCGTCGGGGAATGTATGGATCGCCTGAATCAGCAGGCTGTTCGACCGAGCTTCCACATTGACATAGCTGATAGCACCCAATGCCATCCGACCACTTGAATCGAATCGGTGTAGTAAACCCTGTGTGGACTCATTGGAAAGTGTCTGACCGACCATAAAAAACATGTCTGGCGCTACCGATTCGAGCTGAAAACTGGTTCGATAGACGGCACCACCATGCTGCGCACGATCGGTGTGACTGCCTTTGATTGGGAGCGTCAAAAGGCATCGCTTTGAGGGCAAAGGCTGCGAAGCGATGGTTGCAACTTCGCATAAAGTGACTCCCGCACCGTGCCAAGTGACGACATGACCACAACTGGTGATATCGATGCTCGCCTCGTACCTGCTGCGATCGATCCGTCGGCTTTGGTGAACGGAATACAACTCAGGATGCAAACCGCGGCTGAAAACGCGAAACGCTAATTCAGCAATTTTGGGACGAACCGAAAGCACGGGTCTTTTCTCTTAAAGGCTGGCAACTCTGCAAATCGAAACAACGCTTGGACATGTTCGCATCAATGCGACCAGATCGTTCGCGTCACACTCGCATTATACGCAACTGGTATCGATGCACTGAAGAGCGTTTATCCAGTTCGTGACAGGAATACTTTTTTCGCCAAATGCGGCTATATTCGTATTGACATTAGCCGGCCTTTTGGAACGGTTCTGCCATCGGTTGACTCGCATACAACTCATTCCCAGGTTTCGCGCTTCCATGATCGTCGTCATCGATAACTACGATTCGTTCACTTACAATCTTGTCCAGCGGTTAGGAGAGATCGATCCGGCGGTTGATTTGCGAGTGATCCGAAACGACGAAGCCACTCCACAAGAAATTGAGTCGATGGGGGCGACGCGACTGCTGATCTCACCGGGGCCATGCACACCAAACGAAGCGGGTTGCAGCGTCAAGTGCGTGACTCACTTCATGGGCCGCATTCCCGTCCTTGGTGTGTGCCTTGGTCATCAATCGATCGGCCAAGCGCTTGGCGGCACGATCGTTCGCGCACCGATGTTAATGCACGGCAAGGTAGATCGCATTAGGCACGATAACGGCGGACTGTTCACTGGCATTGAATCGCCATTTATTGCCACTCGATACCATAGCCTTGTCATCGATCCACCGACGTTACCAGAGTGCTTGGAAGTAAGCGCTTGGAGCGACACCGGGTCAACTCGCCAAATCATGGGAGTCCGACATCGCGAGTACAAACTCGAGGGCTGGCAATTTCACCCGGAAAGTTTTCTGACTCAGCCGGGCGTTGAATTGCTTCGGCGGTTCCTGAATTGGTGAGGCTTGTTCCACCGCCAAAACTTACTTTGGCTCGCGAATGTACTGACGCTCCGCAGGTGCATCGCTGATCACACGCTCGTTGCTAATCACCGACGCCGATTGAATGGAACCAGGTGTGAATGACGGTCGCGATGGATTGGGCGTGTACGCGAAATTGTCCTCGATCGGAGGCTCCGGCGGCAGTTGGAAACCTGGACTCTTTGTTGCTTCACTGGAACGCATTGCGGACACTGCATTGAATCGCTCACGAATCGGTTCTGGGATCGGGAGCTCGATCGATTCGAGAGTAAACGCATCTGGCATCGGCGGCATCTCGATTGCCGGCGCCACTGTCTCGAATCGCATCGGTTGAGGTTGCCAGGCAAGCGAAGGATCAAACCCTGGGCGTTCGGGCCATTGCATCACGCCGGTGATCGACTCTTGGCGAAACTGACTTGCAAGCGGACCTGATGCCAATCCGACGGGAGCATCGGGATCGATCGCTGGTTCGGTGCGTCGAAATGGTAACGAGGCAAGAACGCCGACGGCAACAATGCAGGCGGCAACGGAAGTCGAACGCATAGAACGTCTTTCGGTGGCTGGTGCGGACCTGAGCCGGCGAAAGCACAATGCTGCTAAGCCGACCCTGGAGGGGCCAGCTTCTTCCCTGAAGCCAATGTCGCAAGTACATCTTGAGACACCTGTTTATCGGCAACGAAGCAAATCATACTTGAGAACAAATTCGCATTATTCTTCACCCCTTGTTTCGACATTGAAACCAGCCAACAAGAGAACCTGCGGAATCAATGGGCATAAACAACACCAACCGGACACGACGAATCATCCTCTACTCGCTGGTCGCCACTGGCGTCGCCGGTACCCTCGCGCTTGTCGTTTTGCTATTCGGATCGGTTTCAGGAACCGAATTTTCACCGAGTCATTTCAAGATGAGACGATTCACCGTTCACGAAATCCCCTTGCTCAGAATCCAAATCTCCCCGATGCAACGGACCGCGATGCAGACTGCGACAGCGCGGTATCTCATCGCACAGTCTCTCATTCAAACACCGGCAGGACCACCAAACGACTGGCAACTTGTTGACCTGACCCGTGCAGAAGTCAACCAGACGGAAGCGGATCCTAAACTGCTGACCGATCAACTCGAATTCATTGTTTACAACCAGGCAAATTCAACCGGTAACGAGTTTTGGCACGACTGGAGCATCAGAGAACCGGCAAAGGCCAAAGTGCTTTGGCCCGTCATTCAGAAGTTAGCGATCCGCGAGCTTTATGTCCTCATACCAAAGCTGTTCTCGCTCGCAATCGATGCAAACAGCGAACGCTCGCTTCAGCAGTCAATCGACGATTACCTCCGTGTCAGCTATGTCAATCTTGTGAGTGAAATGAGGGACGCAAAGCGAACGGAATTGGCAGATGAATTTCTCTCCGAAGCGCTCGCTGATTTTCCAAGCGACGAAAAATTGCAGGCATTGCGTTGATCTATCTCGACAATAACGCGACGACCTCGATCGATCCGGTCGTTGTCGAAGCAATGATCAATTGCTTTGCCCAGGGACCAATGAATGCGTCGAGCCAACACGCAATCGGTCGCGCCGCGAGAAAGGCACTCGACGCCGCGATGTTCCTCATTGGTTGCCAACTCAACGCTGATGTTGACTCTCCCGGTGGTGATCAACTTGTCATCACCAGCGGGGGAAGCGAATCGAACAACTTAGCATTGTATGGAATCGGTGATGCCAATGCTCCGCTGGTCGTGTCATCGATTGAACATCCCAGCGTGCTTGCGGTCGCTTCTTCGATGCAGTCTTCCGGACGGGAGGTACGTGTTTTACCGGTTTCGCGTGATGGCATCGTTGATGTTCAACAAGCACAAACGCTGATCTCGATGTCCCCTAAACCGGGCCTTGTCAGCGTGATGTCAGCGAACAATGAAACGGGAGTCATTCAGCCGATCGATCACGTCGCGACGTTTTGTCGGAGGCTCGGCGTGCCACTTCATGTGGATGCGACGCAAACGATTGGCAAGTTACCGTTTGACTTCAAAAGCACCGACGCCGCCGCGATTACGTTCACGGCGCATAAGTTTCATGGCCCCGCGGGAATCGGCGGGCTATTGATTCGCTCAGGAGTTTCCATTCGACCGATGCTGCTTGGCGGCGAGCAGCAGCTCGGCAAGAGGCCAGGAACCGAAGCGGTACCGCTTGTCGTAGGCATGGCGAAAGCGTTAGCAGTCGCCGTCGCAGGTCAACAAGAGGTTGCATCAAGACTCCGCGCGCTGCGTGATTTTATGGAAACACGTCTATCGAAAAGTATCGAAGGCATCATTTTTCACGGTAAGCAGCAAGACAGATTGCCAGGAACCAGTTGTTTCTCCACGCCGGGCGTCGATCGCCAAGCGATGCTGATGGCGCTTGATTTAGCCGGTTTGGCCTGCAGCAGCGGGTCAGCTTGTGCCAGCGGAAGCAGTCGCCCGAGCCATGTCCTTGAGGCGATGGGCGTCGGTGAAACCGCAATCAATTCCGCAATTCGGGTCGGAATGTCGAAGTTTTCAACCGCAGATGAAGTTGACGCGTCGATCGACACTATCTGTCGACAGCATAGAAGGTTGCGTCGAATAAACTCGGTGGAAAAGTCGGCATAAATGGCTCGCTTTTGATGGCGTGAGTTCATAAAATAATGCCATGAATTCCATCGAGCCCGTTCCTAACCTGTCAACGCCCGGCGTGCAGCAGATTATTCTGCGGCACCCGCGAGAAATCCGTGGGCAGCAAAATCGTCATGCCACCGCATCCAACCCACTGTTGCCTGTCTTCTTCGCGGGCGAAGAAAATCGATTTGCAGCGTTTGTCTGCGGCGCAAACGATGGCAACGTCGACGACTTTCGCGATGCGTTGGCTTCGATGGGGCCGACTCTGTTGGTTGGCCCCTCAGGCGCTGGCAAATCAACCATCGCCAATCATCTTGCCGCGAAGCTTCTTGACCATATCGCCGCGAACCCGACGCCGACGCAAATGTCAAAGCCGCTGGCACTGCTATCGATGCCAGCCATCGATTTCGCCCGACTCTATGCGCGAGCGGTTGATTCGGATGACATCACACAGTTTCGAACCGACCTTCAAACGGCGCCCGTTCTTGTGATTGATGATGTACACCTGATGATCGACAAAGGCGCGGCGCAAGATGAGTTAGCCGCGCGGTTGGAGTCGCGATCCACCGCGTCGCTTCCAACGATTTTGACATGCCGTCGATTGCCAACCCAGGTACCGGGCCTTCGACCATTGCTTGTCAGCCGAATGCTGCCTGGCCTCACCGTGCCGATTCGCTTGCCCGGTCCCGAAGCGATTCGAATGATTGTCACTGCACTGGCAGAGCGTCGAGATCTGTTGCTTCGCCAAGAGGACCTTGACCTGCTTTGCGGCGGGTTGCCGACTGAGATTCCCGCAAGGCAAGTGGATTCGATGGTACGACACCTCGAGCTTTGGTGCCGCATGAAAGCCTCGCGACCCACGATGATCGCGATTCGCGAAGCGATCGCATCGCTTGTACCAACCACTGAAATTTCGACCGACAAAGTCGCCAAGGTAATCGCGCGGCGTTACAAATTGAGGCTGTCCGAATTGAAGAGCGATACACGTCGGCAAGAAGTCGTGCGAGCCCGATCGCTTGCGATGTTTCTGTCGCGTCAGTTGACCGGCTCTAGCTACGACAAGATCGGCAAGTATTTTGGTGGACGTGATCACACGACGGTGCTTCATGCATGCCGCAAAACTGAATCATTGATCGAAAGCGACAACGAATTACGTGTCGCCGCCAACGAAGTTGCCGATCAACTTCAAGCAACCGGTTAGTAAATCTAGTTCCATCACCGCAGCAAGGTGCTTGAGTAAGCTGGATACAAACGCAACAGCACATGGTCGCTGAGACGACGTGTTGCAGAGACACGAGCAGGAATCGATTCCAAAACCTAAATTGGCGAGCGATGAAAGTGAACGTGTTTCCAAATGCCGCCGATTTTCTGCCAAACACGCGTCTCCTCGGAAGCCGATGTTTTATGATTGCCGTGTTCGTCTTTGGATTGAACCAAGCGTACGTATGCGATCACCGCTGCATCGCCAATGACTCGAACGTTTGGACTGCTGATCGTGATCGTTGGCTCTTCGCCGGGACGTTTTGGCGGACTTGGCTTCTCTGGAAAATAGTTCTGATGAAAAGCCAATCCCTGAACTAAATGGCCCTTCGCTTCTGGTTCGAAAGCCGTGATGTCATCAGCGCAAAGTTTCGTATAGGTCGCCCAATCGCCACGAAAAATGGCGACCAACAGTTCATGAGTTAGCCTGACAATTTCAGAATTCGATTCGGTCATATTTCATCAACAGGGTTCGAGGGTCGGTCACACTTGGGCAACATCGTACCGAATCGCGGACTTGACGCTAGAACCGACTCGTGCCCAGTGCCACATGGCTCACTTCGAAAACGCGACTTTAACACCAGCCGCTTCCACTGCCATTATCAACCCAGGTAAATCCCCATAACGAAGCGAATGGGGGACGAAATTCGGATCGGTGATGGAAGCCGCGCGAGAACAAAAACCTGTTAAATCGGTCTCAGCCGCACGAATCGATATCGACTGAATTCTCTCCGACCGCATCATTGCCAATCCTGCGGCCAGGAACGTGTTTTCTAAATCCGTTGACAGCCTTACCTTCGTATTCGAGCTTGCCGTCGCAGAATCGAACCCTGCCAGCAGCACGCCGAGTCGGCGAACTAGCTGTGGCGCGTTGTAGCCATACGTGTAACTCGCGGAGCGACGTGGCTCATCGACCAAGCATTGTTCGCCCGAAGTCGAATCGAAGACATCATCGGTCGACTCGACCGTCCAGACATTTCGCTCTTCCTGTGGTTCGGCTAGCACGGTTCCCAGCACAATCACCACTTGAGAATCAGTCGCTTTCCATTTCGACACCACTTTACCCGAAGGCGACCTCGCGACCTGAGTGGGGGTGGACGTTTTCTCCGGTGCGATGTCGATCGATGACGCTACCTCTAACGCTGGACTTAAGATCGTTGTCCAGCCCTCGCGAAGATACTGAAGTACTGCGTCGTCTGGAACGTTCTCAATCCCGTCTTTTAACTTGATCGAGTCTCTGGTGTCACTTGCCCAGTTCTGAAGTAACCTGCGTTCAAAATCAATTCCGCTGGGCGGGCTTGGGTGATTAGCATCCCAAACGGTCAATTCGTTTCGACCAAGTAATCGAAAGTCTCGTTCGAGTATCGGTTCCTCAAAGCCTAAGTCGAAAACTCGATTGACCCAGCCGTACATCGCCGTTCGCGATACATGGTTGTAGTTATGTGGAAAATGTGTGAAAGCGTTCAGTTCAACTTCGCTTGCTTTCCCGAACAATCCGTAAAGTTCTTTAAGTTCTGGGAAGCCATCGTTGGGCATTGATTTGGTCCAATCATCCGCTGCGGTAAGGCCAAGCGAACGGGGTGCGATCGTCGCCGTGATCTCTACGTTTCCTGTTCCCACGCGAAGGCCACACGCGTTCTCACAGGTACAACCCCCTTGCATTCCTGTGCTGACCATGACGGCCGGAAACGCACCGGCTAATCGCGGTTCAATTGCTGCCGCAATAAACGACTGTGTCCCGCCGCCGCTCGCTCCGGTGATCACCATCTTAGCTGGGTCAACATCCTCGAGTGATCCAATGACTTCGATCGCGCGTTGTGTATTGATCGTTTGAATGGCCATGACCGACTGCCCGTAGCCCTCGGCCATGGCGCTATAAAGCGGCCAACCGTCGGCGGTTGTTTGTTCATTGGGTCCCTTTAGACCATAACGATGGGCCCGATCGAAGGATATCTGTTGGCTGTCCGCGTAGCCGAGCATGTCGTACTGAAAAACGACGCAGCCCATTCTTGCTAGCTGCACACATGCGGCTTGCAACATGTTCACCGCAGCGGACTCGAAACGCTCTGCCCCGGTTGCAAGCAACTCCTTCACGTCTTCATTAGTTGCTGCGTAAAACCGCCCGTCCTCCCAATGTCCATGGGCATAAAGGACAGCCGGACGTCGCTCGCCCGCGTTTGACTTGCCATGTGGACGGTAAAGTGATCCCGTGACAAAAAGTCCAGGAAGACTTTCAAAGTACATCTTCTCAATCGAATATCCGTCCAGCTCCCTTCGGCCATGGGTCACCGCGTCTAACGAAGCGAGTTTCGGTTTCGGATGCGTTGCTGTGGCAACACCAACCTGCAATCGGATCGCATCGGCACGGGCTTGCCACTGAGCCAATGACTTCGGAACCGTCATCGGAAAGTGTCCGTTGAGATCCCGCAGCGATGCAGCGTGAGATGGTTGGGAGTCCTGTCCGAACGCCCCGCCGTGATGTTCGAGCGACGTCGCAAATGACAAAGTCCAAAACAACAGTAAGCTGGTTAAGCACGAGCGAATGTGGCGATCCCAAAACGTCACATCGAGATGCGAGCGATAAAACAAACGGCGCGACATGCGAAGGACTCCTCGGAGACAGACTCAAGTAAGTTCGCCAATATACTTCAACGGTTCATCGTGTAATGGCTTCTGGAGCCTACCCCCCGACAGTCACCAGAAGGTCGCCAGCTTCGACCTGGATACCTGTTGCAATATGAACGTCCTCCACGGTTCCCTCGACCGGCGAATTGATGGTCGTTTCCATCTTCATCGCTTCTAAGACGACAAGCTTCTGGCCTGCCTTCACCTTGTCACCAACCTTGACCGATACGTTGATCACCATTCCCGGCATGCTCGCACCGACTTGGCCCGGTTGATCCGCATCCACTTTCGTACGTCGTTCGGTTTCAGGCTCCAGGGACCGATCGATCACTGTAACCTCGCGAGGTTGACCATTAAGCTCAAAAAAGACAGTGCGCGTTCCATCGGGATGAGCGCTGCCCGTCGCGAGATACTTAATGATAAGCCGCTTACCGGATTCGATATCAACGGCAATCTCTTCGCCAGGAACTTGACCGTACAAGAAATTAGGCGTCGGCAATCGACTGACCTCGCCATAGCGTTTGCAATGTTCGGTGAAATCAGTGAACACCTTTGGATACAGAAGATACGAAACCGTTTCGGCATCGTTAGCCGTCGAATCCAAATGAAGTGATGCCTTCTCTCGTGCCGCTTCGATATCGGCTGGCGGCATCGACTCTCCAGGGCGACCTTCGACCGGTTCGATATTCTTAAGAATCACCTCCATGACTCGCTTCGGAAAGCCACCCGGCGGCTGTCCCATTCGGCCGGCAACCAAATCGATCACTGACGCGGGAAAGGCCATCTGCTTTTGATCGCGAAGGACGTCATCCGCCGTCAAGTCGCTGGCCACCATGAACAACGCCATGTCGCCAACGGCTTTGCTGGTCGGTGTTACTTTCACGATATCGCCAAACAACAGATTGACCGCCGCGTAAGTTTTGCAAATCTCTGACCATCGGTCCGCAAGACCGAGTGCTCTGGCCTGATGGTATAGATTCGTGTACTGACCGCCCGGCATTTCGTGTTCATACAAATCACCGGTTGCAGGTAAGGTTTCACTTTCGAACGGCAAGTAGAACTGCCTTGCTGCCAACCAGTAATTCGCTAACGAAGTTAGCGCATCGGTTTGTAAAGCACTTTCACGCGGTGTATAGCGAAGCGTCTCGACGAGGGTGTTAAGATTGACCTGAGAGGTACCGCCGGACAATGGCGCAAGGGCTGCGTCTGCGATTTGCAAACCCTCCGATGCAGCCGCCAAAATCGATGCCGCTTGAGTACCGGCGGTATCGTGAGTATGAAAATGGATCGGAATGCCGATCTCTTGTCGTAGTGCACGGACTAGGACTCTTGCCGCTTCGGGCTTGCAAAGCCCCGCCATGTCCTTGATAGCCAGCAATTGCGAACCCATTTTTTCGAGCTCTTTTGCCAGCGAAACGTAGTACTTCAGATCGTACTTCGTTCGATTCGGATTTTGCAAATCACCGGTATAGCAAATTGCCGCTTCGCAGATGCCGCCTGATTCAAGCACGGCATCCATCGCGACTCGCATGTTCGGCACCCAATTGAGCGCATCGAAAACGCGGAAGATATCCATGCCTGCCGACGCAGCTTCCCGTACGAAAAGCTTGACGACGTTGTCCGGATAATTCGTATAGCCGACCGCATTGCTGGCTCGGAGCAGCATTTGAAACAAGATGTTGGGTACGGCTGAACGAAGATCCGCAAGTCGCTGCCAAGGGCACTCCTTGAGAAACCGCATCGACGTGTCAAAGGTCGCGCCGCCCCACATTTCAAGCGAGAAAAACTCGGGTGCGATGGCAGCATAGGCGGGTGCAATTCTCAACATGTCGTCGGTTCGCAATCGCGTCGCGAGCAGCGACTGATGAGCATCTCGCATCGTTGTGTCGGTGAACAACAATCCTTTCTGCGAATCGATCCACTGGGTCAATCCCTTGATACCGCCCTCGCGAAAGATGTCTCGACTTCCGCGTCGCAGCGGCAATGTCTTGTCGAACTTGGGGATCGGTGCTGCTTCACGCCGTATGGCAGCGGGCATGCCAACGACAAGTTCATTGCCATTGACGATCGTTTCGGCCAAGTAAGCAAGCATCTTGGTCGCGCGATCGCGACGCTTGGGCAATTGCACCAGCTCAGGTGTTTGATCGATCATCCGTGTCGTCGCTTCACCTGCCAAGAAGACCGGGTAATTGACCATGCGAACCAGAAACGGAATGTTCGTCTTCACTCCGCGAATACGAAACTCGCGAAGGCATCGATCCATTCTTGCCGCGGCTTCTTTGAGCGTGCGACCGCGCGCGGTGACCTTTACTAACATGGAGTCATAGAACGGATTCACGACCGCACCGCTGAACGCACTTCCGGCATCAAGCCGGATCCCAAGTCCCGCTGCAGATCGATAGTGGCTGATCCGGCCGTAGTCGGGACGAAAGCCGTTCTCCGGATCCTCCGTCGTCACACGACACTGAATCGCAAAGCCGCTGGTGCGAATCTCGTCTTGCGTTGGAATGCCAACCACATCATCGGTAAGCGAGTAGCCCATTGCGACCAATATCTGTGAACGGACCAAATCAATGTTCGTCACTTCTTCCGTGACCGTGTGCTCGACCTGAATTCGTGGATTCACTTCGATAAAATAGACCTGAGCGGCGTCAACGTCATATAAGAATTCAACAGTTCCTGCGTTGTCATAATTAACCTGTCGTCCGATCTTGAGCGCCGCTTCGCAAAGCTGCTTTCGAATCTCCGGTGCAAGGTTTGGTGCGGGGGCAATTTCCACGACTTTTTGATGTCGGCGTTGGACACTGCAATCTCGTTCGTAAAGGTGAGCGAGATTACCATGCGAATCACCCAGTAGCTGCACTTCGATATGCCGAGCTCGCTGCACGAACTTTTCGACGAACACTTCATCACTGCCGAATGCCGTGAGCGATTCTCGCTGAGCCGCTTCGAGCGCTGCAGGCAGTTCAGCTTCGGTTTGCACAATTCTCATGCCCCGTCCGCCGCCGCCTTTGGATGCTTTTAGGATGATGGGAAAACCGAGCGTTCTCGCAACGTCAATCGCTTCGTCGCTGCTTTGCACCGCAGCGGCGGTTCCTCCCAGGACGGGCACACCTGCGGCTTCGGCAAGCTCTCGGGCCCGAACCTTGTCGCCCAGCGAGTGCAAGGCATCAACGCTAGGGCCGATAAAGCGAATGCCCGCATCGCCCAATGCCGCCGCAAATTCGGGATTTTCCGATAGGAACCCGTATCCCGGATGAACGGCATCAATGCTGTGCTCTTTGCAAAGTGCGACGATCCCAGGGATATCGAGGTAGCTGCGGATCGGCTCGCCAGGCTTGCCGATTTGATACGCTTCGTCCGCCTTGAAACGATGCAGTGCATAACGATCTTCGTGCGAGTAGATCGCGACCGTCCGAATTCCTAATTCCGTGGCACTTCGAAATACGCGTGTCGCGATCTCGCTGCGGTTGGCGGCGAGTAATTTTTTGATCGGTCGAATCGTCATCGTGGTTCAACAGGGAAGGAGAGAATAGCGTCGAAGGAAAGCGGGATGAGAAGCATGAAACATCTCGAAGGCAAGGGCAATTACCCGATGGTCGTTCCTCGTCGTCTGCGTCAGGATATCTGTCGCAATAAACATTACCGGAATTTGGCGCGAACTTGGGGATGAAATCGATCCTCTCTTGCTCGCAGCCGAAGATCTTGCCACAAAATCGCCAAATGAGCTTCCAAAACATGTCCAGCGGCCGGCCCAGTAGCAAGTCGATCGTTGCTGGACTGTTGACGATTTATCTTGTTTGGGGCTCGACGTATCTCGCAATCCGTCTTGCGGTCGAAACATTGCCACCATTCTTCATGGCAGGTACGCGGTTCTTGATCGCCGGCCTCATTTTGGCCACCTACCTGAAGCTGACGCGAAAATTTTCAGTCAATCGCGCTCAATTATTGCAAGGGGCAGTCATCGGCGCCTTTTTACTGCTTGGCGGTAACGGGCTGGTTTGCTGGGCGGAGCAGAAGGTTCCATCAGGGATCACAACACTGGTCATCTCGTTGAATCCACTGTTCACGGTAATCGGCGATTGGGTCGTCTTTTACCGATCCAACGAAAGTAATCGAGGTTCGAAACCAACGAAACTCATTTTTGTAGGTATCACGCTAGGGCTGGTTGGGTTGATACTGCTAGTTGGACCCGCGATCACGGCCCGCGATTCTTCGCAATTGGACGCAACGCGAATGCTTGCCGTCGTGGCTGGCTGTATGTTCTGGTGCATCGGTTCGTTGATGTCGCGTTACTTCAAAGAACCCGCCCCACCTGCGTGTGGTGCTGCCGTACAAATGATCTTCGGTGGAGCTTGGTTGCTGGGCGCGAGCCTATTGCTTGGCGAACCAAGCCAATTCGATCCGAAGTTTGTTTCGTTTAGCTCGGCAGCGGCTTGGTTGTACTTGGTTGTGTTCGGCTGGCTCATTTTGAACGAAGCGGTAGATTCACGAATCTTCGCCGCCGCGGCAGTGATCGTGCTGGGCGTCGCTTTGATTTCAATTTCTCGAAGTCGTCAGGCTTCCGCGCGAATGATTTCAAGCAAGCCTTGACGCACTCGCAGTCGAAAAGAACAGGGTCATTCGATTGCCTCTCTCTTCGATTTTGGTAGGAACCCGATGCCTAAGCAAACAAGCATAGAAACCCAAAACACCCAAAACTCAGGATGGGCAACATCGTGAAAATCGATGTTGTGAGGGTGTTCCTTGGAGTTGAATCCCCAGTCCGCAAGCAATTTCAGTCCGATCACGATGATCAGCAAATACGCCGCTGTCTCAAACCGTGGAAACTTTTCCAGTAGGCGAATGATGAACACTGCAGCGACTCGCATCAACATGATGCCAAGGATTCCACCAACGATGATCACCCAAAGCTTTGGATGAGGACTGTCGACAGGATGGCCTGCGGGTGGGCTACCGACGAGCGCAATTGCCGCAAGGATCGAATCGACGGCGAAGGCGATGTCAGTCAACTCGATAACCAAAACAGTCATCCAAAAGTTCCTACCAGATTGAACCGCCGCAGTCACCATCGGTGCTGGCAATCGTTCCTTAATCTCAATCAATTCTTCTGATTCTGTCAGCGGCTCGCCCGTGGTCGCATCACGCAACTCAGGGTTCCCGTCCTCCGAAACCGAGACCTTATCGTCAACCGTTTCGTGTGACTGGAAAAACAAATGCTTAATGGCGATGTACAACAGATAACCACCTCCGATCAGCTTGACGATTCGCCATTCCAACAGCAGGCTGGCCATGACAATCGCGAAACCGCGAAACACAAACGCCCCCACCATTCCGTAGGTTAACGCTCGCTTCTGTTGCGATTTAGGCAGTCTCTTGGCTAGTAATCCGAGAACAATCGCGTTATCGAGCGACAGCACGCCTTCGAAGAAAACCAGCAACAGAACAAGCAAAACATCTTGGGTGCCAACGGTCTGGCTCCAGAGGCCAAGCTGAAAATCAGCTAAAAGGATAGAATCAATCAACGTACTTAACTGCAAACGAGAAAATTGACCGGTGAATCGCGATTATTTGAATCGTTTTGCCTATTTTCAGATAGTCCGGTCAAAACGCCACAGGCCGTCAACCCCATTCCTTGCCCCATTGAGATTGTTCCACGACATTCCGCCGTCTTGATTTCACGACAGTGGAGCGTCGTCGAAAATTTCGATATCCGAGAAGGCTCCAATTGAACTCATTTACCGACCCTGAAATTGCACTGAACCAATTAGCCTCAGAATTGCTATTGGTCGCCACCGAAAATGCTTTTCCCTCGGCAGGTCGAGTCCTTGGCGAACCGATCGTCGCAGATCGCGACAGTCCCGCTGCAGACGTTTCTGCGATGGACGGTTATGCCATTCGCATCGAAGATTTAAGACGTTCGGTCGTCCCTGTCGCGGGCGAAGCACAGCCCGGCCAAGCCCCCCGCGAACTCGTTCCTGGCACTGCCATTCGCATCTTCACCGGAGCGGTTATCCCACGCGGCGCCGAGGCGGTGGTCATGCGAGAAGAAACCGACGAGTCGTCTCGTGATCAGGTTGCTTGGCATGAAGCCGCGACTTCGACCGTTGCTGGGGCAAACATTCGAGTCCAAGGCGAAAATGGAAAAGCAGGTGACCTGATCGTTCCCAAAGGGGCGATGCTTGGCCCGGCATCGATTGCGGCGGCCGTGAATTTCGGAGTATGGGAGATCGCCCTGGGCAAGCGAGTTCGAGTATCGATTATCGTTACCGGCAACGAATTGTTTGACGTAGCCGCCAAGCCCGCCGCATGGCAGATTCGTGATAGTAACGGACCAACGATCGCCGCAGTGTGTGCGACAAAGCCATGGATCGAATGCATGCTACCGACTCGTTGTCTTGACGACGCTGAACAATTGTCGCGAATCCTTGCCAGCGCGATCGAAGTGAGTGACGCGGTGATCCTGACCGGCGGCGTTTCCAAAGGTGATTACGACTACGTGCCCGAAGTCATTACTGGCCTCGGAGCGAAAACAATTTTTCACCGTCTTCCGATCCGGCCCGGTCGCCCAATTCTGGGCGCGGTATCTTCAACCGGAAAATTGATTCTTGGTTTACCTGGAAACCCGGTGAGCGCGATTGTCGGCATGACGCGATTTGGAATCCCTCTTCTTGCGAAACAGAGTGGACAAACCGATTGGCAACCCAAGCCAAGTTCGGTTCGAACAAGCGGCCGCATCGACCAGTCGCTCCCGTTGCACTGGTATCGACTGGTCAAGACGATTGACGCCGCCAATGTGGAGCTGATTGATAGTCGAGGTTCGGGCGATCTCGTTGCGTTGGCCCAAAGTAGCGGCTTCATTCATCAAGGCCCTGGTCAATTAGGACCGGGGCCTTGGAACTTCTTTGGTTGGTAGACTCTCGAAAAGGGAAACGAATAGAAGACTATTTTGAACGCGAACATTCAAGCGAATCGCAAATTACCCATTCTCGCGTTTGCGTGGTTTTTCTGCATCCTTGGCGGCTACTACGTCATTCGTCCGATTCGCGACACCATGGGCGTTGCCTCCGGACGCGAGAGCTTGAATTGGCTTTTCTTAGCCACATTCATTGCAATGGTGATTGCGGTGCCAGTGTACGCGGCATGCATTGCCAGACTGAGTCGAAAACTTGTCGTCGGAGTCGTCTACCGATTCTTCGGTGTCAACCTTCTTCTCTTTTGGTTTTTATTACAAAGTGAAAGCCCGGAGATTCGCATTTGGGTAGCAAGGGCATTTTTCGTCTGGGCAAGCGTCTACGGTGTCTATGCTACAAGTGTCTTTTGGAGCGTTTTGTCCGACCTATTTGATTCCGATGATGCCAAAAGTTCCTTCGGGTTCATTGCCGCCGGAGGAACTACCGGTGCAATCGCAGGCTCGATGGTCGCCAGCGCTCTCTCGACGCATCTATCCACTCATAACTTGCTTCTGATTCCTGTTGCCATGATGGAGGTTGGTTTATGGTTCGCTTCACGATTGCAACGACAGGTCAGTGGGACGGTCTCGCTTAGGGACAAACTTTCTACTTCGGGTGCAACCGGTGAAGCCACAGGCGGCGGATTGCTAGATGGGGTCATTGGCGTCGCAAAGTCCCGCTATTTGCTCGCCATTTGCATTTCGCTGGTTCTTGGGCAGCTTTGTGGAACCTACCTTTATATGCAACAAGCATCAATCGTCGGTGCAGCGATTCAAGATGAAGCCGGGCGAACATCGCTGTTCTCGAATATGAATCTCGCGACTCAAGTCTTAACGTTGATTCTGCAAGCATCAACGACTCGTTGGCTCGCTCATCGCGCAGGCCTGACGATCGCCCTCATCTCGGCACCGATCGCGTACGCAGTCATGTTTGCAACGCTCGGAATTGCTCCGACCCTCGCCGCGTTTGCCATCGGTGATGTGATTCGGCGCGGGCTTACTTATGGAGTTACCGTTCCGGCGCGTGAAGTCCTTTTCACAGTCGTATCACGCGATGACAAGTACAAATCAAAAGGATTCATTGACACCGTTATTTTTCGCGGAGGCGATGCACTTAGTAGCCAAATCTTGGCCGGCGCGAAGTACCTTTTCGCATCACCTGCCATCATCCAGGTCGCCATGATTCCTGTTGCCTTTGTTTGGACGGGCATTAGTTTTTGGCTTGCCTTTCAACAAAAAAAGCTTGCGGATGCCGCGAACAAACAACAAGCCCAGGGTGCGTCAAACTCTGATTTTAGGGTTGAGAGTAGAGCAATTGTCCCAATTGCCTCGGAAAACAATTGAGGACAATTGTTCTACACTGATTCGCAACCCTAATTCTTGAGCTTGAATGAATGTTAAGGGCTCAGAAGTCATTCAAGAAATGGTTACGGACGATACTGCATTGACTACAAGCTCGCGAGTTTCTGTCGCATCGCGAGCTTTGCTTGCTCCAATGCTTCGGGAAGCTTTTCGGGATCTTTTCCGCCGGCCTGCGCCATGTCGGGTCGACCTCCGCCTCCGCCACCCACAAGCTTTGCCGTATCTCCTACCCAATTGCCAGCGCTAAGGCTTCGCTCCACCAACGCGTGGCTGAGTCCACTGACCAGAACGACCTTGTCGTCTTGAGTCGCGCCCAGCAACACCGCTACCGGCAGCTCGCTCGACTTGCGAATTTGATCGATCCAGCCTCGCATCACATTCGGATTGGCACCTGGGGTCGAAGCAACAATCAACTTGGCGCCGTTGATCGTCTCGGCGGTCGCCATCAATTCGTCCGCCGACATTTCTCCACTCGCCGACATTCGACTGAGTTCGTCGATCAAGCGACTGCGTTCGTCAAGCATTGTTGCGATTCGGTCTGCTACCTCTGCATGCGCGACGTTCAATGTCCTCGCCGTATCGCGAAGCAGAGTCCGCGCCGTCGCGAAGTCGATTGCCACCGGGGCGGAGTTGCCCGCGAACTTCGCGTCATGTTGACTTGCTTTGCCTGCCGACAATTCCTTCTTGATCGCTCGCAGATTATTGACAAGCTCCGCCGTCTTCTCAGGCAGGCGTGATGGAGAACAACCAAGTACCTTGGACGCTCGCCCAACGACATCGACGGTACTATCTCGATACTCCTGAGCCTTCTTGCCCGTGAATGCTACGATTCGGCGAGTCCCGGCAGAAACGCTTTCCTCTGCCAAAAGTTCGAATGCGCCGACGTCGCCGGTTCGCGTCAGGTGAGTTCCACCACACAGTTCGCGGCTGAACTCTCCCATCGAAACCATTCGAACGGGATCAGGATATTTTTCACCAAACAGCATCATCGCGCCGGCCTTACGAGCGTCCGCAAGCGTGACGGTTTTGTACCCGATGGGTTCATCGGCAATGATGCGATCGAGAATGTCATGCTGAATCTGAACCAGTGTTTCTTCGGACAGTGACTTTTGATGCGAGAAGTCAAATCGCAGCCAATCCGAATCGACTTTGCTACCTTGTTGCTGAGCGTGACTTCCAACATTCTTCTGCAACGCGTAATGCAAAATATGGGTCGCGGAGTGCGCCCGACAAAGTGCATCACGGCGTGCAGTGTCCACTTTTGCAGTACAAGTTTGCCCTTCTCGCATCTTGCCGGTGGTCAACTTTCCGTGGTGAACGACAAGCCCTGCGTGCTTCTGTGTGTCGTTGACGGTGAACACAAATCCGTCGCCTTGAATTATCCCCGAGTCGCCGACTTGGCCGCCGGACTCACCGTAAAACGGAGTGTGTTCAAGAACTACTCGCAACGGATTCTCACCCGCGACAACCTCGCTGAGCAGTTCGCCGTCATCATCGGCGCCATGCCCATCGCCTAGAATGATGCCCTTGATTTTGCAGCTATCTTCGGCTTTTTCGTAACCAACGAACGGAGTTTCTCGTAGCACTTCTTTGAGTGTTTCCAGCGGACCGGTTTGAAAAAGCTTGTTCTGCTCGCCACCGCTTACTTCGCTGTGCGTTTGCATCGACGCTTGGTAACCGTCCCAATCAAATGTAAAGCCTTCTTCAGCGGCCATTTGTTGAAGCAATTCGGGTGGAACGCCAAAGCTTGTGTACAGCTCTGCCGCTCGGCCACCTTCAACGATCGCGGTACCACGGGATCGCATGTCGCCGAACAATTTCCCAATACGATCCAGTCCAATATCAATTGTGGCAAAGAAGCGTTCTTCTTCACTCTTGATGACGTCTTGAACGCGAGGAATCGTTTCGCTTAGTTCCGGATATTGCGACTTCATTGCATCCGCGACCGCTTCGACAAGCTTGAAGACAAACGGTTCTCGCATCGACATCTGATGCCCATCAAGCACAGCGCGGCGGATCAAACGTCGGATGACATACTTCGCGCCGTTAGCACCGGGATAGACATTTTCATGAACGGCAAAAGTACATGCGCGAATATGATCGGTGATTCGACGAAGGCGACGCCCGTTGTCGCTCTTGTATTCGTACGGGACGCCGGTCACTTCGGCCGCTGCGTGAACGATTGGCAATAGGATGTCGATGTGATAATTGGTTGGCACTCCTTGAAGCACGCTTGCCGTTCGTTCGAGTCCCATACCGGTATCGATGTTCTGGCTTGGCAGAGGTCGCAAGTTGTCTGGTGGCTCACCGACGCGATTGAACTGCGTGAAGACGAGATTCCATATCTCAACGTTGCTTCCATCAGGCAGTTGAAAATAGATTTCGCTGCACGGTCCGCAGACTCCGTCTGGCCCGAGGCTTGGAGCGCTCGCGGGCCAGAAGTTTTCGTCTTCTTCCATTCCCGAGATCACATGGTTGGGCAGACCGACCTCATCGCGCCAGATACGTCGTGCTTCATCGTCATCCTTGTAGACCGTGACGGTTAGCTTGGAAGGGTCGATTCCGAGCCATTTCTTATGGGTCAAAAACTCCCAAGCCCAATGGATCGCTTCGCGCTTGAAATAATCCCCGAAGCTGAAGTTTCCAAGCATCTCAAAAAACGTATGGTGGAATGCAGTTCGCCCGACATTGTCGATGTCACCCGTTCGCAAGCACTTCTGGCACGTTGTTGCCTTGGTAAAGTCCAGCTTCACCTTCCCTAAGAAGTGATCTTTGAATTGGTTCATCCCTGCCGGCGTGAAAAGTACCGAAGGGTCCCAGGTGGGCACCAGAACGTCGCTCGGTTGACGGACACAGCCTTTGGATTCAAAAAATGCGAGGTATTTTTCGCGCAGTTCGTCTGTCTTCATCGTTGGCTTGATGACTGTTTGTAAGGGTTGGGATCAAGATGCATTTCACGAAAGGATCATAACCGCGAAACCGAAATCTCGGAACCGAACATCTGAGTCGGCCTTCCCCGCCCTGATTGTCCGACCCTAACGCACCTGGGAGGACGATATTCGGAACAAGCGTTACTTGAAAACGGGCGAGTCTTCTGAAATGGAGAACAAATATTTCCGTCGGCGACGGTACCGGGAAAGCTCCGTATTTTGGGCCGCACACGGGTTTATGGCCCTAGAAGCAGCTCCAAAGCCGCCCGAAGTTCACCGATTTCAGACTCCAGAATAGGAAACAATCGGCGCGATTCGTCGAGGTCGCAGGCCTTGGATCGCTGTTCGATCTCAAAAGCGACCGTGCTGACCCGCGTTGCTGAAAACAGCTTTGCGGACCCTTTGATCGTATGCGAAGCACGATGGACTTCCGCACAATCCCCACGGTCGATCGCCGCGCGAATTGCCTTCAATAGCTGGTCGCACTCCATATTGAATACGTCTCGCAGTCGTTTGACGCCCTTTTCGCCACCAGGAATTCGCTTCATGGCTTCTTCGAGATTCAAGATATCACCCGATGCAATCGCCTTCTCGGCAGATCGCGTTCGATCGGCAACGCCGTTCACAATGCGAGTCACCGGCGGGGCTGCGTTCGTTTGAGAGACAACTTCAACGAACGAGTTAGTAGCCAGATCCGCAAACTTGGCGAGCGTCTCATACAACAGTGCTGGTTGCAATGGTTTTGCAAGGAAACCGTCCATTCCCGCTTCACGGCAATGCCTTGCATCTTCAGCCATCGCGGCGGCTGTAATGGCGACGATTGGTATTCGGCCGAGACCTCGCATCGCCTCACGACGTCGAATCTCCTGAGTCGCCTGCAACCCGTCCATTTCAGGCATATGCATGTCCATCAGAATCAAGTCGAAATCGCTTGCTTCCCAGCAATCAACGGTTTCGCGTCCATCACTCGCGACGACAACCTGGTGGCCGCCTGCTTCCAACAGGCCTTTGGCAACGATCTTGTTCGCCAGACCGTCCTCGGCAAGAAGGATTTTGAGCGGGCGGCAATGAGCGTTGCTTGAAGGCTCAGGAACAAAACCTTGACCGTGACCGCCAAGCATGACCTGCAATACCGCATCCAGCAGTTCCGACTCGATCACCGGTTTAGTGAGGTACCTGGCAATTCCGAGGCGCTCACATCGCTCTGAATCGCCCACACGAGCTGCAGACGAAAGGATAATCAATTTCAAATGATGCTTATCAAACCGCTCCCGGATCCATTCGGCTAATCCGAAGCCATCAATTTCAGGCATCATGCAGTCGAGGATCGCAATTCCATAGGGAGTGCTCGCATCGGCCGCGCGAACCAATTCGATCGCTGCGTCGTGAGCACTGGCAACCAAAAACGGTTTCAAGTCCCACGACAACAACATCTCTTGTAGAATTCGACGATTCGTCGCGTTGTCATCGACGATCAAGACGCTAAGCCCACATAGATTGCTAAGCGCTCCGGTCTTTTCAATGCACTGACTTGGGGCAACACAGGCGCGAATCGAAAAGTAAAAGGTCGTGCCAACTCCAACTTCGCTTTCCAACCAAAGCTTTCCGCCCATCAGTTGCGTCAACTGCAACGAAATCGTTAACCCCAGCCCGGTGCCCCCAAAACGCCGAGTCGTTGAGCTGTCGGCCTGAGTAAATGCGTCGAGAACCGAAGCTTGTTTCTCAGCCGGAATTCCAATGCCGGTGTCGCGAACGCTAAATCTCAAACAGATGACCTGCTCCTGACTTTCTATTTCCGTCGCGGCCTCAGGATCTCTGACGACGTCAACGAAAACCTCACCCTCGTTGGTAAACTTGATCGCATTGCCAATGAGGTTCATGAGAATCTGTCGCAGCCTACCAGGGTCACCGATCAAACGATCAGGGATATCGGGCGCGACACGACAGGCAAGCTCTAGGCCTTGCTCGGCCGCTCGAAGCGAAAGGGTTTGCCCTGTCTTGCCGATGCATTCGCGCAATGAAAACGGAATGCGTTCCAATTCCAACTTGCTTGCTTCGATCTTCGAAAAGTCGAGGATATCGTTGAGCAAACGCAACAGCGAGTCTGCAGCCTCGCGAACCATTTCGAGGTAATCTCGCTGGTCCCTATTTAGCGCTGTTCGTGAGAGCAATTCAGACATGCCGATAATGGCATTCATCGGCGTCCGAATCTCGTGACTCATATTGGCAAGAAAGTCACTCTTGGCCCGATTCGCGCTGTCAGCAGCGTCACGGGCTTTCGCGAGCTCTTCTTCTGTTTGCTTCAGATCGGTGACGTCGCGTGAGATACCAAAGGTACCGATAACACTGCCGTTTGAGTCACGCAGCGGAAGCTTGGTGCTTGAACACCACGTATCAGGGCGATCAGGCCAGGTCTCCCGTTCAACTCGCGAGACAAGTGGCTTGCCTGTCCGCATAATTTCCTGCTCGTCATTGCGAGCCATCATCGCATGCTCGGGCGTAAAGATATCAGCGTCCGTTAGCCCGATCGCCGCTTCCGCACTTGCGATCCGAAACTTGGCAGCCATGCCTCCGCTGATGCGAATGAACCGGCTGTCTTTGTCTTTGAAATAGATGCTGTCTGGCATGTTGTCCAACAGCGTCTGGAGCAGTTGACGTTCACGATCACGATGCAGCTCCGCCTCTCGCTTGGCGGTGATATCCCAAAACAAGAGTTGAATACCTTGAATCTCGCCATGCTCATCGCGCAGCGGGCATTTGAAACGCTCAATCCATCTCAATGAGCCGTCGGTTCCGCGTGTCTCCTCAAACCCTTGGCAAGCATTGCCAGACTCGATTACTCGCTGATCATCGGCGATAAACCTCTCGGCAACGTCCACTGGAAAGAGGTCGCGATCATGCTTTCCGAGTATTTCTTCAAGCTGACAGCCTCGGTAGTCGAGATACGCCTGATTCGCAAACAATCGCCTGCCATCAATGCCTTTGATCAAAAGGCATAAAGGCAGGCTGTCTACCAGCGTTTGATAAGTCGCAGCCGTGCCAAGCAGATTTTGGCTTGAAAGTACATCGAGCGCTGCTTGTTTTCCTGACGTTGCACCGTCGGCATCGGAAGGCATGATTAGGCATCCAAAATTAAGGAGCCCTTTATCATATCCACAAAAATCTACTTCGAGTAGAAGTTGTATTGGGGACTGCGCGGATCGAAATCGGCGTCGGTTAGGCCGACGTTGATCTTGAGGTCGACGTAGTTGTACTCCTCGATGACCTCCAGGGGTGCACCCTGCTTAGCGGGCCAGTCGTACGAGATGTACCGAATTGGCAAGTTCAAGGTGTCATCGATGAAGACCTGGGCTTGGTGGAACTCGAGCTGCGGATGACGATTGGGCTGCGTGACTTCAAGCACTGTGCAGACCCTGTCTTTCACCTTGGCGTTCTTGCGGAATGTACAGGTCACGTCGGGAAATTGTCTCGCCGTTTCCCCGCGCTCGATCAGCTTCACCATCAAGTTTTCAATGCCGATTTCGGTGATCGGATATCGTTGTCCTCGCATCGCCATCATGCCGGTCGGCGGCAGCGACACGGTCGGCAGGAACCTTCCTTTGAAACCACCTTCGTGAGCAACGATGTTTCCGTCGTTCTTTCCCTCAACGTAAATGACTTCACGGCCCTTCACGGTTGCCGGTGCGAGATACGTTAGGTAGGCCGATAGGGGTTGGACGATTTGCCCATTGACGATCTTTCGATTGCGAACCTTGAGAAACAGAAAGTCATGTTCGTTCAACGTACCGTCCACTCGCTCGCGCTTAACAAGCGTAGCCGTGTAATCGTTGACCTGAGCTTGGCACAGAGCCAAACCATCGCGGGCAATTTGCAGTGCGGTGTCGAGCGGACGAGCGTGAGAGCCGGTCGGTGTATTTGCAGCGGCGACACGGTGGATCGGCTCGCTAAAGGGCGAGTCGGCGTTTGCGATCCCGGGCAGCCATTGACTGCTTGCGGCAATGGCAATGCTTCCACTGAACAGTCCGTTGAGAAAGCTGCGGCGTTGAGTCGTCATAATTCGGCATCCTTGCCAGCGATTGATTGATGCGGTTTTCTCGGCCGAAACGCCTTGTTCCGCAGAATACTAAAAATTATCCCACTGCCGCCAGATTGAATCCGCGATTGACCTTATTGAATTGCGTCCCGTACAAGCAGCTTTCATGGGACAAAAGCAAATACGATGCAACTCGCTCAAGCAATCAAATCGTGAATTCACCTCGACTAATTTCTGTCATCGTGACCACCTACAACCAACCGGAGTGGTTAACCAAAGTCCTTTGGGGATACGCCCAACAAACCCGATCGGACTTCGAATTGATCGTCGCAGATGACGGCTCAGATGACCGTACCATCGATGCGATCGACTACGTTCGCAACCACTCCGACCTGCAGGTCGAGCACGTTTGGCACGAAGACGACGGTTTCAGGAAATGTAACATTCTGAATAAATCGATTTCTCGTGCTTCTGGTGACTACCTATTGTTTTCGGACGGCGACTGTGTTCCCAACAACACATTCGTTGCTAACCACTACCGATTTGCGAAACGTGATACGTTTTTGTCTGGTGGATGCTTTAATCTACCAGTGTCGATTAGCCAGAGTTTGACGGTTGATGACATCGAGTCGGGGCGCGCGTTCCAGTGGAACTTTCTTCGCAGCCAAGGTTTGCCATGGTCCCGGCGTTATCTTCGGTTTGTCGCCGGCAATTACTTCGCCAACGTCCTGAACCGACTTACCACAACAAAGCCTAATTGGAATGGTAGCAACAGCTCGGGCTGGAAAGACGACATCCTTGCAGTGAACGGGTTCGATGAACGAATGAAATACGGCGGATTGGACCGCGAACTGGGCGAAAGGCTTGAAAACGCGGGCGTCCACGGAAAGCACATCCGTTTCAACACGGTTGTTTTGCACTTGGATAGCGCTCGTGACTACATCAATGAAGCCGACTGGGCACGTAATCTCGAAATTCGACAATCGGTACATGACGAACGACGTACCTGGACCGACTTCGGCATTCGCAAAACCTTCGGCGAAAGCACTGAACAATTGCGCCGCGCCGCATGATCCAACCGTGACGCAGATCACGCAATGCACGTTACCACAACATTCTTGAACGCCGGCGTTTTACTCTGAGGATCGGCGGTTCTCGGGACCAAAACACTCGATTCAGGATAATACATCATCGCGTTGCCTGGTCGGATCTTCTCGTAGCCTCGCGCAAGAATTCCCGGCAACTCACCGGTACTGCTGCGAACCGTTACCCGCTGGTCGTGCCGCAGGCCCAATCGCCGGAGATCATCGGGGTGCATCAAGATCACATCACGACGGTCTTGATTGCGATACAGATCCTCTTCTTCATACACCACCGTATTGAATTGTCCTTCGCTACGAATGGTCATCATCCGTAGCTCGCCATCGCCTTTTCCCGTTAACTCCGGGAGCGTATGGACATGCATGACCGCGCGGCCATCGGGCGTTGGAAATTTCGGTTCGTGGATCGTGCGCCCGTCAATGAAAAACTCTTGCTTCGTTTCATCGATCGTCGTAATCTTCTCATATCCCGGCACCACGGCACCGATCCAATCACGAATCGTTGCGGTTTTCCGCATCGCTTGCCAATCGATTCCGGGGACCGTCGAAGCAATGCGCGAGCCGATTTCCGCGATCACTTCGACTTCACTTCGTGGACCAGGAACTCGCTTGGGCCCGCCGTCGCTCATGCGAACATAGTTGAACATCGATTCTTGCGTCGTTGGTTCCGGTTCCTCATCACGAGCCAGCACCGGCAGAATGATGAACTCTTCGGCAAGACCGCGAGCGTGTCCAGTGTTCAGCGTCGTGCTGAGAACAATATTCATCTCCAAACTCGCCATCGCTTGATCCGCGAACTTTGCATCGGGATTGGAACCGTACAAGTTACCGCCTAAACAAATACCCGCCTTCATTTCGCCCGCAGCAGCTTTCTCTATGCAGGCAAGCGTGTCCAAGCCCGAAGTCGTCGGCAACACCAAACCGAACTTCTGTTGAAGTGAATCGAAGATCGCTTCCTTCAGCTTCGGAGTCGCTCCAACGGATCCGATTCCTTGAACGTTGCTATGCCCACGAATTGGCATTAGCCCACATCCTGGCTTTCCGACCATGCCACGGCACATCGCCAAATTGGCGATCGCCTGCACACCTGAGACGCCCGTCGTGTGATGCGTGATTCCCATGGTCCACGCGAACACGGTTCGCGTTGACTTTGCATAGATCGCCGCGATCGACTCGATCTCAGCTTTCTCGATCCCGCATTTACCGACGATCTCATCCCACGAGAGTTTTTCAACCGCTTGCTTCCAAGCCTCGGAATCTCGGCAATGGTCTCGCAAAAACGCTTCGTCCATCGCACCCAATTCGCCGACGGCCTTGGCAATGCCCCAAAGCAACGCAAGGTCACCGCCGATATGTGGTTTGATGTAGTCACTTGCGATGCGAGTGCCTTTCAGTAACGACCAGGGATCGCTTGGCACACGAAAGTTGACAAGGCCCGTTTCTTCGACCGGATTGATCACGATCACGTGACCACCACGTCGTCGAACATGCATCAGACTTGTCATCAATCGCGGATGATTGCTCGCCGGATTACCTCCGATGAGAAAGATGCAATCCGCGTGTTCTAAATCTTCGAGCACAATCGTTGCTGTGCTGCTTCCGACGCTGGACTGCAGCCCGACACCGCTGGCTTGATGACAATAGAAGCTGCAGTTGTTAACGTTGTTGGTGCCATAGACTCGCGCGAGCAACTGCATCAGGAATCCAGCTTCGTTGCTACTCCGACCGCTGAAGTACCAAAACGTTTGATCGGGCTTCAAACTTGTCAGCTTCTTCCCAATCCGGTCGAACGCTTCGCTCCAGTTGATCGGTCGGTAGTGCGTCGCCCCTTTCTCATACAAAACGGGCTGAATCAGTCGACCGCAATGCTCGAGCTCCCGAGATGTCATGCGGCGCAGCGACTCGATCGAATTCTCGGACCAAAAGTTCGGTGAGATGCCCGGCTGCATGTCGGCGACCATCGCCTGAAGGCTTTTTTTACACAGCTCCGGAAACGAACCTTGTTCGTTCGTCATGCCGCCTTTTTGCCCGCCCATGCCCAGTGCACAGGTTTTGCACGCATTTTTGGAACGCATCGCCTTGTAGAGTTTCCAGACGCCGCCAGCCTCACGTCCTTTTTTCCACGTGTACCAAATCGCTCGAAATCCACCGCCGCTGCCAACTTTCATGATCGTTAAAACCTTCCGTTTCCCGCCGCTTAGGATCGAGCGATAAATACGTGTCCGGTATCTTTTGTGCAAATCACCGGTATGGCGAGTGCCTACCAAAAGGTACCGGACTCAATTGGCGTTGTCCACGATGTTTTACGTGATCTTCGCCAACGCCTCGATGGCCGAATCGCAAAGCGGCCGGGGTACAGCCATCAGCTTGTGTACGCCGCGCAGAACAGCTTGGTTATCGCGACCGGCAGCAGCTTGGTTGATCGCCCGATCATCACCAATTAACGACGGCGGAGCGCCGTAGAACTATGTTCAAACCGTTTTTTTATCCACATCCCGACGCATCACGACCGTCTTGGCGGCTACCATCAGAGCCTGAAGCGTAAGCGAAGGAAGTGCAAGTTCTCAGCACCTTCAATTCGTTCTTGCGGCACAGGTACAGTCGTCCGCCAAGTTTTTTCTCCCCGATTGAAAGTGCAAATCGGCTTGCTTAAGCTTCAGAAGTGGGGGCAGGCAAGTAGCACCCTGGGCACGTTCACGCGGTTTGAACGAACGTTCTACCTAGAACCCATCCGAAAACCGTTAGCCGAACAGCGTTAGCTGCGGTTTCCTCCGGTTTTCGGATCGGTTCATGGCCAGTTAACCTATTTGGTTCTGATGTCTACTACCACCAATCCACCAAACTTAGAATTAGTGGAGAAGTGGATTCGTATTATGTTGATAGCGATACAACCGCACTGAATCCACCACTGCCCACGCCAGACTCTCGCGAGTTCCAGCCATACGTATACGCATTACAGTCACCGCCTATTATTACCAGTTTCTTGGGTATGACGAGTTTGGTAACGTACTTACGAACCCGGTATTGCAGTCAAAATCAACCAACGTCTCCGTTAACATTGTCGATGATGTCACGCCGCCCCCGACGACCGTCACATTAGCGACGTCCGACGGAAACGCCACAGAACCCCACAGTGTGTACTATCTACCGGCGCCAACTGAGGACAACGGCGAAGCTACATTTACATTCGCGAATTGGGCTGGCGGCAATGTTGGCCTGTCGCTCAGTGGCAACGCGACCTACGGCAGCGACTATGTATTGGCTCTCGCAGATGAATCTTATGAATCATCGTTTGATCCAACAAGTTTAGTGCTCTACGTCCCCGCAGGTGCAACGAGCGTTAAGCTTTTGGTTAAGCCGTTGGGCGACCTCATTGAGACCGATTCCGGGGAAAACGTAACCATCTCCATTGCTTCGGTTCCCACTGGCGTAACTGGCGGCGGTACGGCGACTGTTACGATTACGGACGAGCTCGAAGCTATCAAGATTGACGCGAATCCGTCTGAGACCCTTGAGTACCGTGTCGATCCTATCTACGCCGACTTCCGAATCACACCCGTTGACAACTCGGTGCAAATGAAGGGCCTGGTCTACCTCGACATTGACGCTTCAGCGACGGATTCCGCGATCCCCGGAATCGACTATGCACTGGAAGTTCAGTATCCCTATCCATACCTTTTACCAATCACCCTGGTGAACCCTGCAGCCAAGCTCTACCGAACTACCTCGTTTTCAATCGATGATCTCAACCGTCAACTTGTAAGAGTACTGCCTGTAGACGACAAGGTTCTTGAGCAAGACGAAAAAATCAAAGTGACGCTGAGAAGTGCGCCTCGATACACGCAGCCAACGCCCGATCTAGGGACCTTCGGCGACGCGACGATCACGATCATCGACAAGTATCTCGACTCTGAAAAGATGGCCGATCCAGGAGCCTGTTCGTGTTCCTGCAACTGTGCCGGGGATTTTTCCATCGGGTCGGCAGCGGGGGTCAGCGGGGGTCAGACTTGATCGTCAGTTTTCAGGCGGATAGAGTG
>Ga0105046_10000653_pt1 | contig 49915 bp, 40 predicted proteins | sample MAT03_FD_78385 | JGI IMG/M metagenome (GOLD analysis project Ga0105046, IMG submission 78385) | Freshwater microbial communities from Lake Fryxell liftoff mats and glacier meltwater in Antarctica - MAT-03 (megahit assembly) | ecosystem: Environmental > Aquatic > Freshwater > Ice > Liftoff... | reverse complement strand
GGTTTCCCGTGTGCTTAGGGCGGATAAGGATAGCTAAGCCAAAGCGCTAGTGCCGTGTATGAGGCAACAAAAAGGGGCCTCTTGCGAGGCCCCTATCGTTTCACAATGTTGCTATTGGATCAGTTGCAGAGCGGTGAGAAGAAGATCGAGCACAGATTGATACCTTGGAAGGTGACTGTGGTGCTCGGACTGCCGCCCGCCGCCGTGAACGTACAGATACCGCTCGCAGTGCCCTGCGGTTGGTCTAGGTTGATTGCAGAGACACGTGCCGTCGTTTCACCCGCGGCATTGGTGATGCCGGGTGGGATCGTCAACTGCAGCTGCGCACCACCCGCACCTACGCACACACCGGTAATAAGAACACCGGGGATGGGTTGACCGTTGCCATTCAGAAGCCGCAGCAGAATCGGTCCACCATTGCCGCCGAAGAAGGCTGACGGGAATGCCTGTAAGAACGAGATCGTCGGCGCGATCACAGTGACAACCGCTGTGCTACCCACTCCAGAGAAGGTGATGACCGGCGCTTGCACCGCGTTTGCCACACCTGCGGTAACAACCGTCGCTGTAGTACAACCATTCGAGCCGGTTGGGGCCGTCAGGGTTCCTCGGTTTGACTGACCATCGACCGTGGTTGTGGTCGATGGATTGGCCACAGTGAAGCCAATTTGCACACCTTGAATTGGCGCACTCAAAGCATCTTGCGCGCAAACCGTGACCGGGACCGAGCGGTTAGCAGGGATCTGGTTCGGAGAAGCAGTCAAGCTGCCGCTGAGAATCGGATTTCCACTGCCGTCTACGATGCGGGCAGCGCCTGGGAACACGATCAACTCTGCATCGGTGACCAGTTCTGCTATGCCCTGCACCACTTCGCCTGTGCCACGCGCCCAGATCGCCGCCAGCCTGCCCAATTGATTCACCGGATAGTTCATCGTGGTTGTCGCCACACCCAGTGTATTAGTCAGCACGTTAGGAGTGATATTTGCCACGGTGGCTTTTCCGATTACGTAGGGCAATACCGGGCCGTTGTTGACGACCACGCCGGTGTCGTTGTTGAAGTTGAAGCGCTGGGTGATGTTCAAACTAGTCGGTCCATTGATCCGTTCGATCCGCCGAGCACTCTCCAAATCCCGATTGGCATTGGACTGTTCGCCAAACACCAACAAGGTGTCACCGGGACCTGCACCACCGCCCGCCGTGGTAAATGCGCCAGTGGGTGCAGTGAACAAAGAGCCACCTTCCTCCGGATCGCCATCGCCGCCGCTGAGTAAGAAGCTGCCGGGACCGCTAGCCGGAAACCCAGCCGCGGGTGAATCAATCAAACCGAAATCGATGGGGGTATTCGGCAACACTGGATTACCCTGGCGATCGGTTGCAAGGACACTGATTGTCAAGCTGTAGGTGCCGTTTGGATCGGTTGGAATGGTCGTTGATGCGCCAATCGGCGCAACACCGCCGGAAACTCGGTTAATGCGCAGAGCGTTGACGTTTGGCGAGGTGATCTTCAACGAGAACAACTTGCCGTCCGACACAATGACCGTGAGCTCCCGAGTGACGGGCGACCTGATGCCATTGTCCACGTTGTTGTCAGCCGCATCCGCGGTAACTCGGACAAGAATCGTGCCCTGCCGATTGCCAGCAATCAGCGTAGCGCCTGCAATACCTTGGGTGGTTCGCGTCCGAATGGTGCGTCCTTCGACATTCACACCAGCCCCGTTTATTCCACGGAACACCTCCCCGCCACCCGCACCCGGTTCGACAATTTCAAACTGAGTGTTGTTGAAGGTTGCAGTGACCGGTGGATCAGGGATCAGCGCTGCCGCTGCATCGGTAATTCGTGCCTGCATGATCAGCGTGTTATTGCCACCCGAACCCTGCACATACAGGCTCGTCTGCTGCCGGATGATCTCAATGTTGGCCGGCAACTGCACTGCCTGTGCAACGATTGTGAACACCTGCTGCTCAGAGAGCGTCCGGCCCGTGTCCGGATCAATCGCGGTCACGGTCAAGGTGAACGGTCCGGGCTGCGTTGCTTGTCCAGGCACGTTGAACGAGTGCACGAAGATGGTCTTCTTACCCGCGACTACCTGTGCGGGTCCGGCGCCACGCAACGCGAGAAACTCGTTTTCAGTGGTCGCAGGATCATCCAACTCGGACCACGCCGTGTCGGTGATCGGGTTCAACGAGATGTTCATTGCACCCGAGTTAAGCAACTCACCCCGCGTGTTGCGACGCGTGATGGTGACTTCCGTGACGAACGGGGATCCCCAGAACGGTTCGATACCAAAGACGTTGGCTGGTAAAGTTGTCCGCACTGGATCAATCAGGATGCGTTTGAACGGCGCCGGGCCTTCGGTGATCGTGAACGGAATGTCCAAGCGCAGCGTGCGAGACGGCACTTCCGGGTCCACCGTCGAAGCCGTAATGATCACTGGGCCGGCATCTAACTGCGAGTGCAGGAAGAAGGTTGCGCGACCACCTGTGGTCTCGGCGTTGATCACGCCAAAGTAGGTGGAGAACTCATTGATGTCCGTGGTGGCAGGGTCATCGAGCCGCGACAACACCAAGCTGCGCACGTTATTGGTGCGTAGATTGACATTGGTACCATCTGGGACAATTTGACCGTTGGCCAAAGTCACCTGAATATCCAACTGCACCCAATACGGAGAGTTGTTTTCAGGCGGAATCTCGCCGCGATTGGTGGGCAGTGAATTAATGCCGCCTGCCACGTCGAAGCTGATAATCCCGGGCACTGGGCCTGGCAAGGTAAATACAACGTCTCGCGTTACCCGTTCAACGATCGGTGCGCTGTTAACGCACTCCAGTCGGTAGACGACCGTACCGCCGGTGGCGATATCTTGCGTGGCGACCACCGATCGACGTGCCGATGCCGGTACGACCGTTGCGGCGCCTGTGCCTTCGCGCAGTGTGCAACTGTCGACATTGGATGCTGACCAAACCAATTCTGCCGTGGTGCCACTCGGCCCAGTACTTGGACTGATGGTGAAGGAATTGATCACCGGCGGATTTAGCGTAATGGTGAACACCACATCTCGCGTGACCGCTACCGGTGTTGACTCGCTGTTTTGGCAACGCAGCCGGAACACGACGGATCCCGGAGGGCCGACCATCGTAACTGAGCGTAATGCTGTAGTCGGCACTGCAACAGCCTCACCGGTGCCCTGCGCTAACGTACACGAAGACACATTGCTGGTGGTCCACTGCAACTGTGTGACGGTACCGGCCAAACCGGTGCTTGGTGTGAGCACAAAGGTGTTGATCTGAGGAATACCAGTCACAATCGTGAAAACAGCGTCGCGCGTAACGCTTTCGTTAGTCGCATTTACACAGCGAAGCCGGAAAATCACCGGACCCGCATCGCCAGTGACCGTCACTGCTCTGCGTCCGGAAATGGGTACGTCTATCGGGGCGGCCGCGCCCTGAGCAATGGTACAGGCGGTCACATTTGACGCCGCCCAATCGAGTTGCGTCACGGTTCCGGACGTCCCGCGGTCTGGTGTAGCCAAGAATGAGCTGATGCGCGGCGCATCAATCGTAATAGTGAATGTGACGTCTCGCGTTACGATGACGGGGGTGGCATCCGCACTCTCACAACGGAGCCGGTAAACGGTAGTTCCCGCCGGACCAGTCGGAGTAACCGTCTGCCGGCCCGAAAGCGACACAGCTTGGCCATCTATTGTGCAGGCCCGCGCGTTTGACGTGGACCAATCCAACTGCGCTGCAGTGCCGCTAACGCCGCGATCTGGGCTGATTGTGAAGGAGTTGATGCGCGGGGTGTCCGTTACAATAGTAAAAGTCACATCTCGGGTAACTACAACGGGTGTGCCTTCGCCATTCTCACAACGTAGGCGATATACCGTGGTTCCGGTAGGACCGGTTGGTGTAATGGTTTGCCGGCCCGACAAAGGCACCGATTGGTCATTAATCGTGCAAGTCCGCGCGTTTGACGTTGACCAATCAAGCTGTGCGGTAGTGCCACTCACGCCCCGATCTGGACTGACCGTAAACGAATTGATGCGTGGCGGGTCTGGGACGATGGTGTAGGTCACATCGCGCGACAAAAACGTGTTGTTCGTCCCGAGACAAGTAAGACGCAGCACGTACGGGCCGGCAGCACCAGTGATTGTCCTCGTCTGACTGCCAGACAAAGGTCCTTGCTCCACGGCGGTTCCGTTTACCTGAGTTTCGCAAGTTGTTGCGTTGGTCGAAGCCCAATCCAGGCGCGTAGTAGCGCCAGATGGCCCGCGATCCGGTGTGGTCGTGAAGAAGTTGATCGTAATGGTGGGTGGAACAAACGCAGCTCCGCTCGGTCCGCTGCCACCCCCGCCGCACGCAGCCAGAGTTGCCGTTGCCAGGCCAATGCCTAGCAGTTTCTTCCAGGCGCTCATCGTCGCTCTCCTGATACTCATCTTGATGCTCATTTGGCAATAGGGCGTTGGATTATTTGGAGTCGACCAGAATTTTCGGCGTTACGAAAATCAGCAACTCCACCTTGCTATTACGACGATCCTTGTTTCGGAACAGGTTACCAATCCCGGGGATGTCGCCAAGCACCGGCACTTTGGTTAAATCGTCGCTCCGTTCAAACTCATAAATCCCACCGAGCACCACTGTTTGCCCGTTGTCCACTAGTGCGCCCGTTTGCACCTCGCGGCGATCAATCGTTGGAATGCGCGAAGTCGCTGTGGTGACGAAACCAGCAACGTTGTCTTTTTTGACTTTCAAAGTGAGGAACACGCGACCATCAGCGGTAATGCGAGGCGTAACTGCCAGTTCAAGAAGCACCTCTTTGAATGCAACAACGGACTTCGCCGCGCCACTCGCAGACACTTCAACGGTTTCATAACCAACGTCCTGGCCCTGCCGAATCACTGCCTCCTGCTGGTCGGAAGTGATCACCTTCGGACTAGACAGCAACTCTCCGCGACTTTCCGACTCTAAAGCTGACAGCTCCAAATCGAGGATGTAGTCAGCTCCCAGAATAGTTGCAGCAAACGAGCCGACGCCCGAATCGACAACTGGCAAGTTAAAGTTTAACCGACTCGGGGTTGATGGCGTTATTACGCCTGCTCCACCATCGCTGCCAATTCCCACCGGGAATGCTGGACGGCCAGCAAGGCGGTTAGCCAAGCCTACGCCAACCATCTGATTAGTCGCCGCCAGAGAGCCACCGACTGTAATCAAGTTGCCATCACCGTCCTGGCGAGCGCCAGAAACGCCGAAGCGTGCTCCTATTGTGTTGCGGAAACCCTCTTGGGCGATCACGATGCGCGCCTCGATCAAAACTTGCCTGACCGGTTTATCGAGCATCGAGATCAAAGCCCGGACCTTTGCCACTCGCTCGGGAATGTCGGTGACAATGAGAGTGTTGGTGCGCTCGTCGAAGCTTACCGACCCTCTAGGCGATAACACGCCACGCGTGGTCGACGACGCTGTTGGAGCCCCGCTGCCACCGCCCGTGGCGACGAGGTTGTCGGTAGTCAGCAGTTTGGCGAACTCTTCTGCCTTGCCATAGCTTACTGAGATGTAGTCAACAACAACCTCAGTGCGGTCCTCCATTGCAATTCGAGCGTCTTCAAGCGCTTGCTCTCGTTCGGCAATTTCTTTGGTAGGCGCGACCCAAACTACGGTGCCGTTACGACGCTTATCTAGGCCCTTGGCCTGAAGAATAATGTCTAGGGCTTGGTCCCAAGGCACATTAACTAGGCGCAAGGTAACATTGCCTTGCACAGAATCGGCAACGACGATATTGAGTTCGGACACGTCAGCGACCAGCTGCAGCACGGAGCGCACTGGAATATCTTGGAAGTTAAACGTAACGCGGTTGCCGCTGTAAACCGGTGGATCACTTGCAGCGCGTTTTTTCGGTGCCTCGCGCTTCGGTGAAATCTCGACTACGTATTCACTGCCGGCTTGATAGGCGAGTTTTTCGTATTCGGGTGCCGAGGTTGTGAAGGACATTCGCGTCCCGCGGCCCTGCGGCTGCACGTCGATCGATTCGACTGGCGTGGCAAAGTCAACCACATCCAGCTTGCGTCGGAACTTGTCAGGCAGAGCCACATTGGGCAGATCGAGAACCAATCGACCGCCTTCTTCGCGAAGGTTGGCATTGGCATTGTCGCCCGAGAAGGCAAGTATTAAGCGTCCTTCGCCCGCTTTGCCACGTCGAAAGTCCACGGCGGTGAGCTCCAATTGAGCTGCGCCAGAAACAACCTTCGCCGGATCAATCGGTGCTTTTGACGTGACAACATCGGCAAAGCCGTTCTGCACGCTCAGGACGAAAGTCTTGCCCTCTCGCCGGAATGCATAAGGTGCTGATCTAAACAAATCGATCACCACGCGCGTGCGACCGCCTGCTTCGACCGCCGTCAAGCCTTTGGCAGCACCCGTGGCAATCGACAACATTCGAGTTTCGAACTGATTGGCGGTATCCGGCAGATCAATCGCTATGCGCGGTGGATCGCTGGTAGCAAAGACCTTTGGCTCTACGGTTCCACTTTCCAATTCCAATACAACGTCAACCGCTCCACCAGGCAAAGGCTGGAAGCTGACGTTTCTTAGAACATCAGAAGCGTGTGCGGTACCGGCTGCGAGGAAGCACAGAGCTGCGAGGCCCAGGATTTCCGCCTTCCGGTATTGTTGTTGGAGCTTCGGCCCGAAATATCTTGCGAGCATGCGCGAGAGGCTCTTCTCAGTCATGTCAACCCCCAAAAGGCATCCATCATTCATCATCCAGAGCAATCGCGGAACGGCGTTCTTCCCAGCCACCGAGTCCGTTCGGGAAAAGCTCCACCAACTCAATTCGATCCTCGTAGACACCGAGAACCCGTCCATCGTTCTGACCGAGGTGTGCGTTCGGCTTAATGCGATGAACCACGCCGGTCGGATCTTTCACCAAACCGAAAATGTCGGACTCAGACCCCATGGTCCCGACCATATCTAAACTGTCGAGCGGAAAACCCTCGAGTTCTTCTTTGCGGCGATCGCGATCGGGGCGGGGCCCGGTACCTGATGCCAGGGCATCTGGCTCGTCACGCCGATCCGCAGCGACTCGTGCGAATGGGTCACGTAGCTCATCCGCCGCATATTCGAAAGTTTCAAATTCTTGCATTTTAGGCAGAGGCGGCAGCGGCTTTCCGGGGCGTTGTTTAACGTCCGAGATGTAAGCATCCAACTCGCTCCGACTCTGAGCGCAGCCGCCTAACAGCGCGATGATCGCACCGATACCAACCATGGCGAGGGCGCGGCTCATTTCGGACTCCTAACCTGCGGAGCAGCTGCGGTTTGTTCGTCTTCGTCTAGGTAACGATAGGTTTTCACCGTACCTTCTAAAATTAATTGCCCGACAGGGGCGTCTGCGCTGCGCGTGTTTAACTTTAAGCTAATGTCGTGCATGGTCAAAATCACTACCCGCGGCAACGACGCCACGCCGCTAACGAAGGCGCCAAACTGGTGATAGGTACCGACCATTCGCAAGGATATTGGCTTCTCAGCATAGAAGTCTTTGGTAATCTCTGGCTGAGGCTCGAACAGCTCGTTTGATATGCCAGCCGCTAACGCAGTCTGCGAAATATCCACTAGGAGATCAGGCATTTCGGTTTTACCGGGCAGTTGGCGCAGCATCTGCTGCAATACCAACTCGATCTGCTGAAGCTGCTCGCGATAAGCTTGTAGGTTGGATGCCCGTTCCTGCTTCTGCTCAAACTCCGCGCGAATCTGACGTTCTTTGGCGACTAAGCCATCAAATTCCTCGTGTTGAGGATTGAAGTACATGTACCAGCCAAGGCCGCAGATAAGCGCAAAAAGAATGCCAGCGAAAACCGCTTGCACACCTACCGGCGAGGAACCGAGGTTGTTGACATCGGCCTTTCGAAGATCGTCGATCAAACTCATGGACGCGCTCCTCCAGACATTGAAACCACAGCCTCAACTTCATCTTTCTTGCTGTTGGGGTCTTCGAGATTGACCTTTAACGAGAAAACGTAGGGTACGGCCTTGTCTGTACCTACCGCTTCAATCTTGATGATCTCAGCTTCTTTCAACCAAGCGGACGAATCGAGGTTTCTCATATACGCCGACACCCGCGCGTTTGACTGCGCCACACCTTCCAGCGTCAATGTTGCTCCACCCTGTTTGATTGCGTTTAGCTGCACGCCATCTGGCAGGGTTCTTACTAACTCGTCAAACAAATGGACCATTTGCGAACGGGTTGCTTGCAGCTGCTCGATGATTTCTTTGCGTGCGATGAGACGGTCGCGTTGCCGATCAAGTTCTTCGATTTCTTTGATTTGCGCATCAAGTGCTTTGATCTCGCGGGCGATTGCGGCATTTCGCTCGGTCTGCGCATCAATCTGCGTGCCGATGAACCACAAACTAGCAAACACCACCAAGATAGCCGCTACTGCCGACGCACCAAGCAAAACATAGAACTCTTGCTGGCGCTGTTTGCGACGCTCTTCGCGCCAGGGTAATAGGTTAATTCTGGCCATTAGTCGAAGCTCCTGAGCGCCAGGCCGCATACGATCATTAGCGCCGGAGCATCAGCGGCTAATGAGGAGGCCTGAATCTTGGAAGAGACCGCCATGTTTGCGACCGGCGACGCAACCAGTGTTGGGACACCCAGTTGCTCTTCGACAAGTTCCTGCACGCCGCTGATGGAAGCGCAACCGCCAGCCAAAATAATCTGGTCGACGCGATTGAACTCACTGCCGGCGAAAAAGAACTGCAGCAAACGACTGACCTGCTGGACCATTGCTTCTTTGAACGGCTCCAGCACTTCGATCTCATAACTCTCCGGCAACCCACCCTGACGCTTGGCGAGCCCCGCTTCTTCGTAGGACAGCCCGTAACGCCGCATCACTTCGTCAGTGAGTTGCTTGCCCCCGAACACTTGCTCGCGCGTGTAGATTGAGCGTTGATTGCGCAGGACATTGAGCGACGTCATAGTGGCGCCGACATCAACAATTGCAACCAAACCGTCACGCCCTGCAGGCATTTGGTCGGCGATCAATTGGTAGGCGTTTTCCATGGCAAAGGCCTCAACATCGACGACTTTGCCCGTTAACCCGCCCAACTCCAGCGCAGCAATGCGCAGGTCCACGTTTTCTGTCCGCGAGGCTGCGAGCAGTACGTTGACGCTTTCCGGGTTGTCCTTGACCGGCCCCAAAACCTCGAAGTCCAAACTGACTTCTTCGATAGGGTACGGGATGTATTGGTTTGCCTCGGTTTGGATCTGGTCTTCCAGATCTTCCTCGCTGAGATCGGCGGGCATCTGGATCACCTTGGTGATCACAGCAGACCCGGCAACCGCTGCGGCGGCAAACTTAGTTTTTACGCCCGAGCGTTGGACTGCTCGTTTGATCGCCTCACCCACCGCCTCAACTTCGACGATGTTTTTCTCGACCACAGCGTTGGGGGGCAGTGGTTCTACCGCGTAATGTTCCACGCGGTAGCGTCCCCCAGATTGACTGAGCTGCAAGAGCTTTACGGCCGTCGAACTGATATCAACCCCAACCAGCGACGGCCTCTTCGGCGTGAACAGACCCACGGGTTTTTCCCCTTCCGACGAGCCCTTACGAGCGATTCGTGTGCTTCTACATTAAATCCCAAACTCAAGTGCTTGGCAACATGAACTTTGTCGTAAAGCTCACACATTTGCTCCCGATCCGCCGATTCGATTGGCGGTCCTTGTCCGGCCCACTCGACACGTTCAGTGGTCGGGCGCTTTGCAAGTGAGAGCGGACCTTAGCGGATGTCGCGCGAGCATGGGCAGCTTTACTGGACCTGACGCACAGTTCTGGCCAATCATGTCGCGTTGAATGTTGCAAGCGGGCGGTCAAGCTAGAATCAGAGGTTCGCTTTGCGGGAACCGTTTCGAATGAAAGCTTGGCTTCGACCTCTGCGTTGGCTGTTGTGGTTGTGTTTGGCTTTTCTTGTGGTCGGGTCGGTGGCCGTGCTTCTGGTTTACCGCCACTACGCCCCAGAACTTCCTGATGTTGCGCAGTTGCGCGATATCCGTTTTCAGGTTCCGCTCAAGATTTTCTCGCGTGATGGCAAATTGATCGCCAATTTTGGCGAGGCGCGACGCGTGCCCACCGCGATTGCTGATGTGCCAGAGTTGTTGAAGCACGCTTTCATAGCCACTGAAGATGAGCGTTTCTATCAACACCCCGGTGTCGACTACCAGGGCATGGCCCGTGTTGGCTGGGAGTTTGTAAGGGCGGGTGGTGAGTTTGGGTCTGGCGGTAGCACGATCACGATGCAACTTGCGCGCAACTTTTTTCTGACCCCTGAACGCAAGTTCGAGCGCAAGCTAAAAGAAATCCTGCTCGCACTAAAGATTGAACGAGAACTGAGCAAAGATGAAATCCTCGGACTTTATCTGAACAAAATTTTCCTCGGCAATCGCTCCTATGGCGTCGCCGCTGCGGCACAGGCGTACTACGGCAAATTGCTCGGTGAATTGACACTGCCGGAAGCGGCGATGATTGCGGGTTTACCCAAGGCACCATCGGACCTAAACCCTATCCAGAACCCGCAGCGTGCGCTGGAACGGCGCAATTACGTGTTGATGCGGATGCGCGAGGTCGGCTACATCGACGACGTCGTTTTGGCGGCCGCGGTGGCCACGCCTGAAGCTGCACGAATCCACGAGTTGCCGATTGAACTGGAAGCACCCTACGTTGCCGAGATGGCGCGCATTGAAGCCGAGCAACTGCTGGGTAGCGAGGAGGCACTGACAGGCGGCTATTCCGTCTACACGACCATCGACTCAAACTTGCAGTTGGCCGCCAACTCGGCGCTGCGCACCGCCTTGAGCGACTACGAAGAACGCCATGGCTATCGTGGTCCGGAAGCGCATGTCAGCCTAGAGGGCGAAGCCCCCGATGCGATAGCGCTACGCGTGCTCAAAGGGCTTTCGGTTACCGGCGGGCTGTTGCCCGCACTGGTCGTTTCGGTGAGCCCTGAAGAAGCTGAACTTCGGCTGCAGGATGGCAGTTCAGGCGCGCTGGCATTTGCCCAGTCCGATTGGGCGCGCCGTTATGTATCGGCGGATGAACGGGGCGCGTGGCCCAAGAAGCTCACGGATGTGCTCAAAACCGGAGACATCATTCGCGTACGTGTAACCCCGGAAGGTGACTGGCGCTTAGCGCAGCTACCGACCGTGCAAGGCGCGCTGGTCGGTTTGGACCCTGAGAATGGCAGCATACGAGCGCTCATCGGCGGCTTCAGCTTTGGGCGCAGCAAGTTCAACCGCGCCACGCAGAGCGAGCGCAATCCGGGGTCCAGCTTTAAACCCTTTGTTTATTCAGCCGCTTTTGAAAAAGGATTTACCGCCGCCTCGATCGTCAATGACGCGCCACTCGTTTACGAAATTCCCGGTGTGGAAAAAGCCTGGCGCCCACAGAACGACAACCAAACCTTCAGTGGACCGATTCGTTTACGCGAAGCGATGGTGCGTTCGAAAAACTTGGTTTCAATCCGGATACTCGACGCCGTTGGTGTCGGATATGCGCGAGCGTACATTGAGCGTTTCGGCTTTGATCCCAAACGATTGCCAGAAAACCTGTCACTGGCGCTTGGCACCGCGTCAGCGCCGCCACTGACGATGGCGCGCGGATATGCCGTGTTTGCCAATGGCGGCTTTCGTATTGATCCTTTCCTGATCGACCGCATTGATGATAGTCGAGCTCAAACAGTGCATCGCACCCAGCCTGCAGTCGCTTGCGCACAGTGTCCCGAACGGATCGCCGAGGAGTTTGCCCTGGATCCGCCATTGCTGTCACCTGAGGTGGCTGAGGTGGAGTCAGGCTCGCCAAGCACGGATGCAGAAATGACGGCGGCGATCAAACTGGCGCCGCGCGCAATTGATGGTCGAAACGCCTATTTGATTACCTCGCTGTTGATGGATGTGGTCAAGCGCGGGACTGGGCGCAAGGCGATGGAATTGGGCCGCGAGGACTTGGCAGGCAAAACCGGCACCACCAACGAGCATCGAGACGCTTGGTTTTCTGGTTTCAACCAAAGCCTCGTCGCCACCGCGTGGATGGGATTTGATGATTTTTCGACGCTGGGCGATGGTGAATTTGCAGCCAAAACCGCGCTACCCATGTGGATCAGCTTTATGGGCGCCGCCTTGCAAGATGTGCCGCAAACACTGCCCGCAATGCCCACCGGCATCACCACCGCGCGCATCAACAAAGGTAGCGGTCAACTGACCTCAGCATCCGATCCGGCCGCGATCATGGAGACTTTTCGCGTCGAGGATCGGGATCGACTCGGTCGGGGCTCGGCAAGCAGTGGCCGCCAGGACCCGTACGAAGTATTTTGAACGCAATCTTCGGCCCCGGCATGGACTTAGTTTTGAGCGCGCAATTGGGCGACGCGTTGCAAGCCATGCACGTATTGCACAGATTTGACCCGCGGCTTACCGGCAGCCTCGCCGCGGGTATCGCCGATCGGCAACAGGCCATCGTGCTGCATGTGCGCGCCGAACATGCTGACGACGTGCGCATGGCGTTAGACGAACACGCAATCCCGGTGCGAATGCTACAAACGAAATTGCATTTTCCGCGCGCTGCAACGCAGGCGTTGCCCGGCCTGAGCTTCATAGCCGGGCAACAGGAATTTGTCATTTGGGTGTTTAGTGAAGCGCAGTTCAGACAACGACTGCGTGTCGGCACCGACCCTGAACCGGCCTACCGTTTAAGCTATGCCGCCGTGCAGCGACTGCGCGACGCCCTTGCGGCAGCGGACACTCACGGCAATCGCCATTCGTCTGGCGACCGCCGCGAGGAATCTGTCGATCTGCTTAAGCGCGCTCGTTGAGTGGCACGTAGTCGCGCGCTGCCGAACCCACGTAAATCTGACGGGGTCGACCGATCTTGACTTCGCCGCCTTGATTTTGCTCCAGCCAATGCGCAATCCAACCGGAAGTTCGCGCAATGGCGAACATCACAGTGAACATTTCGACCGGAATGTTAAGCGCTTTGTAGATGATGCCCGAGTAAAAATCGACGTTCGGGTAGAGCTTGCGTTCGATGAAGTACTCGTCCTTCAACGCCACATCTTCCAAGGCCATCGCAACATCCAGCAGTGGGTCGTGAATACCTAGCTCATTCAACACCTTATAGCACATTTCGCGAATGATCTTGGCACGCGGATCGAAGTTCTTGTAGACCCGGTGGCCAAATCCCATCAAACGGAAGTTGTCGTTCTTGTCTTTGGCTCGCGCTACCGCTCTGGCAACGTTCGACTTATCGCCAATCTCAGTCAACATCTTCAGCACAGCTTCGTTAGCCCCACCGTGCGCCGGGCCCCACAATGCAGCAATACCCCCGGCGATACAGGCAATCGGGTTGGCCCCCGTCGAACCGACCATACGCACCGTGGATGTCGACGCGTTTTGTTCGTGATCGGCATGCAAAATGAACAGTAGGTCCAAGGCTTTGGCTGCAATTGGATTCACGTGGTACGGTTCCGCCGGCACCCCAAACATCATGTCTAGGAAACGCGAGCAATAGTCCAGGCTGTTTTTCGGGTACACATATGGCTGACCCACCGAATGTTTGTAACAGGCGGCAGCCAGCGTGGGCAGTTTGGCGATCAGGCGAATCGCCGTGATCATGCGGTGCGCTGAATTTTCCGGATCAAGCGAATCGTGATAGAAGGCAGCCAGCGACCCAGCGATGCCGACCATCATCGCCATCGGGTGGGCGTTGTAGTGAAAGCCATTCATAAACAACTTCAGCGACTCATGAATCATCGTGTGATGAGTCACGTGGTGCTCGAAGTCACTAAATTGCGCTGGGCTGGGCAAATCCCCGTAAATCAACAGGTACGCAACTTCCAGGAAACTAGAATGCTGTGCCAACTGTTCAATAGGGTAACCGCGATACAGCAAGATGCCCTGATCGCCGTCAATGTAGGTGATTGCACTTTTGGTTGAACAGGTGGAAACAAAACCGGGATCAAAGGTAAATAACCCGAGATCCTTGTTGAGCCGGGCAATATCAATAGCCGAATCCCCCAAAATGCCGGAAACGATCGGCATTTCGGCGGTTTTGCCAGTGCGTGAGTCGGTGATGGCAACGGTGTTGGACATGAATCTACTCCGGGGACGGGTCGACATCCCTGCCGCGATTGGCGGCCACCGCAGACGTCGATAGCTGAGTCGGTCGTTTCACGGTTTGATCGATCGCGAATATGCAGCACACGCGACAGACCGCACTGCGGCATTCGGCGGCAGTGCAGCCTAAGATTATGACACAGCGACTTAGCGATCCTGCCGCCCAAGACCAAACGTCAAGATGCGTGACAAGAGTTCTATCGGTAATTTAGCTCGCAGAAAAGGCCAACAATCCGCGCGCTCATTAAAAAAAACAAAGCCCCCGGCGCCTTTGGGCACCAGGGGATCGTTTGTCGCCTAGTTCAGTTTAAAACGGCGGGGCCGATACGCGGCCGCGCGACCGCTTTACTTCTGGCCGTAGCGCTTGCGGAACTTGTCGACGCGACCACCGGTATCAAGCGATTTGTGCTTGCCCGTGTAGAACGGGTGCGACTTGCTCGATACGTCAATCTTGATCAACGGATATTCCTTGCCGTCGGTCCACTTGATCGTCTCTTTGGACTTCTTAGTAGAACGCGTCAGGAATGCGAAGTCAGTGGTCATGTCCTGGAACACAACTTCGAAATATTTCGGATGAATATCGGCTTTCATGGCTACGCCTCTCCTGGCGGAACATAAGCAGCGAGCCGGTAAGGCTAGCATGCTTGAACAAAAAAATTCAAGCCAATCGGCCTAGTCGGCTAGGCGCCTAGCCGCCTAGCCCATGCAAAACACATTGAGCTTGTTGCCATCCATATCTCGAAAATATCCAGCATAAAAACCGCTGCCGCGCGGACCCGCGGCGCCTTCGTCGGCAGCGCCAAGCGCAATTGCTTTGCTGTACAGCGCGTCGACTTGTTCTTTGGTTTCCACCGCCAACGCCACCATGACGCCATTGCCAACGGTAGCCGGGTTGCCGTCATAGGGTTTCATCACACTGAGCGCCGGATGCTTGGGCGAAACGGACCAGACAATAAATCGCTCGCTTTCCATGATGCGCTTGGCCCCCAGTATGGCCAATAGTTCGTCGTAAAAAGCGGCAGCGCGTGCCATATCGTTGGTGCCCAGCGTGACATAACCGATCATCGAAGTTTCCTCTGCTTGCGAACCTCCATACTGCGAGTACCCAGTGCGCGCAGCAATGGCCGATGGTGGCCAATTTGGGGTGCCTTGCGCCATGGCGAGTGCATTGCACTAGGGCGCGCTGTTAGATTCAGCCATCGGCCATGGCACGCAGCCACCTGGATCATGAAAGTCTCCGCCGCCATGACCGTGGCCCAAGTTTCTTGCCTAAGCGCTCCCAACCCTCCCCGAACAAAGGGGAGGGACAAAGTTCGAACCTGAACAACTTGCACAGAAACCTTACCTTGGATGGAAAGCGCCGTTATGGACCTGCACCTGTACAACACGCTGACCCGCCAAACCGAGCGTTTCGTGCCGGCCCAACCGGACCGGGTTACCATGTACGTGTGCGGACCGACCGTTTACAACTACGCGCACATCGGTAATGCCCGTCCGTATACGTTATTTGGCGTGCTGGCTAAGTTGCTGCGCCATGAGTTTGGCAACTTGAGTTATGCGCGCAACATCACCGATGTTGATGACAAGATCAATGCAGCCGCGGCGCAACGCGGTGTGCCGATCGACGTGGTGACTGCGCAATACACTGATGCCTTCCATGCAGATATGACTGCCATCGGAGTGGTCGGCGATTTCGCACCCAGTATCGAGCCACGCGCCACCCAGCACATTCCTGGCATTGTGCGCATGTGCGAACGCCTGATCACTACGGGCCATGCTTATTTCGCCGCCGAGCATGTGCTGTTTAGCGTGGATGCGTATGCCCAATACGGCCGCTTGTCGCGCCGTACGGTCAAAGAAATGATTGCTGGCGCGCGCGTGGAAGTGGCGCCGTACAAGCGCAATCCGGCGGATTTTGTGTTGTGGAAGCCCTCGCCTGCCGAATTGCCTGGTTGGGACAGCCCTTGGGGCCGCGGCCGTCCCGGCTGGCATATCGAGTGCTCAGTGATGGCCGAAGCACACTTGGGTGACACCATCGACATCCATGCCGGTGGCGCCGATCTCAAATTTCCGCATCACGAAAACGAGTTGGCGCAGAGCGTGAGTGCGCACGGTGGTGCCGAATTTGCACGCCTGTGGATGCACAACGGCTTTGTCACCATTGAAGGCCGGAAGATGTCGAAATCTTTAGGAAATGTGCTATTGATCAAGGACTTGTGCAGCCTAGCACCGCCCGAGGCACTGCGTTACCTATTGCTCAACGCGCATTACCGACAGCCTTTGGATTGGTCCGAAGCCGCGCTCAAACAAGCCAAGACCACACTCGACCGACTGTATGGCGCCTTGCGCGATCTGGCTGACGTCGATGCCAGTGCCGTCACGGTCGAGGCCGATACGGTCAAGGCGGCGTTGGCCGACGACCTGGGCACCCCGCAAGCACTCGCGGCGCTCAACGAGTTGTCGCGCGATGTGCAAAGAGCGCAAGGCCCAGCAGCCAGGGCGATCGCCAAAGCGCGTTTGTTAGCGGCAGGTTCGTGGCTGGGCGTGCTGCAACAGGACCCGCAAAGTTGGTTCCAGGACGGCGCCGCAAGTATCGACGTAGCACGCATTGAAGCGCTGATGGCGGAACGCCAGGAGGTACGTAAGCAGCGTGACTTCGCCCGTGCGGATCAAATTCGCAATGAACTGACTGTACTGGGTGTGGTGATTGAGGACACCCCACAGGGCGCGCGCTGGAAGCTGATTTAGAGGGTGGTTGGGTTGGTGGTTGGTGGTAACGCTGGTCTGGGCCTTTGCCCATTGCCATTAACGGCGATGGATCGGGCTTTCTGCTCTCGCGCGTGGCGTGTATGTTTACCTGAGGCTGCGCCCCAGGTTGGCAGCGCGCGGCTCAATGCGCTCTGGCCATGCCCAATAGTCGCGATGGCAATAAGCGGATGCGCTGCAAGAGATTGCCGGCCAGCCAGGACGGCATTTGCGCATCGGGACGTGCCGCAACCAAAAAGCGGCGTGCCGCCTGCGGGTTTTGTTTTAGTTGCCAATAGCGTCCAACGGCGGCATCCACGCTTAATCGACAGGAACCCATCCGCACGGGTTTTAGCAACAAGCGAAAGACTTGACCCTCGTTAATCAGGTCAATGGCAACTTGGGAATTGGCGCGATCGGTAACCACCACCGTTGCAATATGCGGATGATATTGTTTTAACGCTTTGATCAGCGCGGTGAAATCACCGTGTTGCCCGGCGGTTTCTGAGATCACCACGCCCGTTTCATGCTGTTCGAGTACATGCAGCGCTCGTTCTGGCGAGGTCACAAAACGCACCTGATAATGCGGCTGCAGAATCTCGCGCATGCGCTGCTGGGTTTCTGGATCGTCTTCGATGACCAAAATGCCGACCTGTCGACGCGCCTGCTCGCGGTCGAATTCATCGATTGGCTTCTCTTGAAAGACGGGCGTATCGCGGGCGATCTTGGACGCCAGTTGCACGATTTCGCGCAACTCGGTGTTGTCCCAGGGTTTGTTGACGTAGCGAAAAACCTCGCCCTCGTTAACCGAGCCGAGCACCGCATTCAAATCCGCATAACCCGTTAACAACACACGCATTGCGCGTGGATGAGCGATGCGAATTTCGCGCAAAACCTCAATGCCTTGCATCTTCGGCATGCGCTGATCACAAACGACGACGTCAATATCGTGCTCAACCGACCAGCGAATGGCCTCGGTAGGCTCGGTCGTGGTGTACACCTCCATATCGCGAAACAAGGCCTTCAAAGCGCGCAAAATGCGGGCTTCGTCGTCGATGCAGAGTACTCGGATACGCGGCTCGGTCATTTGGGCTCAGGCTGGCTGCTTCAGCAGCGCGTGGTCAACTGGGAAGCTAATCGTAAATGTGCTGCCTTTCTTTGGTGCAGTTCGCACCTTGATGCTACCGCCGTGGCTTTGCACGATTTTGTGCACGATTGAGAGCCCAAGTCCGGTGCCTTCACCGACGGGTTTAGTGGTGAAGAACGGATCAAAGATCTTCGGCATCACATCGTCTGAAATGCCCATGCCGGTATCCGTTACTTCGATTTCGACCTGATTACCGGCGCGCCGTGACATCAGCGTCAGCGTCCCACCGTCGTTCATGGCCTGACCTGCATTGGTAATCAAATTTAAAAGCACTTGGTTGATCTGCGAAGCAACGCCGTGGATTTTTGGGAGCGCGCCCAAATTTTTGATGACCTCAATGCGATCGCGCAATTGGTGGGCGGCGATCATCAGAGCGCTTTCGACGCACTCATTGAGATCCAGCAAATCCATGCCGTCCCGATCGACGCGCGCAAAACCTTTCAGGTTTTTGACCAAGTTGGCGATCTGCACCAAACCATCGTAGGAATCTTTGAGCAAATCATCGGCATCGCTGAGGCGTTCGTCGGTCGCTAGAGCCGCACGCACTTTTCCCATCGTGCGCCGCAAGGCGTCGATCATTTGCGGCTTGCTCCAATCCGCCGACAACATCATGTCAAGACCCTGCATGCACTTTCCGACCAGTTGGCGATGTTCGGTCAGTAGCTCTCGCACGACTTCGACGTTGCTTTTTACAAAACCAATCGGCGTATTCATTTCATGCGCCACACCCGCGATCATCTGACCGAGGGAGGCCAGCTTGGTCGTATGGATGACTTGCGACTGGGTCTGCTGCATCTTTTCGAGATCGGCGGTCAGTTGCGCCGCACGCGCCTGGGCCTTTAGGGCGCGCCGATGCAATAGCAGCGCAAGGCCAGCAAGCAGCAGGCAAACAACGACTAGGACGACTTCAATCATGCCTTGCCTCAGTTTCCGGTGATTGGCCGATGCGGACCACATTGTGCCGCATAAAACCCCTCGACGATGCGCGTCAAAACTGCCCGCACGCGTCGCTGGACTGTCGCAGAATGGACCAACATTGACAATACTTGTCACCTTTTGCTTCAGGCAACCACCATGCAGCAAATGCACCGCGCCGTCCGCGAACCCCGTCGCAATGATCCCGAAGAAACCATGAACAAGCCAAATAAGTCCTTGCCAATTCTTGCGTCCTGCCATCTGGCAGATCATTCATGGCGATGATGTCAGCGCGCTCGACCATTCTCTTCTGCGGTCCACTGCTGGCCTTGGTGGTGGCCAGCTTGACCTTGAACGCTGGCATGAGCATGCCGATCACCATCACCGCCGCGCTCACTGCTTGGGTTGCCTTATGGTGGGTGCTAGAACCCATCCCTGCCCCACAAACGGCGCTATTGCCACTGGCGGTATTGCCGCTCACCGGCGTGTTGGATGCGAAGGGGGTCGCCGAGGCCTATGGCAATGAGGTGATCTTGTTGCTGGCTGGCGGCTTCATGCTGTCTGCTGCCATTGCACGCAATGGCGCGCACCGACGTTTAGCCTTTTGGATGCTGCATCTGACCGGCGCCAGTAACGGCCGGCACATTCTTTGGGGCTTTGTATTGGCCTCTGGCTTGATCAGCATGTGGATCTCCAACACGGCCACCACCTTGTTGCTGGTGCCGGTTGCGCTGGCCATTTTGCAGCACTACCCAGACAAACGCTTGGCTGCACCCTTATTGCTCGGCATCGCCTATGCGGCGAGTTTCGGCGGACTGGGCACACCCATTGGCACGCCGCCCAATCTGATCTTTCGTTCGGTCTACGAGCAAACCACCGGCATCGAAATCAGTTTTATCGATTGGTTTGTCTATGGATTGCCGATCGTTGCGCTGACACTGCCAATCGTTGCGTTGTGGTTAGGTCGCAAGTTGCACGGTTTACCGGCGGCGGTGCTGCCGGTGTTGCCCCCCATGGACGCCGGCGAACGCCGCGTACTGGCGGTATTCGGCGTGGTCGCATTAGCGTGGATTTTTCGCACCGATCCGTTTGGCGGCTGGAAAGTCTGGCTGGGACTACCCGGCGCTAGTGACGCCAGCGTCGCCTTGCTCGGCGCGCTGGTCATGGGTGTCGTGCCCGATGGCCGCGGATCTCGCTTGCTCGACTGGGAAACCGCCGAGCGTATTCCATGGGGAACCCTGCTGTTGTTCGGGGGTGGCATTGCGCTGGCCAGCGCCTTTGGCAGCTCCGGCCTGAGCGCATCGATTGCCCAACATTTGAGCGCACTGCGCGATCTGCCGCTGCCGTTAATGTTGTTTGCATTGTGTCTGGGCGTGACGCTATTGAGTGAAATTGCCAGTAACACCGCAGCAGCGGCGCTGTTGATGCCGATTCTGGCGGCAGCAGCGACGGCGGCTGGCGTTGATCCATTGTTATTCATGCTGCCCGCGGCGCTGGCCGCGAGCCTCGGGTTCATGCTGCCGGTGGCCACCGCGCCCAACGCGATTGTCTATGCGACCGGCTTAGTGAGCAACCGCCGCATGTTGCAAGAAGGCTGGTTCTTGGATGTGGTTGGGGTCGCCGTGGTGGCAATCGTGGTGTGGGTGATGTTTTCAATGAATCCGTTTGCTTAGGACTTATCTATCATGCGCGTCCCGATTGCGCATCCCCGGAGCTTTTATGACCTTACTGCAAACCCCGCTCAATGCCCGCCATCGCGCGCTGGGCGCCAAAATGGTGGATTTCGGTGGTTGGGATATGCCGCTGCACTACGGTTCGCAGCTTGATGAACATCACATCGTGCGGCGCAGTGCCGGCATGTTTGATGTTTCGCACATGACCGTGGTCGATCTGCGCGGCGCAGGTTGTCGAGAGTTCTTGCGCTATCTGGTCGCCAACAACGTCGACAAGCTCAAAATTTCGGGCAAGGCCTTGTACACCTGCATGCTCAACGAGCGTGGCGGGGTGATCGACGATCTGATTGTTTATTTCTTAAGCGAGGACTTCTTTCGCCTAGTGGTCAACGCTGCCACGCGCGAAAAGGACTTAGCTTGGATACGCTCCCAAGCGCTCAGTTTTGAAGTTGCAGTGACTGAGCGCAGTGAAATGGCCATGGTGGCTGTGCAAGGCCCGCAAGCGCGCGACGCGGTGTTGTCGCTGCTGCCAGAGGAGCAGCGCGCGACGGTCGCCAGCCTGAACCGATTTGCCGCCGCCACGGTAGAGGGTTTGTTTCTGGCGCGCACCGGCTACACCGGCGAGGACGGCTTTGAAGTGATCGTCGCCGCCGATCGTGTGGTGGAATTTTGGGACGCCTTGCTCGGGGCTGGCGTGAAACCGTGCGGCCTCGGTGCACGGGATACCTTGCGCCTGGAAGCCGGAATGAATCTCTACGGGCAAGACATGGACGAATTGTGTAGCCCGCTCGAAGCCAATCTGGCCTGGACGATTGCCTTCGATCCAGCTGATCGAAATTTCATCGGACGCGTGGCCTTGCAAGCCCAGCGCGATGCCGGTATCAAGCGCGTGTTAGTCGGCTTAGTCATGGACGACAAAGGCGTACTGCGTCACGGTCAACGCGTAGTCACCGACAAAGGCGACGGGGAGATCTTATCCGGCACTTTTTCGCCGACCTTAGGTAAAGCAATCGCCTTCGCGCGGGTACCGGCAGGGGCCAGCGCGACTGCGCATGTCGATATCCGTTCGAAACTGGTGCCGGTGCGCGTGGTGAAGCCGGTTTTCGTGCGTGAGGGTCAGGCGGTTTAGGGTTGCTGCGCGGCTAAGGCCACCGCTCGTTAACCCAAAGCGCAACTTTAGGTGGCGACGATGACAAGCAATATCAACGTCGCGCTTCCGCCGTCGCCGCCTTTTGTTATTCTGCCCAATCCTTCCCTAGCGTAGCCCAAGCCATGAGTGAGATTCCCGGTGATCTCAAATTCCTGAAATCGCACGAATGGGCGCGCAAGGAAGAGGATGGAACCATAACAGTCGGCATCTCAGATCACGCTCAGAGCCTGCTGGGCGATCTGGTTTATGTCGAACTGCCAAGCGTCGGCGATCAGGTGGAAGCTGGCGGTGGCTGTGCGGTGGTCGAATCGGTCAAGGCAGCGTCTGATGTCTACAGCCCGATTTCCGGATCGATCGTGCGGGTTAACCAAGCGTTGGCCGACAAACCCGAAACTGTCAATCAGGACGCCTTTGGCGAAGGCTGGATTTTCGTTGTGCGTCCGAGCGAATTGGCCGAGTACGACGCGCTACTCGATCCAGCCGCCTACCAAGAACTCGTAGACCAGGCATAGCCAGGCTTTTTTGCATCCACCGTTTCTGCCAATGCGGGTCGTCCGCGTGGCATTGACGCCATAGAACGTTTAACATTCCGCGCCTCATTAAGTGGGTGCCCGTTTCGGGGGAGAGTTGACTGATGCGCTCTGTGATCGAGTTACTGCTCGCGATCGTTGCTACGATCGTAGTGCTTTTGTTGATCGGCCTGTTTCTGCCGGGTGGTGGTCATGGTCATGTCCAGCGTTCGATCATCATCGAGCGACCGTCCAGTCATATTTTTGACATTCTGAACAGTTACAACCGTTTTAACGAGTGGTCGCCTTGGAAGAAAAAGGATCTCGACGCCAGCTATAGCTTCGAGGGCCCGGAGTTCGGTCAGGGCGCCGCGATGACCTATGCCGGCAATGAAGAGGTCGGTGCGGGTCGCTATGAAATTATTGAAAGTACGCCCACCTCGATGGTGAAGATGATCCAACGGGTGGAGGGCGGACGCACCGGCACGGTCAATTTTGATATTGGCACCAGTGATTTGGGCGTCAAAGTTACTTGGAGTTATGACGTTGAATTGGGTGGCAATCCAATCGAACGCATCAAAGGCAAATATTTGGATTCGGCCATCGGCGGCGACTATCAATACGGGCTGATGCGCCTGAAGGCCTTGGTTGAGTCGAGTGCCTACGCACGTGACTACAGTGATATTGCCATTACCAAGCAAAATTTGGTGGCCGCTCCGGCGCTGAAACAGTCTGGCTTGGTTGAGGTTTACGGTTCAGGCGAAGTGCCCGATCTGAACGCCGGCGTTGCCGACACGCTTGCCAAACTGAATGCCTTTGCGACGCGCAACAAACTCAATGTCATCGGTGCCGCACAAGTGGTGGTGACTTTAAGAGAGCGCTATCGCGTTGGTTTTGATGTGGTTCTGCCGGTCGACAACAACGAAGTGCCGATGCGCGACGATATTCAAGCTGCGCAGTCACTGGAAGGCGAGGTCCTGGTGGCGGAGCACATCGGCGAACGTCGCAAGAGCAACGTCACTTTCGAAAAAATGCAGGCCTATGCCACCGTGTATGGCATGGCGTTTGCCCCGCGGGCAAAGGCCGTTGAAGAGTTCTTGCCGGATCGCGAGGCACCCAAAGCAGCCACCGAAGGCGAAGCTGCTGCGACCACTGAGGCCACTGCAACGCCGGCCGCAGACATTGCTGCAACGCCATTGGCAAGCGATTCTGCAGAGCTGTTCCCGGTCGATCCGAGCGCGCCAGCAGTAGAAGTGGTGATGATCGAAGCGACTCGCGTGTTTCTCAAGCTGGGCGTGCCACCGGTGGATCCACTAGCGCCAGTTGACCCGCTGGCGCCAGTCGCGCCTGAGGCAACCCCTAGCGATGCTGCAGCAGCCCCAACGGGCGGCTGAAGTGTAGGAGTGAGGTAAAGGCAGTTAATGACGCCCGGCTTGCCGGGCGTCGTCTTTTTAGCCCTGCTCTGCCACGCGAGACACCTATGAGCATTGCGGCGCCTTTTGCAGATCTCACCTTAGACGCCATCTGGCGCGCTGCCGAGCGCATTGCGCCTTACGCGCATCGCACGCCAGTGCTGCGCAGTCACAGCATTGATGCGCAGATCGGCGCGCAACTGTACTTTAAGTGCGAGAACTTCCAGCGCATCGGTGCCTTCAAGTTCCGCGGCGCTTGCAACGCGGTGTTCGCGCTGAGCGATGTTGAGGCCGCTCGCGGTGTGGCAACCCATTCTTCGGGCAATCATGCCGCTGCACTGGCGTTGGCGGCGCGCCTGCGCGGCATTGCGGCACACGTGGTCATGCCGCACAACACCATCCGCGTCAAAATCGATTCCGTGCGCCGCTTGGGCGCAACGCTCATTTTCTGCGAAGCCACGCAGGCGGCACGCACCCAAACCTTGGCGGAAGTGATCGACGCCACTGGCGCGGTTGAGATTCATCCCTTCGCCCACCCACAGGTGATCGCCGGACAGGGCACGGCCGCGCTGGAACTGCTTCGCGAAGTCGGTCGCCTGGACGCATTAGTTGCACCGATTAGCGGCGGTGGTTTACTTGCCGGAACAGCGATCGCTGCGCGTGGTTTATGTGCGGATATCGACATTGTTGGCGCCGAACCGAGCGGCGCCGACGATGCCGCGCGCAGCTTTGCCAGCGGCGTTCTGCAGGGCAATACGCATACCGACACCATCAGCGATGGGCTGCGCGCGGATTTGGGTGCGCCCAATTTTGCGATTTTACGCGCGGCCCATACGCGTATTTTGACGGTAACCGATGCGCAAACGCTGAGCGCGCTGCGACTGATCTACGAGCGGCTCAAGATCGTCGTCGAACCTAGCTGCGCAACCGCACTGGCCGCCATCACCAAGCACCCAACATTCTTTGCTGCGCGCCGCGTCGGCGTGATTTTGTCCGGTGGCAATGTCGATCTGGACAGTTTGCGCTGGCCGGAACCTAGCAGCCTGTAGGACTTTCCTCGCGAGTGCGCCGGAAGTCCTTTTGGCGATCATTTCTAATCATTCTCGAATTGATTTTGAAGGCTAGTAGCCTGTCGGACTTTCCTCGCGAGTGCGCTGAAAGTCCGACAGGCTGCTTGGGCTGTACTTTCGAGTCTGCGCTATGCCAAAAGGCCGTCCGGCGGGCTGTGCGTCGCAACGGCGTCTGCGCTGCGACCCCAACGGAGGAGCCATTGGCTGCGCGCCGCGCCTTGCATCCGCTCGGAGCCACCCAACGCATCTCACGCGCAAAGTCCGACAGGCTGCTAGCTAGGTTAATTTGCTGGTGCAGTCTTCGCCGGAAATCCGCGATCACGCAGCAGCGCGTCGATGGTCGCATCGCGACCTCGGAAGGCGCGATAGGCCTGCGCGGGATCGACTTTGTTGCGCACGGCGAATAGGTTGTCGACCATTTTTTTGGCCAGCGCTTGGTCGTAAAAGCCGCCTGGCGCTTCGGCAAACGCTTCAGAGGCGTCAGCGGTGAGCACTTCTGCCCACAAATAACCGTAATAGCCGGCCGCGTAACCTTCGCTGGAGAACACATGGCTGAAATGCGGCGTGCGGTGCCGCATGACCAATTCTTTGGGCATGCCTATTTGCGCCAAGGTGTCGCGCTCGAAGGCATCTGGGTCCAAACCGGTGGGATCAATCATATGCAGCTGCAGATCAATCAGCGAACTGGCCAGGTATTCGGTGGTGCCAAAACCCTGGTTGAAACTGGCCGAACGTTTGAGCTTGTCGATCAGCTCCGCTGGCATCGGCTCGCCGGTTTCAACGTGGCGGAAATATTGATTGACGACCGGCTCGGTGAACAGCCAGCGCTCCAACAATTGCGACTGGAACTCGGTGTAATCACGCACACCCCAGTTTTGGCTGGGATATTCGACCGTCGATGACAGCGAATGCAGTGCGTGTCCAAACTCATGGAAGAAGGTAGTGGCATCGTCCCACGACACCAACACCGGCGCGCCCGGCGCGCCTTGGATGAAGTTGGAATTGTTGCTGGACAACACACTGGGCTTGCCATGCAGCAAATCATAGTTCCGATAGCTGGACGCCCAGGCGCCAGAGCGTTTGCCGGGCCGCGCAAAAGCATCCAAGTACCACAGGCCAACCAAACTGCCGTCGCTGCGCCGTTTCACTTCCCAGACCTTCACATCAGGATGGAAGACCGGCACCAGTCCTGCCGGAACGGGCTGAAAATCAAAACCAAACAGTTCGCCGGCAACATAAAACATCGCCTGGGTAAGCTGATCAAGATTCAGGTACTTTTTGACCGCCTCGCTGTCATAGGCATAACGCTGCGTGCGCACTTTTTCGGCGTAATAGCGATAGTCCCAAGCCTCAATAGTGATGCCAGCGCCTTCACTGTCGGCGATCTTCTGCATATCAGCGACTTCTTCTTTCACCCTCGCGATGGCCGCCGGCCACACGGCTTCGAGCAGTGCAAATGCTGCCTCGGGTGTCTTCGCCATGCGATCTTGCAAGCGCCAAGCGGCGTAATTGTCGTAACCCAATAGGCGCGAGCGCTCGTATCGCAATTGCAGTATTTGCGCGATCAACGCGTTGTTGTCATGCGCATCGCCGTTATCGCCGCGACTATAAAAGGTGCGCCACACTTTTTCGCGTAGCTCACGCTGCGTTGCATAGGTCAGGAACGGATCGATCGATGAACGCGTATTGAGGACCGCATACTGGCCCGACTGGCCTTTGCTGGCTGCCAATGCCGCCGCCGACTGGGTGAAGGATTCCGGCAAACCACCTAACTGGGTAGAGTCCAGATACGTCACGTAGCCTTCTTCGTCGGCCAGCACATTGTTGGAAAACTGCGTGTACAGCCCGGCAAGTTGTTTATTGATCGCGGCATATCGCTCACGCGCCTTGCCTTTCAGTTGCGCGCCATTACTGCGGTAGAAATCGTAGGTGACCTGCACTAGGCGCTGCTGGTCGGCGCGTAAACTGGCAAATTCAGCGCCATTTCGAACCGCATCAATACGCGCGAAGAGCTTGTCGTTTTGCACCATTTTTGACTGATAGTCGGCCACTAGCGGCGTCACGTCGGCCTGCACCGCTCGAAACTCCGGCGTGGATAGATTTCCCGCATAAATGCCGAAAAACACCTGCGCGCGGTCCATTTGATCGCCGGATCGTTCCATCGCCACCAGTGTATTGGCAAAGCTGGCAGGCTCGACCTGCGCCGCAATGACCTCGAGTTCCGCTAAATGCGCAGCGATCGCCGCTTGCAGCGCTGGCTTGACCTGATCGACCTGCATCTGATCAAACGGCGGCACACCACCATAGGGACCGGTCCAAGGCGCGATCATTGGACTGCTCACCTGCGTGGATGTTTGATCGGAAGCCGGCGCCACCGCGCGCTCGGCACAGCCTGCTAGCAAAGCGATGGACAAGGCAGCGGCCAAAGCGCTCGTTCGCATGGAATATCCCCCTGAAGTTAGTTAGGTATGACGGCGAAAGACCCAATTTGGCCATTCGCCAAGGCCACGGACCTTATCGACATAGGAGGCGCGAGCAAGGGCCAAAAGTCACGCCGACTTGTAGGCGAAACCCACCATCAGCCACCGGCGCCTTCCACAATCACTTCCACGCGACGGTTGCGCGCTCGACCTTCGGTGCTCGCATTGTCGGCCAGCGGACTGGCTTCGCCACGGCCGACCACTTTGATTCGTGAAGAATCGGCACCCAGCGCGACCAGTGCATCGCGCACCGAGCCAGCACGGCGCTCGGACAAGGCCAAGTTGGTGGCATCCGCGCCGCGGTCATCGGTATGCCCCTCAATCATCACCGGTTTACCGGGAAACCGACTGATAAAGTCCAAAACGGGCTTCAAATTGCCACGCGCCTCGGCTTTCAGATCGGCCTGCCCGGACGAGAAAAACACATCGCCCAAGGTCAACACTTGCCCGCGGGAGCTGACCACAGGCCGCAGCGCCGCCATTTGCTGTTGTAAATTTTGTGCCTGCGCGGAGGCCAGCTCGGCTTCTTGCCTAGCCAAACTGGCCTCGCGGCCACGGGCATCCGCCAAGCTCCGCGCCGCGCTAGCCTCTTCGCGCGCCAAATTCGCATCGGCGCTCATTTCTTGGCTGATCAACCGCTCTGCGTCTGCTTCCTCGCGCAAGCGCTCCGACTCTTCGGCGCGCGCCAACGACTGCAAGCGCAGCTTTTCGGCCTCCAATCGGGACAAGGCCGCGTCGCGCCGCGTGGCCTCCAACATGATGGCATTGTGTTCGGTGTCCAGTGCCGCTAGCCGTTCACGATCGCGCGCCGCAGCCACCGCCGTGGTGTAGATCGCAATGCGCAGCTCCGCCATGTCCGCGAGGTGTTTGCGCAGTTCGCGATCACCTTTAGGCACCGCGGTAATCGCCGCAATGGCATCGTCCACGCGCGCTGACTCCAGCGGCGCACGGGCGCGATCATCTTGCGAATCTAGGGTGCGCCAATCGGCCTGCAAGCGTTCGAAATCGAGATCGCGCTTCGGCTGCGTGGCGCATGCCGCAAGCACGAGCGCCAGGGTAAATATGGGTAATTTAAACCTCATGGCAACTGCCCGTCGCCGAGCAACTCACGACGCAGATTCGCATTTTCAGTTTCCTTGTTCTGAACTTCGCTACGCAGGCGCGCAGCATTACTCTTTGCGGTGGCCAGATCAGCGCGAATCTCGGCTTTCTGCAGGGCCTGACGCGCCGCGCTGTGTTCGCGCGCGTCGATCAGCACGCGCCCGCCATCCAAACCCTCACGGGCCATTTTGTAATCAACCGGCGCATAGTCTGCGGCACCGGCGTTTTGCGCGCGGGCCAGCGCTTCGCGGGCGCGATCCAATTCCAGCGTGGGTATGGGTGCGCTGGCGCAAGCGCTGATGAACAGAACGATTGAGATCAAAACAAGTCGGCGCAGGACGATCACGTAAACAGGCGTAGCATCTGGCATTGCGTTCGCACCAAGGTTAGGCTGAGTCGCTATTGTGGGGAGCTACACCGGGCACCGCAACCAACACTTAAGGACCTGACGCATGGATATCGGCTACTTCCTGAAGTTGATGACCGAGAAAAACGCGTCAGATATGTTTCTGACGACCGGCGCGCCGGTGAACATCAAGGTTGAGGGCAAACTTTACCCGCTCGGCAACACCGGCTTGCCGTCAGGCATGGTGAAAAAGATCGCCTATTCGCTGATGGATGAGGGCCAAGTGCCTTCGTTCGAACGCGACTTAGAGCTCAATCTGGCGATCGCTGTCAAAGATGCCGGGCGCTTTCGCATCAATGTGTTCAAGCAGCGTGGCGAGCTAGGCATGGTGATCCGCGCGATTAAAAGCGAGATCCCCAGCTTCGACCAGCTGAAGCTGCCGCCGATCCTGAAAGATCTGATCGTTGAGCCGCGTGGTTTGATCCTCATGGTCGGCGCAACCGGCTCTGGCAAGAGCTCCACCTTGGCTTCGATGATCGACTACCGCAACAACACCACTGCGGGTCACATTTTAACTATCGAAGACCCGATCGAGTTTTTACACAAACACAAAAAGTCGATCGTCAATCAGCGTGAAGTGGGCCTAGACACGCGCAATTATCACAACGCATTAAAAAACGCGATGCGCGAGGCGCCCGACGTCATCATGATCGGTGAGATTCTGGATACCGAAACCATGGAAGCGGCCATCGCGTTTTCGGAGACCGGTCACTTGTGTTTGTCGACGCTGCATTCCAACAACGCCGACCAAACCATGGAGCGCATTCTCAACTTCTTCCCGGAGAGCGCGCACAAAAACGTGCTGATGAACCTGTCGCTGAACTTAAAGGCCATCGTGTCGCAGCGCTTAGTGATTGGTAAGGACGGGCGACGCTTGCCAGCGGTGGAAATTTTGCTGAACACGCCGTTGATCCGCGACATGATTCGGCGCGGTCAGGTGCATGAGCTCAAAGAAGCCATGGACCGCTCACTGTCGGAAGGCATGCAGACTTTCGATCAGGCTTTGTTCCGCTTGTTCAAGGAAGGCAAGATTGAGATGGAAGAAGCGCTGCGCAAAGCAGATTCGCGCGACGGTTTGGCGTTGAAGATTCGCTTGTCCGAAGGCGGCAGCTCCGACAATCCTGACCCCTATTTCGATCATTCACAGTATTGAGCGTAGCGAAGCTTGCTCCGACACTGGCTGGGCTTAAAGTTCAGCCCTCAACGCGCTTGGGCCAAGCGGCAAGAAATGCCCATAGCGCGGCCAATGCTGCGATGCCAACTGGCGCGGGTACGTCGAAGACTTTGGGACCACCCGCATCCAGCGCATAGAGCAAGCCGGCGACGATGCTCAGGCCGCTGCCCAAAATCGCCAGCACAGTTTGGCGCTGTCCTTGCCGGGTAGCGGCAATCAGCTTCTCGATATCGGGCGAGCGCATGCGCAGTTGATGTTCGCCAGCCACCGTTTGTTTTAGGTATTCATGCAGCAGTCTGGGAATTTCTGGGGCGTTTTGCATCAAACCGGGCAAACGCGTGCGGATTTCTTTGAGCGCGGCGTTAAAGCCGTATTTCTCCGCCATGATTGGCGCCAACACCGGCTTAGCGACCGCCCAAAGATCCAACTTTGGAAATAGCGTGCGCGCGACGCCTTCGATGTTCAGCAAGGTCTTTTGCAACAAAATCAGCTGCGGTTGCAAAATCAATTGATACTGCTGCGCAACGGCGAATATTTTCATCAACACTTCGCCGAGCGAGATTTCACTCAGCGGCCGGGTAAAATAGGGCTCGCAGACACCGCGCACTGCGCCTTCCAGATCGTCAATGCGCACCGAGGCTGGCATCCAACCGGCCTCCAAGTGTAATTCGGCAATGCGCCGATAATCTTGGCTAAACATCGCCATAAAGTTCTCAGCTAGATAACGCTGATCCGCCGGCGGCAGCGTACCCATGATTCCAAAGTCCAGCGCAATGAACTGCGGATCTTCAGGGTGCTCACGCGCGATCAGAATATTTCCAGGATGCAAATCCGCATGGAAAAAGTTGTCGCGAAACACCATCGTGTAAAACAATCGAACCGCGCGCTCGGCGAGCTTCTCAAAGTTGACACCGGCCGCGCGCAAACCATCGATGTCATTTAGCGCGATCCCGTACACCCGCTCCATGGTGATCATCCGCGTGCGAGTTAACGGCCAAACCATTTCCGGCACGTACATTTCGCGGGAATTGAGCCAATTACGACGCAGCAGACTGCCATTGGCGGCCTCGCGCATCAGATCCAATTCCAACTTCAGGGTGCGCTCAATCTCGGCCACCACGTCTTTTGGGCGGATCCGGTCGGCATGCGGCAGACGTCGATCGGCGATCGCAGCGATCGAGCGCAGCACCGCCAGATCCTGCGCGACGCGCTCGCCGATCTCAGGTCGTAGCACTTTGATGACCACTTCCCGGCCGTCGTGCAGGCGAGCCGCGTGGACCTGCGCGATCGACGCGCTGGCCAGAGGCGTTTCATCAAATAGCGCGTAGTGGGTGGCAATCGGCGTGCCCAGTTCGGCTTCGATCAGCGCACGCGCTTGCGAACCCGGAAACGGCGCAACGCGATCCTGCAACTGCTCCAATTGATCGGCGACATCGGTCGGTAGCAAGTCACGTCGGGTCGACAAAATCTGCCCGAACTTAACGAAAATCGGCCCCAATTCCTCCAGCGCCCGCCGCAGCCGCTCGCCGCGGCTCATCTTGGCTGCCCCAGCGGCATCCCCGGTGACCAGGCGCAACCAGCCCAAGGGCAGAAACAAACGAGCAAGCGGGCTGGATTCATCCAGTCGGTAACGCACCAATATCCGAGCAATGCGCAGCACGCGCAGAAAAGCGCGCACGTTCATTCTAGGGTTCGCGCCGCAGATTGCGCAGCGCGCACTCGTGAAAGTCGCTCGATACGCGCTTCCAAACGTTCCACATCATCGCGGATCACATCGACCGCATCGACAAAGTCAGCCAGTTCACCGGGGGCAATCAAATCGCGGCTTTCTTCGCGCAGGTATTCGCTGCTGTTCAGAACCATCGATTTGGCCGTCGCACGACCCCAGGCAAGCGCGCCTCGCACACCTTTGGCAAGCTGAAAGCCGGCCACCTCACCAAAAAACTGCACGAATGGCCGATCCCAATCTGGATCCAAGCCCGCGATGAGTTTTTGCACACGGCGGGCCAGATCGGCATCACCGGAAATATCAATACGGCCGGCCGGCAGCTCAAAGCCGCCGCGCTCCGCCGCCATCGCCAGCAATGCGCCCGGAGTTGCACTGATCGCCAAATCCGGCGCGTTAGCATCGCTGGCCAGCAATCGCCCGGCGCTAACCGTCAATTGCAAGGGCGACGGCCACGGCTTCAAGCGCAGCGCAACACTGCGGCCTTCCAAGGCGGTCAACGCGGCGCTGGCGGAACTGTCCAACGCCAGCAAACGATTCAACAGGCCCTCCAGCAAACGCAAAAGTGGCGCGGGCCAACGCGGCGTAGTCGTGCTCATATGCAGTTTTCCTAAGCTCAGGGCCACATGCTAGTGCTCAGTGCGTCAATATCGCGAATGATTTCGGTATTGATGCTGCCTTTCCGACGCAAAAAAGCAGGAGCAGTGGGGCAAGCTCCGCTCTATCAAACCTGCCTTAATGCATTGTTTGGCAATGGTGCACAGCTTTGGTGGGGTGACCACACGCACTTAGAAGATTTCACGGGCAGGCCGCGCCGATCCAACGCCGCGCCTGGCTTGCCACGGCACGCGCACACCGTTCGCGGAACATTGCCGCTTCCCGCGGCGCGTGCCTCGTGCCTCGCAATGAACCCAGCACCTAACTCATTGATTCGTCATTGTGAGGCATGCGCCGCCGGCAAAACCCGTCAGGCGACAGCCTTCAGCGCATGGCGTGGCAATCCCCACGAAAAGCGGCACAGTCACGCTGCCGATCGGAGCGAAAGACCCCAATCGACCGGGACTCTACCCAAGCGATGCAAATGGCAGCGGAGCAAGCCGCGCTGCACCAATGCAAAAACAAAGCGTTTAGCGCAGCAGCCGCGCAGCTTGCCGAGTCCCTGCAACGGGAGTAGTGTTTGTTCGCGCCCCACCGCAACACGAGGGCCTCATGGTCCGATGCAAGCTGCCGTTTTGGTTGACCACTTCGCCACGAAGCCACGGCCGCGCGCGTCTCCTGGTCCGATATCACCCGCAGTCAATCGCCTGACCCGCGAAGGCTCGCCGTTGCGCGCGCATCCACTTCTACTACCGCAAAGTTAAGGAGGGTTGGAGATGTTTGAAAACCAGAGTCCAGACGAAGTTAGGGCAATGATTGACCGAAACGACGAGTTCCGGCGCCTTTACCACCGCCACAAGGATCTCGATAAACAAGTGTTGGAAGCTGAAACTGGTCGGCTGCCCATGGACGATATGACGCTGCACTCACTGAAAGTGGAAAAGCTGCGCGCCAAAGATCGTTTGACGACGATTTGGGATAGCCATACCTAGCAGCCTGTCGGGCTTTCATCGCGAGTGCCCCGGGAGCGCTTGCCGGGTGAGCGGGTTTGCTCACATTGCAAGCTCGCTCCCAACACATCAATGCGCCGAAGCGAGGCTGGGGAGCGCCGGGAGGTGGGCTATGGCATCGGTTTCACAGCACTTGCGGCTACACTCGCGCCCTCTTTGATGAAGCTGAAGGTGACCCGCTTGAAGTCGGTCATGAATGCATTTTGGGCAGGTTTTGTCGTGGTCGCAGCAGTATTGGGCTTAGCTGCCTGCGCGGGTGACAAAGCGGCGCCGAGTGCTAACAGCGCGGCAAAACCGCAGCCGGTGGTGGTGCATACAGTGGCGCGCTCCGCGTGGGTGGATCGCATCCAAGCGCTGGGTACGGCGCGTGCAAATGAGTCCGTCACGCTCACCGCGAAGACCGCCGAGACCGTCGCCAGAGTGAATTTTAGTGACGGCCAACAAGTCGAGGCCGGTGCGGTTTTGGTGGAACTGACCGATCGCACCGAAGTTGCGCAATTGAAAGAAGCGCAAGCCGCGTATGTGGAAACGGAAAAACAGTACGAGCGCCTGGGTGGTCTGGTCAAACAGGGCACGGTGACGCAATCGCAGGTGGATCAACAACTGGGCGCGCGCGACTCTGCACGGGCGCGCATGGAAGCCATTCGGGTGCGCTTGTCGGATCGCGTGATTACCGCGCCGTTCGCCGGTGTGTTGGGTTTCCGTAGCGTCAGCCCAGGCACTTTGGTGCAGCCGGGCGCGGTGATTAGCACGCTAGACGACATCCGCACCATCAAACTGGATTTCTCCGTGCCGGAGACCTATCTGGCAGCACTGGCGGTCGGTCAAATCATTGAAGCACGCAGCGCTGCGTATCCGGACAAGCCGTTTTCTGGCGTGGTGAGTTCGCTGGATTCGCGCGTTGATCCGATCACCCGCGCGATCGTGGTGCGCGCGGAAATTCCCAACCCTGAGCGTTTGTTGCGACCGGGCATGTTGCTGGCGGTGGACGTGCTGAACCGGCCGCGCGAATCGCTGACGGTGCCGGAAGTTTCGCTGTCGGCATTGCGCGATCAGATGTTTGTCTATCGGGTGGGCGTAGACAATATTGCCGCCGAAGCCAGCGTAAAAATCGGCGCGCGCCGCAGTGGTGAAGTGGAGGTGCTGGAAGGCCTGAATGAAGGCGATCGTGTGGTCACCGATGGCTTGGTACGCATGCGCAAAGGCGCGTCCGTCACCATCGTCACCGCACCCAACGCCGGCTGAGCGCACGACTATGTTGCTCTCCGATTTGTCCATTCGACGTCCGGTGCTGGCCACCGTCGCCAGCCTATTGCTGATCGTCTGTGGTATCGCGGCTTTTTTGAATCTGCCACTGCGCGAACTGCCGGATGTCGATCCGCCGATAGTGTCGGTGAGCACCGCGTATCGGGGCGCTGCGGCCACGGTGGTGGAAACCCGCATCACGCAGATCATTGAAGATGCGGTGAGCGGCATTGAGGGTATTGAGACGATTCAATCGGCGAGTGATAACGGGCGCTCATCGGTCACCGTGCAGTTTACGCTGGGACGCGATCTGGAAGCGGCCACCAACGATGTGCGCGACGCGGTGGCGCGGGTCAGTGCGCAGTTGCCGCTGGAAATTGATCCGCCGCAAGTGGCCAAGATTGATGCCGATGCCCAACCGATCATGTGGCTGAACTTTGCCAGCGATGCGCTCGATATGTTGGCACTGTCGGACTACGCGGAGCGTTATTTGGTTGATCGCTTGTCGACCATGCCCGGGGTTGCCAACGTTACCGTAGGCGGTCGACAACGCTACGCGATGCGCATTTGGCTGAATCGCGAGTCATTGGCGGCGCGTGGGCTCACCGTACAAGATGTGGTGAGTGCGTTGCGCCGGGAAAATGTCGAGATGCCGGCCGGCGTCGTCGAAGCTGCGCAGCGCGATTTCACCGTGCGCATTGACCGCAGCTACCGAACGGCCGAGCAGTTTGCCGACCTACCGATGGCCAAGGGCAGCGATGGCCATATCGTGCGCCTGGGTGAAGTTGCCAAGGTGGAACTGGGTTCGATGGATCGGCGCAATTTGATCCGCGGCAATGGTTTGCAGCAGATTGGTCTGGGCATCGTCAAACAATCGACCGCTAATACCGTCACCGTCGCGCAAGCGGTCAAGACCGAAGTGGCAAGCTTATCCAGCACCTTGCCCAAAGATATGAAACTGGTGGTCGCCTTCGATACCTCGGTGTACATCGACTCGGCGATTCACGAGGTGTATTTCACCCTGAGTATCACCATGCTGTTAGTGATCGCGGTGATCTATCTGTTCCTGGGCAGTTGGCGCGCCGCGCTGATTCCGGCAGTGACTATTCCGGTCTGCGTGATTGCCACCTTCATCGGACTGTATACCTTTGATTTTTCGATTAATTTGATCACGCTCTTGGCGCTGGTTTTGTGTATTGGCCTGGTCGTCGATGACGCCATCGTGGTTTTGGAAAACTGCCAACGGCGGGTGGATTTGGGTGAGCCACCGCTGATTGCCGCGCAGCGCGGATCGCGTCAGGTGGCGTTCGCGGTGATCGCAACCACGGGCGTATTGATCAGCGTGTTTTTGCCGATTGCATTCTTGCAAGGCAATTTGGGCGTGTTGTTTCGCGAGTTGGGCGTCGCGCTATCAACCTCAGTGGCCGTATCGGCGCTGGTCGCTTTGTCCTTGTCGGCAATGATGTGCAGCAAGTTACTGGTGAAGAGTGACGGGCATCGCGGCTTGGCCTTGTGGGTGGACACGCTATTTCGCCGCATCGAAGCTGCTTATCGACGCATGCTGGAGGGCAGTGTTGAACGCTCTGGCCTGTTGGGCGTGGTGGTGCTCGCTGCCATCGGCGCAAGCGCTGCTTTGTACATCGCCACGCCGAAAGAACTGACGCCGCCGGAGGATCAGGGCTCGTTTTTTATCACCATCAATGGCCCGGAAGGCGCGGGTTATGACTACACCGTAGAACAAGCCTTACAAGTCGAAAAGCGCTTGATGAAGTTAATCGACGAGGGTTTGGCCGATCGGGTGATCGTGCGGGCCCCGCGTGGTTTTGGTGGGGCCACCAGCGAGGATATGCACACCGCACAAGCCTTGTTGTTCTTGAAACCCTGGGGCGAACGACCATCGGCATTCGTGATCCAGCAGCGCTTGCAGCAGGAACTCGATCAAATTCCCGGCGTGCGTTCGTTTGTGATCATGCGCAGCGGCCTATCGCGCGGCGGCCAACAGCCGGTGCAATTTGTGATTGGCGGCCCCGACTACAGCACGCTGGCCAATTGGCAGGAAAAAATGCTGGCCCGCGCCAGTCAGATCCCGGCTCTGATCGGCGTGGACAGCGATTACAAAGAAACCAGGCCGCAGTTACGCGTGGTGGTTGATCGACAGCGCGCTGCCGACTTGGGCGTATCCGTGCAGGAAGTGGGCAGCACGCTGGAAACCATGTTCGGCTCGCGGCGCGTCACCACCTTCGAACGCGATGGCGAGGAATACGATGTAGTAATGCAGGCGGGTCGCGAAGACCGCTCTGATCCCAGCGATCTGACCAATCTCTATGTACGTTCCGAACGCAGCGGCGAACTGGTGCCGCTCGGTAACTTGGTCACCCTGCGCGAATTGGCCGACGCCGGCGAACTGGATCGCTTCAACCGCGTACGCTCAATCACCATTTCGGCACGTTTGGCGCCCGGTTATTCGCTGGGGCAAGCCTTGACCGATTTGGAAGCGATCGCGCGCGAGGAATTGCCCAATACCGCACAAATTGATTATCGCGGTGAATCACGTGATTACCAACAGGCCGGCACCACGGTGTTGCTGACCTTTGCTATGGCGATGTTGGTGGTGTTTTTGGTGCTGGCGGCACAGTTTGAGAGTTTTGTGCATCCCTTCGTGATCATGCTCACCGTGCCCTTGGCGGTGCTCGGTGCTTTGTTGGCGCTGTTTGGCTGGGGTCAGATCTCGCCGTTGTTGGGCGGTACTGGCCTAGGCGCCACGTTGAACTTGTACAGCCAGGTCGGCATTGTCATTTTGATTGGCATCGCCACCAAGAACGGCATTCTGATTGTCGAGTTCGCCAATCAATTGCGCGATGCCGGACAAAGCATACGAGACGCCGTCATCGACGCCGCCGTGCTGCGCTTGCGCCCGATTTTGATGACCAGTATTTCCACGGCGATCGGCGCGCTGCCGCTGGTGCTGGCGACCGGCGCGGGTTCCAGCAGCCGTTTCACGATCGGCCTGGTGATCGTCGCCGGCGTGTCCGTGTCTACCCTATTGACGCTGTTCGTGGTGCCGGCATTTTATCGATTGCTGGCGCGTTACACCCGCTCACCCGAGGAACTGACCCGCCGGATCGCCGATTTAGATCGCGTGACGCCGGCGGTGTGAGGCCGGCGAGGATCGGTGTGGTGCTGCAAAGTGCGGGTGCGAGCCAAACTGAGGTGGGCCGCCAAGCGACCGCCAGCTCGGGTCGGTTCACGGACAGGCCGCGGCGATCCAGCGGCCGTGCCTGGATTGCCACGGCACGCGCGCACAGTTGGAGGCTCATTGCCGCTTCTCGCGGCGCGTGCCTCGCAATGACGAATCAATGATTTACGGTATCCGCCACCAACCAGAAACATCCCTACTCCATCGGCAACAGCAAACCCTGCTCGTGTGCGCAGTCGGTGGCAATCGTGTAACCGGCGTCGTGGTGGCGGTACACACCCATCGCTGGGTCATTCCATAGCACGCGGGCGATGCGGCGGTCGGCATCCAGGCTGCCATCACAAACGATGACGATACCGGAATGTTGCGAATAGCCCATCCCGACACCACCGCCATGGTGCAGTGACACCCAGGTCGCGCCACCGGCGACCGCGCCCATCGCGTTCAACAGCGGCCAATCGGATACCGCGTCTGAGCCATCCAGCATCGCCTCAGTCTCGCGATTGGGCGACGCGACCGAGCCCGAATCCAAATGATCGCGGCCGATCACAAGCGGCGCTTTTAGCTCGCCATTCCGCACCATCTCATTGAAAGCCAGTCCCAAGCGATGCCGCTGGCCCAAACCCACCCAACAAATGCGCGCCGGCAAACCTTGAAAGGCAATGCGCTGCTGCGCCATATCCAGCCAGTGATGCAGATGGGCGTCGTCAGGGATCAGTTCTTTGACCTTGGCATCGGTCTTGCGAATGTCTTCTGGATCGCCGGACAGCGCCACCCACCGGAAGGGGCCGATGCCGCGGCAAAACAACGGCCGCACATAGGCGGGCACAAAGCCAGGAAAATCAAAGGCCTGTGCCAAGCCTTCGTCTTTGGCCATTTGGCGAATGTTGTTGCCGTAGTCAAAGGTCGGAATTCCTTGCGCGTGGAAGGCCAACATGGCTGCTACGTGCTCACGCATCGACGCTTTGGCAGCACGCGCGGTCGCTTGCGGATCGGCTTTGCGACGCGTAAACCACTGGTCGACACTCCAGCCGATCGGCAAATAGCCATTGACTGGATCGTGGGCGCTGGTTTGATCGGTGACTGCGTCCGGCTTAACGCCGCGGCGCACCAGTTCGGGCAAGATTTCCGCGGCATTGCCAAGCAAACCGACGCTGACCGCGCGGCCAGCGGCGGTGTGTGTGGCAATGCGGGCCAGCGCGTCGTCTAAATCTGATGCTTGTTCATCCAGGTAGCGGGTGCGCAAACGCATGTCGATACGACTTTGTTGGCACTCAATATTCAACGAACAGGCGCCGGCCATCGCCGCCGCCAGTGGCTGGGCGCCACCCATTCCGCCCAAACCTGCAGTCAGGATCCAGCGACCAGTAAGCTGACCGCCAAAATGCTGGCGGCCCATTTCGACGAAGGTTTCGTAGGTGCCCTGCACGATGCCCTGCGAGCCGATGTAAATCCACGAGCCAGCGGTCATCTGGCCGTACATCATCAAACCTTTGCGATCCAGCTCGTGAAAATGCTCCCACGTCGCCCAATGCGGCACCAGATTGGAATTGGCCAGCAATACCCGCGGCGCGTCGCTGTGGGTGCGCAACACACCGACCGGCTTACCCGACTGGATCAGCAGCGTTTCATCGTCATTAAGCGTGGTCAGCGCCCGCACAATGGCGTCAAAACTCTCCCAATCACGCGCCGCGCGGCCAATTCCGCCATACACCACCAGTTCTGCCGGATTTTCGGCGACTTCCGGATCAAGATTGTTCATCAACATGCGCAGCGGCGCTTCGGTCAGCCAGCTCTTGCAAGAAATGACGCTGCCGCGCGCGGCGCGGACGATTCGAGTGTGGTCGATACGGGTGCTCATCAAAAGTCGCTCGCGGCGGAACAAGCCGGCGATGATAGGCGGGCAGACAGCAGTTTCCGTATGCTGTCCGCACTAACAATCTTTGTGACGCTTATCCTAGCAGCCTCAGTTGGACGGGGTAGAGTGTGCGGTTATGGTGTGCAGGCATAAGCGCAATGAGGGTGAAGGCTGGCAAGCTTGCGCGGCATGCCGCGCGCCAGCTTCAACGCATGCAAGCTGTGCTTGCAGGCCGGGGTGAATGGTTGTTCCATTCCAACGAGTTGCAGCGCAGCCATGCGCCGCCAGAACCGTGCAATCTGCCCCGTAGCGCACTCACCCAACTGGTGAGCGAGTCAATCTGCTGAAATTCCACAAGAATCATCGAGCTACGCCACTCGAAAGCGGTCAACTGAGGTTTCTAGGATCATCGTGAATGACATTGTGACGGAAGACAGCGCGCTGGTGATCGAGGGTCTGCGCAAGACGTTTGGCAAACAGACCGTGCTTGATTATTTGGACTGGAGCTTGCCGGCTGGCCGCGTGATCGGTCTGTTGGGGCGTAATGGCGCGGGCAAATCCACGCTGATTCGCTGTGCCTTGGGTTTGTCGCCTATTGATGACGGCACGGTGCGTTTGTTTGGCGAGGACGTGAAACAGCTCAAACCAGAAACCCTGCATCGGATTGGCTACGTGCCGCAGAGTTTTGATCTGTTCCCGTGGATGAAAGTGCGTCAATACCTGGATTTTCATGCGGCGTTTTATGCGCGCTGGAATCGCGAACTGTGCGATGGATTGCTCGGCCGCTGGGAAGTCGATGCGGCTAAAAAAATCGGCGAATTGTCGCAGGGCCAAAGGCAAAAACTGGCGATCATTCGCGCCATCGCGCCTGATCCGGATTTACTGCTGCTAGATGAGCCGGTGGCGAGCCTTGATCCGCAAACGCGCCGGCTGTTTCTGGACGAATTGCTACGCTTGACCCGCCGGCCCGGCAAAACCGTGGTGTTTTCCACCCACATCACCACCGATTTGGAACGTGCTGATGCCGAAATCGCGCTGCTCAAATCGGGTCGCATCCAGTTTTCTTGTGATCTTGCTAGCCTCAAAGCGCGCGTCCTTCGCGTCGATTTGATCGATGCGCTGCCGCCAGCCGATTGGCGGCACCCGGGCATTGTGCGGCAGGTGATTAGCGATGGCGCGGCGTATTGGATTGTGGATGGACTAGACGAGGCCAGCGTGACGGAGTTTGCGGCGCGCTTTGGCGCACGCGCGGTGGCAGCATCGCTGTCGCTGGAAGACATCTTCATCGAGCTCGGCTAGTGGCCGCCATCAGCAAACGCGCGGTGCACTGGCGCTCGGTCAGCACGGTGATTCGCTTGCCCTGGCAGCGCTATCCATTGGCATCGCTAATAATGGGGCTGCTGATGGTGGGCGGCTGGAGCCTGCTGCTGTTTTTCAGCAATCCCAAAGTCATTTATGGCGCCTTGGGAGCGCACGCTTACGCGCTGCTGTTTGTCGGCATGTTGAGCGCCATGGTCTGGACTTCCGTCTGTAGGCCCGAAACGCAAACGCTGCCGGGCTTTAAGCGCGTGTTGGCCAGTGTTTGGACGATCTACGGTTTGTTGTTTGTCGCTCTGCCGGGAGCAATGGCCTACGCCTACGGCCTAGACGGCTGGTTGGTCGCCTCTGCATTGTTGGCCTTGTTGGCAACTTCAACGGCCACCGGATCCGGCGTTAAATGGGCTGGCCTGATTTGGTTAGCACCGATGTTATTGGGTATCTGGCCCGATTTTGCCAAAGAGATTTGGCGCACGCTGACGACCTCAGTGTTGGCGCCGGTATTGCTGGTAACGGTCTCGGTGCTGATTGCCCGCGTGGTGTGGCGCCGATTGTTGATCGTCACTGACGGCGCGCCAACGCTATCCCCGGCCGATATCAATGCCTCTGACTTAAGCTCAGCGGCCGATGCCGCGCGCATCCGGCAAGCCGGTGGGTTGGCCATCTGGATGCAAAAGGTGCAGCACGACGCGTCAGCGCGCGCCTTCGATAGCATCCTTGGGCGACTGCAGCAGCAACGGCCGGGTGCCGACCGACGCATGTTAGGCATGGTGCTGTTACCCAATGCGCATTGGCGCGGCATTGCGCTAGAACTGCTGATCGCGGCCGTTTTCGTTGGAATTTTGGTGTTAGTCATAGCCTCGCAGCGCGGCGGTCCGCCACCGGCTGGCATGGCGGCCACTTATATCGGCATGCTCACTGCGCTGCGTTTTCAGCAGCTGCACCGCGCGACCATGATGCTCAGACCCAGTTTGGTCGATGTGTATTTCGCCGCCGCGCCGTCATCACAATTGGCGTTTACCGCAGCGATTGCAGCAGCCTTGCGTGGCGCATTGTTGCCAGCGACGCTATTTGGCTTGCTCTTGCTGGGCATCGTTTCTCTGATGTACCCGGCTGAGCAGCGTCTGGCGATGATCGTCGGCGGTGGCGTGGGCGTTTACGCTGGCAGCTTGGCAAGCTTGGGCGTGGTGCTGATGCTGCTCGATTCGGAACGACCGCGGGTGATCTTGGGCCTAGTGGTGCTGGGCATGGTAGGCGCCATCCCAACCTCGTTGTGCGTCGCCGCGGCCAGCGCCTCGCCTGCCGCAGGCGCGGTGGTCGCCGCGTTGGTGTTGATTGCGGCTTTTGGCTTTCACCAGCGCGCTTACCAATACGCAACCCGGTGGCCAATTCGCTTTGATGCGCCGTAGCACGGGCGGATTTCAAACCCGGCCGTGCTACGGCTGCAACAAGTTTGCCAACAACAACAACGCGACCACCAATAACCACCCAGCAAACACGCGCTTGAGGCGTTCGACCGGCCAGCGGTGCGCTAGGCTGGCACCGAGTGGCGCGGTGAGCACGCTGAGCGAACCAATCGCCAGCGCCAATTTTAGATCGACCAAACCAATCGCCCAGCGCGACAAGCCTGCTACGCTGTCAGCGCAGGCATAACCGATCGTTCCAGCCAATGCGATGGGCAGCCCCGCTGCTGCGGAAGTCGCGATGGCGGTGCGCAATGGCGCGCCTAATCGATACAACAACGGCACCGTGAGCGAGCCGCCACCGATGCCCACCGCCGCCGATACGGCGCCAATCAGCAACCCACCCGGCGCCAGCCAGCGCCCACGCAGTGCTTGCGCGTCGCCTGCTGGCTCGCTGCGTGGTTTAGCGATCTGCCACGCCGCAAACAGACAAAACAAGGCCACAAATAAGGTCAATGCCGGCCGCGAGATGCCTGCCACCAGCACCGCGCCCACGCCACTGCCGATCAACAATCCGGGTGTCAGCCACCCCAGGGCCCTTACATTGACCGCGCCGCGTCGATAGTGCGCCCAGGCGCTGGCGCTGGCAGTCACACTGATACTGGCCAACGAGGTCGCCACCGCCACATGCAACGCATCGTCGGGTGGCACACCCAGGCTAGGTAACCAAAAAAGCAGGGCCGGCACCACGATCAACCCGCCGCCAATGCCAAGCAAACCCGCCATCACGCCGGCGATCGCACCAATGAACATCAATGTCAGCGTTTCGAGCAAACCGGTTTCCTATTCAGCTTAATTGTCAGGAATATCATCCAAGCCCTTGTAGACTGCCGATAAATATCTATCCAACGGCGGAGCAACATGGTGTTGCGTTTGTTCTTTTTGTTATTTCTGTGCGTAGCCACGTCGTTAAGCGCCGCCGATTTGGCAGCGCAGCGTGCGCAGTTTCAAGCCGCGTGGCGCATCGCGCAGACCGGCGCCGATGCGACGGCGCGGGTTCGCAACCTGGAAGACTATCCGCTTTACCCGTATCTAGGTTATGAGCGCTTGCGCCGAATTCCAGCTAAGGCCGCTTTCAAAGACATCGAAGCCTACCTGAACCAGTACGGCGATAGCCTGCCGGGTCAGCGCTTGCGCGCTTTGGTGCTGGAAACCTATGGCCGAGCGAGTCGCGATGCGGAGTTCTTGCAACTGTACGTGGAGGCGCAGGCGTCTGTGGATTTGCGCTGCCACGCGTTTAGCGCGCGCCGCAAGCAGGATCAAAAGGCCGATTTAACCGCACAAGCGCTGGCCGTGTTTGAGGCGCTGGATCGTGATCGCGTTGATTGCCGCCCGCTATTGACCTACCTGCGTGGTGCCAAACAGTTGACTGCCGAACGCGTTTTGTCGCGTATCGATCGCGCTATTGCCGGCGGCCAAACTGGGTTGGCGCAAGTATTGAGTCATGAGTTGCCTAAAGATCGGCAAGCCGCGGTAAAACGACGCATTTTGGCGCGCGCCGAACCGGCGGTGGCGTTGAACCAAGCGGCCAAGTGGCCGGCCGATGCCGATAGCGCGACGGCCGTTTCCATTGCGCTGGCGCAAATAGCCCGTAAAAGCGCGCTGGCCGCAGAAGCTCGCTACCAGGCGCTGGGGCGCAGGATCGCGTTTTCGCCCGCCGACCACGCCCGCGCGCAAGTCGAGATCGCCCGCTATGCGGCGGTTGAACGCCTGCCGGAGGCGGCAGCGCTGCTGGCTCGCGTGCCGACTGAGGCTTTCGATGACAATCTGCGCGAGTGGCAAGTGCGTTATGCGCTGCGCCGCCTCGAATACGGGCAAGCGCTGATCGCTTTGGATGGCATGACAGCCGCGCTGTTGGCGCAAAGTCGTTGGCGTTACGCGCGTGGCCGGGTCTTGGAACTGCTCGGTCGCAAGACGGAAGCCACTGCCGACTACACGGCCGCCGCCAAGGAGGCCACCTTTCACGGCTTTCTCGCCGCTGACCGTCTGGGCGCGGCCTACGCAATTTGCCCAGCGGACGGGCTTCTCAACACGGAACGCGCGCTTGAAACTTTGAGTCTCGGTGGCATCCGACGTGCACTGGAGTGGCAGGCCTTAGGCGAAATCGACCGCGCCCGCGCCGAGTGGTTCTGGCAATTGCCGCAACTGTCTCCCGAATTGCGTCGCGAAGCCGGCCTGATCGCCAGCCGCGAGGGGCTGCATGAATGGGCGATATTCACGCTGAATACCGACGCATTGTTGCGCCAATACGAGGCGCGTTTCCCGTTATTGCACAGCAAAGCCGTCGCCAAAGAAGCCAAACGCACGGGGTTGGCCGAACAGTGGGTGTTTGGCTTGATTCGCGCCGAAAGCGCTTGGAACGCCAACGCGCGCTCGCCGGTCGGCGCCCGCGGTTTGATGCAACTGATGCCGGCAACCGCCGCTGCGGTCGCCAAATCATTGGGCGTGCGGGTGGATCCGTTGAATGATCCTGAGCACAATATCCAGCTCGGCACCACCTATCTCAGCCGCCGCGTGGCGGATTTGGACGGCAACGCGGTACTTGCCACTGGTGCTTACAACGCCGGCATCGGCGCGGTGAAACGCTGGATCGAAGCGCCATTGCCGCCGTGGGATTTGTGGATCGAAACCGTGCCGTACAAAGAAACGCGCGAGTACATTGCCCGCGTGCTGGCATTTTCGGTGCTTTACGACTGGCGCATCGACGGCAGCCCGACCCGGCTATCGAGCCTGATTCCAGGCATGAGCACGCGCGTGGAGTCAGCGCCGGTGGCCTGTCCAGGCGCTTGAGCCAGGCCGTCGCAGAGCGGAGCTTGCTCGCCAATATTTGGAAAAAACAGCGGAGCAAGCCCCGCTCTACGAAATCAAAAACAACGGGACAAAGCAACAGCAGCGCAGCAGTGTCCTTAACTCTGCCGCTTCATCGACTGGAAGAACTCGTCGTTGGACTTGGTGCTCTTCATCTTGTCGAGCAAAAATTCCATCGCCGCGGTTTCATCCATGGAATGCAGCAGCTTGCGCAAGATCCAGATCTTCTGCAATTGTTCCACACCTAGTAACAACTCTTCGCGACGGGTGCCGGATCGATTGATGTTGATCGCCGGATAGACGCGCTTTTCGGCGATTCGGCGCTCCAAGTGCACTTCCATATTGCCGGTGCCCTTGAATTCCTCGTAAATGACCTCGTCCATCTTGGATCCGGTTTCCACCAGTGCGGTGCCCAGAATCGTCAAGCTGCCACCTTCTTCGACTTTGCGGGCGGCGCCAAAAAAGCGCTTTGGCCGTTGCAATGCATTGGCGTCGACACCGCCGCTTAGCACCTTGCCGGAGGACGGCACCACGGTGTTGTAAGCGCGCGCCAATCGGGTGATCGAGTCGAGCAGGATGATCACATCGCGTTTATGCTCGACTAGGCGTTTGGCGCGCTCGATGACCATTTCTGCGACTTGCACATGGCGCGCGGCAGGCTCATCGAAAGTAGAGCTGATCACTTCGCCGGTGCGCACCATGCGCTGCATTTCGGTCACTTCTTCCGGACGCTCATCAATCAGCAATACGATCAGATGACTTTCCGGGTGGTTGGCCATCAGCGCTTGCGCGACATTCTGCAACATCATCGTTTTGCCGGCTTTGGGCGGCGAGACGATCAAACCACGCTGACCCTTGCCGACCGGAGACATCAGGTCCATCACGCGGCCAGTGATATCTTCGGCGGATCCGTTACCGCGCTCTAAGTTGAAGCGCTCGGTTGGGTAATACGGCGTCAGGTTCTCAAACAGCACCTGATTCTTTTTCGATTCGGGTGGCTCGTCGTTAATGTCGTCGACTTTGAGCAACGCAAAATAACGTTCGCCTTCCTTCGGCGGGCGCACCTTGCCGCGAATGTAGTCGCCGGTGCGCAAATTGAATCGGCGAATCTGGCTGGGACTGATGTAAACATCGTCCGGGCCGGCCAGAAAAGAACAGTCCGGCGCGCGAAGAAATCCAAAACCGTCCTGCAGGATTTCCAATACGCCCTCACCCGAAATCGATTCCCCGGATTTGGCGTGCGCTTTCAAGATTGCGAAAATCACATCTTGTTTGCGGGCTCTGGCGACGCCTTCGATTTGCATCGTGTCGGCAATTTCCAGGAGTTCTTCAACGGTCTTGCGCTTTAGTTCGGTCAAATGCATAGGATGATTAGCTACGAGGCGCCTTCGAGCTGGGCGTTTGGGGTGGGATGCAAGCGTGCGCAGGAAGCGCGATTAGGCATTCAGCAAAGACGCGGGGCGTCAGTCGATTTGCCTAGCGAAGAGCACTCAAGCCAAGCAGGCGAGCGCGATGGGTCGGGAAGTTAGCATGCTTACCGCGGCGCGGTCTAGCTTGGAAGTGAGTGAGCGCACGCCTGCTTGGCCGGCATACCAGTGGGCGTTCGCAAACGCCCGGCAGCTGTGCCGCCGGGCCGGCCACTTACCCGCAATCAAATCGCCTTCGCGACAAATTGCGCAAGCTGGCTTTTGCTGATTGCGCCGATCTGCGTGGAATGCACTTGGCCATTCTTGAACAACATGAAGGTCGGCAAACCGCGCACACGATATTGGTTGGCAATGGCCGGATTGGCTTCGACGTTGACCTTGGCAATCACCAATTTCCCGCTGAGTTCGGCAGCCAGTTCTTTGAGCAAGGGATCCATGCGTTTGCAGGGTTCGCACCATTCCGCCCAAAAATCGACCAACACGGGTGTCTCCGATCGCAGAACGGCGGCGTCGAAATCGTTGTTACCCAATTGGGAAATCGCGTCAGTCACTGCGCTTACTCCAGCTAAACAGCGGTGTATTGGGATAAACTCGCGCCCGCTAGTGGGCTTCGTTTACGGTTTGCCCTACGGGCGTCGGGCGCGAAGCGCCGCAGATACGGGTGCAGTGTGGTGACTCTGGCCTCCGTTTTCAACCCATTGCGTTCTATTCATTGGCCCTGTATGGAGCAAAGAGATAGACACAAAGTGTTGATTGAAAAGGACTTCATTGCCGTTGCAAGACAGTTTGCAAATAGGCGACTTTGCTGCACCACGCGCCGCGCACTGTATGCGGGCGGGCGGCGGCCTCACGATATGGACAGCACGGATAGATGACCGAGCGCACTCTGACTGATATCGATTTTGACAGCTTGGGTTTACATCCCACCTTGTCTCAAGGCCTGCATGACGCAGGTTTCACGCGTCTGACGCCCATTCAAGCCTTAACCCTGCCCGATACCCTGCAGCATTTTGATGTTGCAGGTCAGGCGCAGACCGGCACCGGAAAGACCGCGGCGTTTTTAGTGACGCTGATGCAGCGCCTGCTGACGCGCCCCGCCAAAGCCGATCGCCGGCTACAAGATCCGCGCTCGGTGATCCTCGCGCCGACCCGTGAACTGGCAATTCAAATTCACAAGGATGCGATGCAACTGGGTGGCCTGACCGGCTTGCGCATCGGCCTGGTTTACGGCGGCGTGGATTACGACAAACAACGCGCCCAGTTTGCCGAAGGCTGCGATGTGCTGATCGGCACGCCAGGTCGGCTGATGGACTATCTGAAACAACATGTTTTCAGCCTGCGCTCCGTTGAGGTGGTGGTGCTCGACGAAGCGGATCGCATGTTCGATTTGGGTTTCATCAAGGATATCCGTTACTTGCTGCGCAAAATGCCGCCGCCGACTGAACGTCAGGGGCTGTTGTTTTCAGCAACGCTGTCGCATCGCGTGTTGGAACTCGCCTACGAGCACATGAACAGTCCGAAAGCGCTAAAGGTCGAAACGGACTCAGTGACCACGGCGCGCGTCAAACAGCGTGTGTACTTCCCGGCCAGCGATGAAAAACTGCCGCTGTTGCTGGGTTTGATGGCGCGCATGGAGGCGCCACGTAGCATCGTGTTTGTAAACACCAAGTTCGCCGCTGAACAAGTCCACGCGCGCTTGGAAAAACACGGCATTCCCAGCGCGATTTTGTCGGGCGATGTGCCGCAACAGAAGCGCCAGGCCCTGCTCGGTCGCTTTCAGCGCAGTGAGGTGGCGGTGCTGGTGGCCACCGATGTCGCCGCGCGCGGCTTGCACATTCCCGACGTAAGTCATGTGTTCAACTACGATCTGCCGCAGGATTCTGAAGATTACGTACACCGCATCGGCCGCACCGCGCGTTTTGGCGCCAGCGGTGATGCGATCAGTTTTGCCTGCGAGCGTTACGCGATCAGTTTGCCGGACATCGAGACCTTTATCGGCCAGCGCATCCCGGTGGAGCCCATTACCAACGAATTGCTCGCCGATGTCGCGCCCTTGCGCATGAGTCGGCCGCGCGACGCGGGCGATCGTGGCAAACCGCGCAGTGCTGGCCCCGGTCGCACAGGAAGCGGTGCGCGCAGTGGCAGTGGCACACGCAGCGGCGCAGCTGGCACCCACAGCCGCGTTGCACGCCCAGCGCGCCAGCCCAGCGCGCCTACTGAGGCAACGGATACGCCGCCCGCGCCCAGCGCGTCCACACCTACGGAGGGTTGATCATGCGTAGCGCGACATTGCCTCGTCTTACCCAGAGCCGCTGGCTACCGGGCTTAGTAATGGCCGGGGCGCTGGCATGGATCGTCATGAGTTTGGTGAATTCGCTGTGGAATTGGCTGACTCCACCGGCCGAAGTGCTGTTGTCCGATGTGGTCAGTGTCGCGCTGACCAGTCAAAGCCAGGGTATCCCGTTGGCGCAGTTTCGCCTATTTGGTAATGCCGTCGATCCAGCTGCGGCGGCGTACGCCGATGCGCCAGATACGGCGCTACGCTTGACCTTGAAAGGCACCAGCTCGCATCACGAACAAGGATTGGCGCGCGCGGTAATCGCCGACGAGCAAGCAGAAAAAGTCTACAAAGTGGGCGACGAGTTCCCCCATGGCGTGCGCATTCAGGCGATCTATCCGGATCGCGTGGTACTCAATGCGGCGGGCAAGATCGAAGTGCTGCGCTTGCGCCAGGAAGGTAACTCGGCGGGCGCCGCGGCTGGCATTGCGCGCGCTGCGCCACTGCCTTCGCAAGTGGCGCCCGGCGCCAATGGTTTGATCGGCCTGAATGCGCCGCCGGTCTCGGCACCGGGTAGTGTTAATCCGATGGCGGTGGTGAGCGCTCCGGTCGACTGGGAAGCGGTGCGCCAACAAGCGATTGCTGATCCCAATAGTCTGGCCAAGGCATTTAGCGTATTGCCGGTGATGGTGAATGGCAAACTGGCGGGCGTGCGTCTGAGCTCGAATACCTACGGCGTGCAACTAGCGCAAGCCGGATTACTGCCTGATGACATCGTCACGGCGGTCAATGGCAGTGTCTTGAATAGTATAGAGGCAGGCTACGCGGCGCTCGCGTCCTTGAAAACGGCCGGTGCGGTGACGTTAACCGTCAACCGCAATGGTGCTGAGAAAACCCTACCAGCGATACGCATGCCGCGCTAATTCGTGCAGAATTGCGCGCTAAGGGCTCGTAAGGAAATAACTTGGACTTTTGGCCGTCGGATTGGGATGCGATGCGAGGCGCGATGAGCGCGGTGTGGCGCGCCACACAAGCGATTCGCAACGAGGCAGCGCGCCCAAT